>Ga0265354_1000242_pt1 | contig 9909 bp, 9 predicted proteins | sample NZE1metagenome_FD_189074 | JGI IMG/M metagenome (GOLD analysis project Ga0265354, IMG submission 189074) | Rhizosphere microbial communities from Maridalen valley, Oslo, Norway - NZE1 | ecosystem: Host-associated > Plants > Roots > Rhizosphere > Soil | place: Norway: Oslo | collected 2017-09-14 | reverse complement strand
TTTCTCCTTCACGTTAGACGTGGAAAGGAAAGATTAGCGCAGATGAGGCTGCAAATCACCCTCTTTTTTATCGACATTCAGAGGGCAATCTCGTACGCTCCGTGATCCCAGCTAACCTTCTTATTTAGATTAGTTTACGCAGCACTACTCGGCAATCTCCAGCTTCCCGTTGCGCGATTCCCACTCGATCCGCACGACCCAGTCGTAGTGCATTCCTTCTGCTTTCAGCCAGGCTTCGAGAGTTTCGCGGGAATCCGAGCGGAACTCAGCAAACATCTTTCCCTCGAGCATGTTGACCAGCACGCGATCGGCACAAGCGGGGCCGCCGCCTTGCATGCGTTGGGCAAGCGTCTCCGCACCTTGGCGCGTGAGGCAGGCGAGCGTGTGTTGCGAGAGGTAGCGTGGCATGGAAACTCCTGAGCGTGAATTGAAGTGAAAGTATTTCATAAAAGGGGATTTCACAGAAGGAGTGGCGCAGGCGCTCGGCGGAAAAACTGAGCCCTCACCGGCAAATAAAGGGAAGGAAAAGTGCCCGTGTTTCTGCGCCACGTCTACTACGTGCGTATGCCCTTTTCTAGGTTAAGGCCCAGGAGCAACCTGGTCTGTGCCCCCCTCCCAATTTCAGACAATCGAAGACCAGTAAAATAATCCTAGGTGCGACGGTGGGCACGCGTATCTCCACTCAAAAGTTAACCGATGGCTCCAGCAATCCAACTATCGAGTTTCACACAACGGCCGTATGATAGGTGTGCTAGCGGCGTTTTTCGTTGTGTCTACGGGGGCCTTTAGAGACAGATGCTGCGCACTGCCACCAACAGCGGCCTTCACCAGTTCGTTGGTGAACGCATCCTTTCCCGTTACGCACGTACAGGCGTGAGGGCAGCGGATCTGGGGGCGGGTCCCGGTGCGATGGCCGACCGTCTACGCTCTCTGGGGTGCGAAGTTGTGGCGGTCGATCGTGACGCTGTTGGTTTTGAAGCCGAAGTTCCCCATCGGTGTCTGGATTTTAACGAGCCGGACTTTGCCTCGCAGCTTGGCATAGGCAAATTCGGCTTGGTCACGGCCATCGAAGTTATCGAACATGTTGAAAACCCCATCGCATTCTTACGAAATGTGGGCAAACTGCTGGCACCTGGCGGAGTTGCAGCGTTAACAACACCAAATGTAGATTGCCTGCCTGCCCGTCTGAAATTTCTTGTCTCCGGAAAAATTCGCACCATGGATGAGTACGGAGATCCTACCCACATCTCTCCCATTTTTTTCGACCTTCTCCAGCGTCAGTATCTTCCCGCGGCCGGCGTGAGGCTTCGGGAGCACCTGATTTTTCCTCCGAATGGCTTTCAATTGACGAGAAAACCTCTGGCATGGGGTTTGCGCGTTGCTTCGCTGGCATTTTCCGGCCGATCAATTCTCGGCGATAATCACGTCCTAGTGATCGAGGAGAGATCATGAGTCTTGCTTCCACTCCGTCTTCCGGCCACTTCGGAAGACGCCCGCTGCTCGTCTTCGGCACATTAGTCGTGGGGGCGTACGCCGCCTACGAAAGCGCACAATATGTGATCAACGACGATCTGACTGGTCTGGCCTAGGCGGTCCTCTGCATTCTTGGCGGAGCGGTCGTTATAGCGATCCTCGACAATTGGCGTAGCGGCGTGTACTTTTTTTTAAGCTGGCTCCTGTTCGAGGATTTCGCGCGGAAATTCTCCGGCAATAACATGGCGATTTATTTTGCCAAGGATTTCCTGTTCCTGGTGGTTCTCATTTCCTTTGTTGCGGCCTTCCGGCGAAAGAAAGTGGCAATTTTCAAGCCACCTTCCCTCATTCCGCTGTTGATCTTCATTTGGTTCGGCGGCATGCAGATATTCAATCCGGCCTCGACCAGCATTTGGTACGGACTGATGGGCTTTAAAATATTCTTCTATTACGTTCCGTTGATTATTTTAGGTTATGCGCTGCTGAATTCGGAGGCGGAGCTGCGCCGGTCTTTCACCGTTTACTTGATCCTGGCGCTAGTCATAATCTCCCTTGGCATCGCTCATTTACCGCGTTTCACCCCTTACCGGCGAAATTGCTTACCGGCAGACATCAGTATTCGTCAGCGCCGGCCGCTACTCGGATTTCATCATGGTGGCTTGGAACCTGGTTCTGGGATTCAGCGGTTACCTGCTGCTGCGCTATAGGAAAGGAAGAATTCTCGCGTTCATCGCGACTCCAGTTACTGCAGCGGGTGCATTCCTGACTTCGTCCAGAGGCTCATCCCTATGGGGGATTATCAATGTACTGGCCACCAGCGCGGCGTTTGGCTGAAGAACACGAGTGCGCTGACGTTCGACCGCGGCAGCTTTAGCGTGCTGGAAAACGAAGTCTTCGCGGGCGAAGGGCTGACCGACCCAATCAAACCGGGCGAACGGCGGCTGCTCTCGTATGCCACGGATCTGGGGCTGCTGGTGGAGGCGCAAACCAACAGCCGGCCGCAGCATGTGACCTTGGCCAAGATCTCCAAGGGAATACTTACGCAAGTCAGCCTCCTGGAAGAACGCACGCTTTACACGGTGCGCAATCAGGACGCCGCACCGCGAACGCTGGTGGTTGAGCACGCGGCTCGCGCGGGATGGTCGATGGCCAAGGGCGCAACGGAACCGGAAGAAAAGGCTCCGGGGATCTATCGCTTCCGGCTGGAAGTTCCGGCGAAGGCCACGGCATCTCTGCCGGTGGAAGAAACACGCACTCTCGATGTGACCTACTCGATTTCGAACCTGAATACGGATCAGATTGGCCTATTTGTGAAAGCCAAGACCATCACGCCGGAGATGGCGCAAGCGCTGCAGAAAATCATGGACCAGAAAGCTGTGGTGGCTAAGCTCGAAGAGGAGATGGAAAACCGGCAAAAGGATATCGACCGTATCGTGGAAGATCAGGACCGGCTGCGGGAAAACATGAAAGCATTGCGCGGAAGCGCCGAGGAGAAAGCGCTGCTGCAGCGCTACACGAAGCAGCTCGATGAACAGGAAACGCAACTCGAAACGCTGCGCAAGACAATCCGCGACACGGAAGCGCAGCGCGACAAAGCAAACGATCAGCTCGAAAAAATGATCGATGAATTGCAGCTTGAGGCGACGCTATAAGAAGAGCGGTTCCTCCGAACCGCTGGAAAGACGGCGGACTCTGAACTCGGCAAGAACTCATCGCATGCTATACTCCGCGGGCGATGGGTTCACAAAAGCGCAGGTGGATAGAAGCAATACTTTGCGTTTGGATCGTGGCAGCGCAAGTGTGGTACTACATGCAGTTCAAAGAACAATTCCGACCTATCCTTTCGCCCATCCTGCATAAGCTATGGCATTAGCCGTCTCGTCAGCGGCGTTATTGGCGGTCATGCTTTTCGCTTTCGTCGCCACAGCACTTGGCCATCGGCTGCTGCGGTTATTTTCCTGCGAGATCCCCTTCCTTCCTGAACATCTCTTGTGCTCGGCTGCTCTCGGAGTGATTTGTACAGAGGTCTGTCTATTCTTGAGCCTGCTGTCGGGCAATGTCCGCATCGGCGTGGTGGTTGTCATCGTCGTGATTTTTCTTTTGGCTTTCAGTGAGTTTAGGGCTGTCTCAAGGGAACTCATCCAAATAGTGATTTCGATTTTGAAGGGATCGAGGCTGGAGAAAACTCTCGCCTCTTTCATAGGGTTGGTTGTGCTCATCGACGGCTTGGCCGCTATGGCTCCTCTGACGGGTTCCGATGCGCTGCACTACCATTTCACGACGCCGCTGCTCATTTTAAAATCGGGCTTTCATCCTGACTTTTTTCTTTCACACAGTTTCTTTTGCGGCCAATCTCATCTTTTGATTCTTATGGGACTGGCGCTCGGGAGCAGCCAGTTTGCGATGGGCCTGATGTTTCTTGGCGGATTTCTTGCCGCAGCAGCGTGTGCATGCCTGGTCAGACGTTGGACTAGCGGCCCTTGGAAATGGATCGCGATGCTCGTGTTTTTATTGAGCCCGGTAGTGTTCTGGCAGATTTCGGCGGCGGGCGCGCCGGATTTGTGGATGGCTTTTTTTGCGACAACCGGCGTCTTGGTCATTTCTCGTGCAAAGGAACTGCCGCGTTCCGCTCACGCGATACTTGCTGGCGCTCTTGCAGGCGGCGTCGCGGGAACAAAATATACCGGGTGCATCATCGCTGCCAGCATGGCCGTGGCATTCTTCTGGGAGGCGCGATCTTCCATCGGCCGTCTTCACTTTCTTTCCGGCGCTCTGGGCGCAGGCATTTGGCCCTATGCAAGAAATTTTGTTTGGACCGGCGATCCGATGTTTCCCTTTATGACGCGGTGGCTCACGCCAGAAAAGGTTAACGCTTTTGCGCTCGCTTCTTACCGGGCAGACACTGGCGCGGGCGCGCACAACAATCCTTGGATGCTCCTGAAATTCCTGTTTTTTGCAGGAATAGATTCCCAGCACATGGGCTTCTGGCAATTTCTTGGTCCCATTGTCATCGCCTTTGCTCCGCTGCTCATTTTTGTGGTCCGAAAAGATGGGACGTGGAGAACCGTGCTTTTCGTTTGGGTACTCAGCGCTCTCGGCATCGGATGGTCTTCCGGGATGACGCGATTCCTGCTTCCGATATTGCCAATTGCGTTGGCAGCAGTGATCGCCGGAGCGGCGCACCTGGGTGTTGTTGGATGGCGAGCGGCGCGCTTTCTATCGCTTGCGACCATCGTGAGTTTTCTTCTTTTTGGGATGGCCGGTCTGCTCTACTACGACCGTCCTGCGCTGGCAACGGCAACGGGGCTTATTTCGCGCGAAGACTACCTGCAAGCGCGAGCTCCGGAATATGAAAAGGTGCGATTCATCAACGAGGTCCTCGCTGGAAAGGAATCAGAAGGAAAGACATTGGTGTTCTTGCGCCATGTCTATTACTTGCGCGTGCCGTTTGTATATGGCGACCCAGGAGCAAGCTGGGCCATTGATCCGGCGCAGCTTCAAACTGCCGAAGGGTGGCGAAGGCTACTCCGAGAGCAAGGCATACGATGGGTGGTGCGCGCCCCGGAATACCCAGCGGAGATAGCAAGTCCGCTTCTGGAACTTGAAGCCGAAGGTCAGCTTGAGCCCATTGCGGAAACAACAGTTCATGATTTTCAGGGTATGAGGATATCTGGGAACCGGCAATCACTTCTCCTGGTAATCTTAGAAGTTAAACATTAAAACGCTTTAAGAGGGGACAAGGTGATCCAGGAGCCAGTACGAACAGCGGCAATGCCGAGCGCAATTTCCTCTCCTCAATCGGCCGAGCGAATTCCAGAGCTGGACGGGCTGCGAGGAATCGCGATTTTCCTCGTCTTCATTTCTCATTACCTGGGAGGTGGTGGCCATCTCCAGCTTACGCCCTGGCTCCGTCACATTTTTGCCGCCACAAGCATCGGTTGGAGCGGCGTGGACCTCTTTTTTGTACTTTCGGGTTTCCTAATCGGTGGAATTCTCATCGACGCACGCAATTCTCCTCACTACTTCCGGGCTTTTTACATGCGTCGTGTCCATCGCATACTTCCGATTTACTATCTTTGGATCTTGCTATACGCAGTCGTCGTTTCGACCGCACTTCTCGGTGGACCTAACCCTTTTTCCGCCTCGGGGCGCGATCTCCTCCAGATTCCCGTTCAATTGCTTTTTCTTCAAAACTTTAAATTTACTCTTTTCCCCTTTCAGCACGCTTGGTTTCTTGTCACTTGGTCTTTGGCTGTTGAAGAGCAGTTCTATATTTTCGCTCCCCCGCTGATTCGTTTTTTGTCTCTCCGCAAGCTAGTCTACGTGCTCGTTGGTGCGATTGTCGCGGCTCCTATCTTCCGTTTTGTGGTATTTCGATACTTGTTCCCGGGCACCATCGCTGCTTCGTATCTACTCCTGTGCAGGGCTGACGCACTTGCTCTCGGCATCCTCCTGGCCATCGCCTGGCGCAACCCCGCCTTCCGCACATTGCTTGATAGTCAACGTCTTTCACTTCAACTTACGTTGCTCCTCTTGTTCCTCGGCACCTGCGCTTCGATCCCCTGGTTGGTAGGAGGATTTTCCCTCTTCCGAGCGACCGTAGGTTACTCGTGGCTTGCCGCCCTATACGGCTGCTTGCTTCTCCTTGTGTTGTCGCAAACTGACGGCTGGCTGGCCGCAATCATGCGTTGGAAGTCTCTTCGTTCACTGGGAGCCATCTCTTACTGCGTTTACCTCATTCACCTCACAATTCTTTTTCTCGCCCAGAGACTGATTCTTCACAGTTCTCCTCAGATTTATAATCTTAAAGGTATCGCCGTTACGATGTTTGCGGCCCTTATAACCTTAGCCTTGGCTGCTCTTTCCTGGCGCTATTTCGAGAGACCCCTCATCAGAAAAGGTCACACTTATGCTTACGGTGAGAAGAGTGTTTGAGGGCTAAGCGACTGGAAGCCTCTCGGATTGCGAGACCGTACGGTCAAACGAAAAAGCCCAGAGTGCTGCCCGTTCCGCGCCTACGATATACTTGGGATTCTTATTCACCAGTTCTCATCTGGCCTCGACTGCCGCACGCGCAAACGCTGTTGACCGCGGGAAAGTGAAAGGGTCATGCCGAACGCGAAAGAGCCTCTTCGCCTAAACCTCGGGTGCGGGCTGCAAACGCCCGATGGGTGGATCAATGTCGATGGCTCCTGGAATGCGAGACTCGCCAAGCGCCCGTTCCTCCGGCGCCTGCTCACCTCCATGCGTTTCATTGCGAAGGACAAGTCCGATATACCGTGGAGCTCGAAGATTTTTATCCACGACATCCGGAAGCCGTTGCCCTTTCCCGACGGTTCAGCGAGTGCCATTTACGCTTCTCATGTTTTCGAACACCTGTATTTTGATGAAGGCAAGCGGCTAATCCACGAAGCGTTTCGCGTGCTCGATGCGGGCGGCATTTTGCGCGTAGTGGTCCCTGACCTTCACGCGATCGTCCAGGAATATCTCGGAGAGCGCCCATTTGGAGAGCTATCGGCAGAATTTGGCTCTCTTAGACCGGCGGACCGGGTGAATCATCGGCTTCTGATGCACTCGCCGAATAGGCCCAGCGGCAACTTACTGTATCGAATCTACAATGCGTGGCAGGATTTTCATTCCCATAAGTGGATGTATGATGCCGATTCGCTTATCGCTTTGTTTCAAGCGGAGGGGTTCGCCGACGTACGGCGCAGGGGATGCAGCGAAAGCCAAATAGAAGACGTCGACAAAGTCGAAGACCAAAGCAGGATTCTCAATGGGGCAGGTGTCTGCGTCGAGGGCGTGAAGCCGAATTCCAAGTGATTCAAAGAAACTCGTCGAGGTTCCCAAATTGGGGGTGTTTGAGGAATTTCACACGCCGAACTGGCGCTGCCTGACTTCGGCTCTCGCGGGGGTATGATAGAAATCCGATGCGGCTTGCTTCCCCAATACGCTCAGGAATTGTTCAAAGAGGCCCGTTGCTTCACTTCTGTATTCTTGTAGTCGGCGCTTATGCTGCCTACAAGTTCGCCCAATATGTGATCAATGACGACATGATGGGTCTGGCTTATGTCGGCGCGTGCATACTGGGCGGCGCAGTCGTCGTCTCGATCCTCAATAACTGGCGTAACGGCGTGTATTTTTTCTTGAGCTGGCTGCTGTTCGAGGATTTCGTGCGGAAATTCCTCGGCAATAACATGGCGATCTACTTTGCGAAGGATTTTCTTGTCCTGGTCGTGTACATTTCTTTTTTCGCCGCTGTCCGGCGAAAAGAAGTGACCGTTTTCCGCCCTCCGTTTCTAATGCCGCTTTTGATCTTTGTCTGGTTTGGCGTAATTCAGATATTCAACCCGGCCTCCACACACATCATGTATGGACTGATGGGAATGAAGATCTACTTCTACTACGTTCCCTTGTTGATTATCGGTTACGCGCTTTTGAATTCGGAGAGAGAGCTGCGTCGGTTCTTTACAATAAACCTGGTTCTGATCCTGATCATCGTCTCCTTGGGTATCGCGCAGTCCATTATTGGCCCGACCTTTTTGAACCCCGCAGTGCAGGCCGAGGATCTCCGCGAGGTGAGCACTCTCTATCGGGCATCGCCGATCACTGGGGCTATCGCCTACCGACCGACCTCGGTTTTCGTAAGCGCCGGCCGTTACGCGGATTTCATCATGGTGGGTTGGCTGCTGGTCCTGGGATTCAGCGGGTATCTGCTTTTGCGTCATAAGAAAGGGAGGGTTCTCGGCTTCATCGCCATCCCTGTGACGGCAGCCGGCGCATTCCTGACTGCGTCCAGAGGTTCGTTCGTGTGGGGCATGATCAATGCAACGGCAACCAGCCTGGCGTTCCTCTGGGGCGCTCCGTGGCGCCAAGGGGAAGTGTTGCGAGTGTTCCGTTCGATTCAGCGAGTTGCGATTGGCATTGGGCTGGGTATCGTTTTGCTTTTTTATGCGTATCCGGACGCTCTTATGTCGCGACTCGCCATCTACCAGGAAACACTTACGCCGAACTCGCCAAAGAGCGAGCTGGCACACCGTGGCTGGTATTACCCCCTGGAGAACTTTCTCGGAGCATTCAACTACGAGCGCTGGCCCTACGGATACGGCATCGGAACGGCATCGCTCGGCGGGCAATACGTCACGCGAATTTTTAATGCAAAGCCGCCTGTCGGCGGAGTGGAAAGCGGTTACGGCACTCTGGTTGTTGAGATGGGAATCATGGGGCTGATCCTCTGGCTCGTTCTGAGCGTGGCGATCCTGTTCTCTGCGTGGAAAGTGCTCAAGAAGCTAAAGGGTTCGCCCTGGTTCCCGCTTGGGTTTGCGATTTTCTGGTACGCATTCTTCTTGCTTTTTCCGGCCACATTTGGCGGCATGCAGGCCTACCAAGACTTCCTTTTGAATGCGTACTTCTGGCTGTTGCTCGGGTTGCTGTTCCGACTTCCCTCCCTTGCGCTCTCAGAGCAATTCGCGGTCAACGCTCCCACCACGCGCCCTTCGCGCCGTTGGATACGCTGACTTGCGGCTCGCCGTTGTTTCACCGTTTGTCGACCGGCGCCATGGCACGGAACGCGCGCTTGCCGAATTGCTTGAACGCCTCGCCCGGGATTACGGATGCGAGATACACCTTTACGCGCAGCGCGTTGAAGATCTCCAGGTCCGCAAGCCCCAATCGGCACAATCAGCGGCGTCGACGAACTCGGGATGCATCTTCTGGCACAAGGTTCCGTCTGTTCCGGGGCCGCATGTCTTACAATTTCTCGCCTGGATGTTCCTGAACGGGTTCCTGCGATGGTGGCAAACGACATTTCGCGGCGCCTCCTATGATCTTGTCTTGTCGCCAGGAATCAATTGTCTACATCCGGATGTGGTGATCGTTCACGCGTTGTTTCATCGTTTGAAAGAACTCGCACGCGAAGAGAAGCAAGATGGTGCCGCGCATGCCGGTTTTTTTCGAAGAGTTCACCGCAGGGTTTACTATGCGCTGCTCACAGCACTCGAACGCCGGATTTACACCGACCCTAAAGTCACTCTCGGAGCTGTTTCCAAACGCACGGCGGGGCTACTCAAGGAATATTTTGGCCGGAAGGATGTATCCATCATCCCGAACGGCGTGGACACGGAACATTTCTCGACGGTGGCCAGGCTCGCGCGGCGCGGGGAAGCCCGCCGACGGCGGGGTTTTGGCGATGAGGATTTTGTTCTACTTCTCATTGGCAACGATTGGCGCAACAAAGGCCTGTCAACCGTCTTGGAAGCGATGGCTGCTCTTTCTACCATGCCGGTGCGGGTGCTTGTGGTTGGCAACGATACCTCGGAGTCCTTTCTTGCACGCGCGACACAGCTCGGCTTACAAGACCGCTGCCATTGGGAGACTTCGAGTTCCAATGTGCTCGATTTTTACGCAGCAGCGGACGTTTACGTTAGCCCGAGCCGG
>Ga0265354_1000240_pt1 | contig 9945 bp, 8 predicted proteins | sample NZE1metagenome_FD_189074 | JGI IMG/M metagenome (GOLD analysis project Ga0265354, IMG submission 189074) | Rhizosphere microbial communities from Maridalen valley, Oslo, Norway - NZE1 | ecosystem: Host-associated > Plants > Roots > Rhizosphere > Soil | place: Norway: Oslo | collected 2017-09-14 | reverse complement strand
CCCACGGCTGCAGAAACACGATCCTCTATACGAAACAGGATTTCGTAGCGGAAGTTTCCCGTATCTCCGGCGGTGAGAAATTGCCGGTGGTCTTCGATTCTGTCGGCAAAGATACATTCCTGCGCTCGCTCGATTGTCTACGGCCACGCGGATTGATGGTGACGTTCGGGCAAGCCTCCGGCCCGATCGATCCCATTGCGCCCGTTCTGCTAGCGCAGAAGGGTTCACTGTTTCTGACGCGCCCAATGCTCTTTCACTACATAGAGCGACGCGATGCGCTTGAAGCTTCCGCGAACGAGCTATTCGAGGTGGTGGCTTCGGGGAAGGTGCGCATTAATGTCAATCAGCGCTTTGCGCTTAAGGATGCTGCCAACGCCCACAAGGCATTGGAAGCGCGCGCAACCTCGGGCTCCACCATCCTGACCATCTAACCCAGTATCCACAGGAGTTTGCTATGAGCAAGACCGCAATTACGTCGCCCGAGCTCGCGCCGCCGGCCGGACCGTTTTCCCACGCAATCGAAGTTGGTGGTTTCCTCTACCTCAGCGGTCAGGTCGGCCAAGACCCGGCCACTGGCAAGGTGGTCCAGGGGGGTATTGTGGCCGAGACAGAGCGTGTCTTTCGGAATCTCGCAGTAGTTCTCAAGGCGGCCGACAAGAGCTTCGATCACGTTGCGTGCGCCCGCGTGTTTCTCACGAGCATGAGTGACTTCGCCGCGATGAATGGCATCTACGCAAAGCATTTTAATCCGCCCTTTCCCGCCCGCACGACGATCGCGGTGGCCGCGCTACCGCTTGGCGCCTGCGTTGAGATCGACCTCGTCGTCAAGGCTTGAGGCAACAAACGGAGGTTATCTCATGAAGTACACATTTCACATCGTCGATGTTTTCAGTTCGACACCGTTCGGCGGTATTCAACAGGCGGTTCTGCCCGACGCGGCCGGCATTTCGACCGAGGGCATGCAGAAGATTGCTCGTGAATTCAATTTCGGCGAAACGATCTTCGTCCTACCGAAGAAGGATGCTGCAAACACGTGTCGGGTGCGCATCTTCACACCTCGGACAGAGCTTGACTTCGCGGGGGCTCCGTCGGTCGGCACAGCCTGTGTGCTTGTGATGAAACAGCACGTACGGTTTAGTGATCCAATCCGGCTCATTCTGGAGGAGAATATCGGTCCCGTGACGGTTGACGTCGCTCAGCGAAACGGGGGGTTCCACGGCACGTTGACGTTATCGGGGAAGATCGAGGCACCGAGCGGCGCACCTTCTCCGACTGAACTCGCCGCCGTCCTATCCGTCGAGCCCGCCGAGGTGAACCAAGTCTTTTTCGCGGGCGTCGGTGTTCCAATCTGTTTCGCGCAACTGAACTCGAACGATGTCGTCGATCGGGCGACAATCAATCGGACTGCCTGGGCGGCCACGCTCTCGCGAGCGTGGTCTCCCCACATTTTCTTCTTCGCGGGAAATCTACGGGATGGCGGCAAGCTCTATGCTCGCATGTGGGCACCCGCGCTGGGCGTCGAAGAAGATCCCGCGACAGGCGGCGCTTGTGCCGCCCTCGTCGGGGCCATGGCATCGAAGCCCGATTTTGGCGGGACGGCCTATCGCCTTTCGATCCAGCAAGGGGTCTTGATGGGGCGCCGAAGCGAAATCGAAGCTGAAGCGCGTAAGAGCGGAAGCGTTGTGACCTCTGTCAGCGTCGGTGGTGCCACGGCCTACATCGCAAGCGGCGAAATCGAGGTGCCGCCGTCCGCGCTTGTGTCTTAGACCGTCGAGGGCGCCCCCATGCGTGTAACCAGCGGCAATGAGCGACCAAGACGTGCGGGCTCAGGTGTTGTGGCCAGAGAGTGTAGCTACTGGAGCTTAATGTTGCCCTCTATACCTCACCCAATCGCCGTTCTGAGCGGATCCTGATACCTCATCCTTGCCTTTTCCTGACGCCTCATTCGATGCTGTACTGTGAGACGACCGCACAATAGTTTGTCAGCCTGACACCGGATATTCCCCTTTTGACCCCGAGCGCACCGAGCGCACCGAGCTAGATATGATCCTACCGCCGTCGATTGACTGGAAAAATGAATGGTTTCCAATCGATGATGTCACCTACTTAAACTTCGCGGCGCACGCGGCGATCCCCCGCGTGGCGCTCAACGCCGTACAGCTATCCGTTGCGGCAAAAATGCGGCCGCACATCGTCGATGACCGGTCCTTCTTCTCCGTTGCCGAGAGTTTGCGCGTGACGTTGGCGACCATGATTGGGGCGAGCCCAGATGAAATCGCTCTGACGAGCGGAGCGGGAGCGGGCCTCGCGGCTATAGCCTACGCACTTAAGTGGTCTGCTGGTGATGAGGTGGTCATCGCACGCGGCGAGTTTCCGGTGCAGTACGCAACGTGGAAGCCGATGGAGGCGCGCGAAGGCATTAAGGTGCAAATCGCAGTTCCACAGGGTCAGTTTATACAGTCAGATGACCTGATTGCGGCAATGACGCCGAGGACCCGAGTCATTTCGGTGAGTCACGTGCGATTCGACGACGGATCGATGCTCGATGTCTCCTCACTTGCCGCGGCGTGCCATAGGAACGGGACCTTGTTGGTTCTGGACGTGAGTCAATCCTGCGGCGCCATACCCATGAACGTGCGCAGTCTGGGAGCCGACTTTATCGTCTGCGCGGGCTACAAGTATTTGCTCAGTCCCTGGGGGACAGGCTTCCTGTGGACGAGGATCGAGAACTTGGATTCGCTACAACCGGGACCCTACAACTGGTTGTCCCAGGGAGTGGAGAGCTTCGCGCGCCTCAACTATGTGGATCCTGAACCCGCGTCAACGCTGAGCCGTTGGGATTCGGCCGAGGCGGCGTCAATATACAATTTCAACCTCACCGTCATGGAAGCGTCTGCGAAGTTTGTGCTGAATGCGAGTCCGGCGCTGATCCGTGATCACAATCAAGCCCTAATTAACTACTTCTTCGAACGACTCCCGGAGGGCTATCGGCTGGCGAGTCCGCGGCAGGCCTCGCAGCGAGGTGTATTTGGTTGCATCGAAGTCGGCAGCCGCGGCGATACGGAATCACTATATAAAATGCTGCGAGATGAGAGGTTCGTGGTTGCCCTGCGTGAGGGAAAAATTCGCGTCGCTCCACATCTCCTCAACTCGACGCAAGACATAGATCGACTCCTTGTCGTCATGGCAAAGGCGTGGAAGGAAGCAAGACATGTCGCCCATTGACGAGCGCTTGGAGTCTCTCAGCATTATTCTACCCGACGTCATGCCGCAAATCCGGCGCGGTGTATGATGCTAGCGCAATGAATGCTTGGCTAACCCTGCAACAAGCACTTGCCGCACCTGGTCTGCGCGTGGCACCGGTCCGCGCGGGTTTACCGTCGCCTTGGTCGGAATTCGCCCGCTCGTGCTTTCACGTCAAGCGCATTCCCTATTCATTGGTTGAGGGACGTGACGCCGATCGAGGTCTAACATCCATAAAGACTTTGACGGGACAAGAGAGTCTGCCGGTCGTCTTTTGGAACAATGAACGACCGCGCTCCAACTGGCTCGATCAGCTCCTTCTTGCCGAACGGATTTCTCCGCTGCCACGCCTGCTGCCCGACGATCCTTTCGAGCGAGCCAAGGTCGTGGGTCTAATAGCGGAGCTCTGCTCCGAGGCGGGTTTCGGCTGGCATCGGCGTGTAATGATGATCGCAAGACTGCTCACGGAGCCGGCCTTCGGTGAGCGCGAACGCGGCATCGGCCACTACCTCTCGACGAAGTACAGACACAATACAGATTCGGTCGAATGCTCTACAAGGCACTGTGAAGAAATTGTCCTCACATTGGGAGCCCTGCGGTCCGCTGGCCATCACTACCTGTTAGGCCCGACCCTGACTGCGCTTGATCTTGCCTGGGCTGCATTTGCAGCGGTGATTCAGCCGCTCCCCGAAGGCTTGTGCCCGATGAAGCCGCTGTGGCGGGATCTATATACTTGGACGCCGTCCGCGACACACCGCCATGCCTTGGAAGCGCTGCTCACACATCGAGAGCGTGTTTATCACGACTGGCTACCGCTGCCTGTCGACCTAGGGTAACAGTGCATTCCGCACCCACAAGTTCCCGCGAGCGATTGAATCTTCTGTCGAGCGCACGCGCCATTTCGTTTTCCGAGACTCCCGGACTTACTCGCGCCGAAGCCGCCGCTAACCACAGGCGGCAATGGGTCGAGAGCACTCATTCGCAGTCGTCGGGTGCGCAACGGAGGTCCACCATCGCACCTCTGAGTTCGCCGCGGGGTAACGTTTGGGGTAACTCATAATCAACGGGATCGGACGACTCAATAGAATCATAGTGTTGCGACGACCATTCGAATCCCTCAGCCGCACCAGAGAACTTAAACAAACTCAATAACTTACATAGTAGTTAGAAAGAGCCCGAATTTGAACGCCAACCTGCACTATCGGAACCTCCGGTATAGAGGGGATAGTTCGAACACAGCGTGTAATTTTCGGCGACCGTGATCGGCCCCGAACTGCCGATCACCAATGACCGGCATGAGGAAGCCCATATAGAACTCTCGATCAAGTTTTTGCGTCGGGTGGAGGTTGCTCGCTAATAAGGCGATGCTTTGCGGCTGCAATAGGGGCGACCATGCGGATGAACGCCGCCGTACCCCAGACCAAGTTTGCGGGCAATTGCGTGTGGCGTTCGATTACTGAATGGTGCGCTCGCGCGGGTTCTATTGGTGATGCGGCAACGTGTCAGTCACACTTGTTGTTGGGACAGAGCGCGCGGCCCGCCCGGCCGAGGGTGTCGAGGTTACTCTTTGTATCACCGTCAGTCGCGCTGATCTCTTCTTGCGTGAGGCACACCGTGTTGCTGAAACGCGTTCCGGTGAGGACCTGAGTTCGACAGTATTTCAGCTGACCGTTGATCTGGCGTGGCCGGTAGCCGCGTTTCAGCAGGGTCTGATTGACGACCAGATTCGCATTGTCGTTGGAGGAATTCGCGCTTGCGGATCTCGCAGGAGTGGTTGCCGCCGGCGTAGAGTTTGCGGTGGTCACCACATTGTGTGGTGTTGACGCTGGTGGCCCAGCCACGCAACCGAACAACATGAATAGGGTAACCTGGACCGCCAATAGTGCCTTCAACGATCCGCAAATAAGACATCCCCTCATACGGAAAACAATTACACGGCTATCTGCGTTTCGAAATTTTTTGGGATAAAGCGCTCCGTGACAGGGACCAACACCGAGATTAGTGACGTGAGCTTTGATGCTGCTGCTCGCGGATCGAATCCCGACGGACGTATTCCGTATCGCCGATTCTTGACAAACGACTCGAGAGAGCACTAGGCAGCGAGCTGGACTACACCTCAAAGCGCGCAGTTGCTCCCCGCCAGCTTTATTCGCCGTCGATCAATGAGCTTGCACTTTGCTCATAGCCATCGACGTGCGGGCGGGCGACTCGCGACAATCAGCGACATGATGCCGCGCCAGCCAGTCACCGTCATCAAGCTATCTATCCAATCACTTCGGTCAATGGGTATTGACGCTCAAGTAGCGCGGCGTAAGCCTTCGGGGTAACTCTTCTCATTTATTTTTGTAGACGCTTACCAAACAGTTTGCTATCCGCTAATCGAATCCCTAGCCGATCCTTTCGAAAAAATTTATTGACAGCAATCAGATCCCGATAAGCCTGTCGATCGAGCCCCCGACATAAAACAAGCCAGGTTCGACGACGCCACGTCAGTGCGGCGATCCCCCTTCAGGGCGACCCCGCAGGGGCGAGGCGCGCAGCGCCGACGGTGTTGCGACCAGATGCTTAACTGTGACTTGCATCACCGTCCGTTAGCCTTTGACGAGGTGACTCAAGATAGGACTCTTAACGTAATGGCCCCTTTTTTGAGGTCACGCCAACTATGGAACCCCTTGCGAGGATGACAAAGAGCGGCACCACGCACGCTTGAAAACCTCAAGAATAGCCATGTAGGGCCGACACTTAGGACGAGCCCAGCACCCTATCAACAATGGGTCGCCCGCTATACGTGGCCAATTTCGAGGTTATTGTGACGATTCCAGACGTGGTGTTCAGCTACCAAACAATATGACCGCCACCGAGTCCACGCCGGCTCCGCCCTCTCGTCGTTGGCCGAGGAGTCTGATTGTTGTAGCGATCGGTGTGTGGTTTTTGGGAATTGCGGTGGGACTGAGCCTCATCTGGCGCTATGAAGGAACCCCTGGACTGACCTTAGTCGCGCCACGCGACTGGCCGACGGCTTCGACTTTGGTGCGGCACAGTGGGCGGCCAACGGTGGTGATGTTTGTGCACCCTCATTGCACCTGCTCGCGAGCAAGCCTGACCGAGCTCCGTGAGTTGCTCGAACAGTTAGGCACGAGATTGGATGCGTACATCGTGTTCCTGAAGCCCGCAGGCACCGACGATGAGTGGGAGTACACAGGATTGTGGCAAAGCGCTTCCGCAATACCAGCGCTCGTTTCGGTCGTCGACCGCGACGGGTCAGAAGCTGCCCGCTTCGGAGTCCAGACGTCCGGTGATGTCCGAATGTACGACGCCGACGGCGCATTGGCGTACTCCGGGGGTATCACCGCCGCGCGAGGCCATGTTGGTGACAACGCCGGCCTGCGCGGACTCGTCGCCGCCCTCGAAGGACGCGGAAAGCTCGATACCCGCCAGCCGGTATTCGGCTGTTCCTTTCGGGACGCAGACGCCCGCGGACGAGACGGCCCGTGATATCGGCGCAATGCATGCTATCCGATTCTGCTACCCAGCGGCGCGTCGACGCTATTTGTGCTCAACATCTCAACGTAGAACGGCAATCGGTCAACCGCCTGTTCGTATGGCTGCTGCTAATTCAGTGGGCCTTGGCTATCGTGCTCGCGCTATGGGTATCGCCGTACGCGTGGGAAGGAAAAACGCGAACCATTCATCTACACGTTCAGATCGCTATAATCCTCGGGGCCTTCATCAATGTTTTGCCGATCGCGTTGCTCACGCGACGGCCAGATTGGGTGGGCACGCGCTTCGTCGTCGCCGTCGCACAAATGCTCTGGTCTGCCCTGTTGATTCACTTGACCGGGGGACGGATCGAATCGCACTTCCACGTGTTTGGATCGCTTGCGTTTCTTGCATTCTATAAGGACTGGCGCCTTCTCGCCGTTGCTACTGCCGTCATCGGGGCCGATCATTTGGCGCGCGGTCTGTTTTATCCGGAGTCGGTGTATGGTTTGCCGGTAACCGAATGGTGGCGATTCGCGGAACACGTTGCCTGGGTGTTGTTCGAGGATGTAGTGCTCGTGCTCAGTTGTGCCAACGCGCTCGCAATGCATCGCGAGGTTGCGCGGCGCGAGGTGCAACTCGAAACCTCGCACGCCGCAGCGGCGCGACTCGCACAAATTCATACGGAGCAGCTCGAAACGGAGATCGCGGAACGCAAAGCGCACGCCGAAGAGCTGCGGCGCGCAAAAACAGTTGCCGAAGACGCAAGCCGCACCAAGGGCGAGTTTCTCGCGAACATGAGCCACGAGATCAGGACGCCGATGAACGGTGTGCTAGGGATGCTCGATCTGCTTGGAGCGACAGCGCTGACATCAGAGCAGTGCGAGCTTGCGGACACGGCGCGCCATTCCGCGGATGGCCTGCTGATGATCATCGACGACATCCTTGATTTTTCGAAGATTGACGCAGGAAAAGTCGAACTCGAATCAATAGCGTTCAACCCGGCGCAAATAGTCGAAGAGGTCGTCGCGTTGCTGGCAGGTCGAGCGCACGCCAAGGGGCTTGAGATCGCAAGTTTTATACCGCAAGAACTGCCAAAGAGCGTGCGTGGAGACCCAAACCGCGTGCGGCAGGTTCTTTTGAATCTCGTCGGCAACGCGATAAAGTTCACGGAGCGCGGCGAAGTGGTAGTGAGAGTCGAGTCAACCAGCGGGAGTGCCGGCGTGCCATCCTTACGCTTTCGCATTGTGGACACCGGGATCGGAATGTCGGAACAAGCTTGCGGCCGTCTGTTTCAGCCATTCATGCAAGCCGACGGATCGACGACTCGACGATTCGGCGGTACCGGCCTCGGCCTCTCGATCAGCCGACGCCTCGTTGAGCTCATGGGCGGGGAAATCATCGTTACCAGCAAGCCGGGGAGCGGCAGTACCTTCAGTTTCACGGCGCATCTGCCCGAGGTCGCCGCATCTGAAGAGTTTCCGCCCATGCCAGAGAGATTGCGTGCGTTCAAAGTGCTCATTGTCGACGACAATGCGACCAACCGATTCATCCTCGAACATCATCTTGCGGCCTGGGGAATCCCGCATGGCAGTGCCGCCGACGCGGACGCGGCACTCGCGACTCTCGATTCGGCGGCGGCCAATGGCCGCCCGTTCGATCTGGTGCTGTTGGATATGCAAATGCCTGGCACCGATGGGCTGGAGTTGTCGCGACGCATGTCCGCCGACCCATGCCACTGCTCCGTGAAGCGGATACTGCTGACGTCGTCCGGCACTCTGGCCGTCGCCGACCTCCTCGCTGCCGGCGTTGATCAGGCGCATTCCAAGCCAGTGCGCGCCGGCCGGTTGCTCAACACCATTATTGATCTAATGGTGCCAAGCAAGCAGCGTAGTACACCGCCGGTATCGACGCAGAATCCCGCGGCGGTCACTCCAGATTATCGCGAGGCGAGCGTGCTACTCGTCGAGGACAACGCGGTCAATCGGAAAGTGGCACTTGGAATCCTAAGGCGATTCGGCATCAAAGCGGCGGTGGCGAGTGACGGTGTCGAGGCTTGTGCAGCCATTGCGGCCCAGCGCTTTGATCTGATTTTGATGGATTGCCAGATGCCCCGAATGGACGGTTTTGAAGCCACTGCATCGATTCGACAGCGCGAACGTGAGTCGGGTAATTCGCGGGTGCCGATCGTTGCGATGACCGCAAACGCGATGCAGGGGGATCGCGAACAATGTATTGCGGCTGGAATGGACGATTACCTCACGAAACCGGTCAAGATTGATGCGCTCGCCGCTACACTCGCCGCGCACTTGTCGCCGGCGACCGCTTCGACACCTGTGCCCGCGACGGCCACGATCGGGAGCGGGAGCGGGTGACGTCGTGTCGCAACCGGAATTCAGCACAGCTGTCCTCGCCGAGTTGAGTGAGATCCTTGGCGAAGATCTCCACGCGACATTGCTCGAGTACCTCGATGATTCTTCCGCGCTTATCGACGTCGCGCGGCGCGCGGCCCTGGATCGGAACATGAACAGCGTACGCGAATGCATGCATACTCTCAAATCAACGAGCACGGTTGTCGGAGCCGTCGCACTGGCCAACCTAGCCGCGGAACTCGAGCGATTGGTGCGCACCGGCTTGCCTGCTGATATCGATGCACAACTCATCTGCATAGCAAGTGCGTTTGAGCGCGTTCGCGCCTGGCTGACCAAGGAGTCGGCGATTAGGTCCAGCGGCCCGGGAACATAACTCGCAGTACTCGTTGTCGAGTCTTGTGGCAGACGGCGAAATTCGACTGACTGCATGAGAGAGCTGATGGTTACAAGTGATGTGAGAGAATGCCTCCATGCCGGCTGTCGGCCAATTTAGAGTCATTAAACGGAATATGCTTGCCCCACGTTCTTGGCACGCCGCATAGCGCCGCCATGTTAGCGATAGCCCGCCTCGCGGCCCTTCTTGCCGGTTCGGCGCGAACCGTTGTTTTCACCGGCGCCGGCATCTCGACTGAATCCGGCATTCCAGATTTCCGTAGCCCGGGCGGAGTCTGGAGCCGGATGAAACCGATCGACTTCGACACATTCATGCACAACGAAGAAGCTCGGCGCGAAGCTTGGCAGCGGACCTTTTCCGGGACGGCCGGCTGGGTCGGCGCAAAACCGAACGAAGGTCATTTTGCCATTGCGCGCTTGGTCGACACGGGCAAGGTGGGTCATGTGATCACGCAGA
>Ga0265354_1000238_pt1 | contig 9956 bp, 6 predicted proteins | sample NZE1metagenome_FD_189074 | JGI IMG/M metagenome (GOLD analysis project Ga0265354, IMG submission 189074) | Rhizosphere microbial communities from Maridalen valley, Oslo, Norway - NZE1 | ecosystem: Host-associated > Plants > Roots > Rhizosphere > Soil | place: Norway: Oslo | collected 2017-09-14 | reverse complement strand
AGCAAAGGCCTACTTGACGGGCGACGTCGACGAGATCGAGGTTTCCAAGGTCGTGCGATCGGCGGATTGGATCAAGGCAGCGGCGCGCGCCCAAGGCATGGACGCCAATCTGGTTGTCTATGGACCGGACGGACAGAAGGAAGGCGGCAGCCAATCCTCTTACTTCGGCACGATCGCGAAAAATCTGACAGTCGACGGTTGGGTGGTGATTGGCATATGCATGGCCATGCTCGCCGTCTCCCTGCTCATCATGGTGTTTAAAGCCATTTTCCTGGCGCGCGTCGAACGCGCGAACGCACGCTTTCTTCAAGAGTTTCGCCGCTTGAGTGGTGATCCTACCGTGCTCGACAAGCCGTCCACCGCCTCGGAGGACCAGGATCTCATCGCTGCCGCCCCTTCCATGGCGGAACTCGCGCAAGATCAGAACAAATATGGGGCATCGACGCTCTACCGGCTCTACCACCACGGTGTGTTCGAGCTGAACAAGCGCATTGGCGGCCAAACCGTGAGTGCCCAACGTGTCAAGACACTCTCGCCGCAATCGATGGACGCCATTCGCGCGGCAATGGATTCGTCGATGACGCGTCTGCAACAGACTCTCTCGAGTCAGATGGTTTTGTTGACCATCGCAATTTCCGGCGGACCGTTCTTAGGACTGCTGGGCACGGTTATTGGCGTGATGATCACCTTCGCGGCCATTGCGCTTTCGGGCGATGTCAACGTCAACGCCATTGCACCCGGCACGGCGGCCGCACTCGCCGCGACCGTGGCCGGTCTCGCGGTCGCGATTCCCTCCTTGTTTGGGTACAACTGGCTCAACACGCGAATCAAGGCGATCACGGCGGATAACCGCGTCTTCGTCGATGAGTTCGTCACGCGCGTCGCTGAGCAGTACAGCTGAGGCCGCTATCGTGTCCGGATCCATTGAAAGCGGCGAAAAAGATGTCTACGACGACATCAACATCACTCCCATGCTCGATCTGGCCTACGTGCTGATGGTGATTTTCATCATCATGACCACGGCCTCGGTCCAGGGCATCAAGGTCAACTTGCCCAAGGCCAGCGACACGCCATCGCTTGCAAAGCCCCAGACCAAGGCGATCACCCTGACCGCGGACGGTACCATGTACTTGGACACCTATCCTGTGAGTCTCCCGGAACTTGAGAACTTGCTGCGCAATGCCAAGGCGGCCAATCCCAACTTGCCGGTCATCGTCAAGGCCGACTCGACCATCGCGTATCAGCGCGTGATCGACGTGCTCGACGTCGTGGGCCGGCTCGAGATCAATCAACTTGGGCTGGTGACCCAACGGCTCAGCAAGTAGCCGGATTCCATGGCCGACAAGGGAGCCCAGCGTCGCCTCGTTTCGCGCATCGGCGCGGGCGCAGTCGCGATATTGTTGATTGCGGGTTTCGTCTGGTTCGTCAACACGATGATGTCGCTCAAAGGTTCGAAACCGCAGCGGCTGGTGCAAACGGTGCAAATCATCCGACCACCACCGCCCCCACCACCCGATCAGCCGCCGCCACCGCCGCAGAAGACCCAGGAGCCTCTGCCTAAGGACGTGCCGGATCCGACTCCGGAGCAACATCCCGATCAGGCGCCGGACCAGCCTCTGGGAATCGACGCAGATGGTAGCGCGGGCGGCGATGCATTCGGGCTCGCCGCTCGACGCGGCGGCAGCGATCTGATCGGCGGCAGCGGTACCGCGCCATTCGCCTGGTACACCAATCGGATGCGCGATGCGATCAAGGAAAGATTGGCGACCGCACCATGCACCAGGTCCGCCAAGGGCTCGGTGTCGACCCGTGTCGTGGTGGCCGCCGATGGCCGTGTGAAGAAGATCCAGTTAACGACAAGCACCGGCAACGCGCGAGTCGACGAGTGCGTCGACAAGGTATTGGCGTCGATTACGACGGTGGGGGATGCGCCGCCGCCGGGCATGCCGGAGCAAGTGAACCTGCGCGTCGTCTTCTAAAGATTTTCATTTCCGATTCAAGAAGCCCGGAGGGAGGTTTTATCATGTTCAACGCGAAAGTATTGTGGGCTGCGCTCGCCTCATTGGCGATCACGCTTGCGCCCGCAATCGCATGCCGCGCGGCGGACGAGCGCCAGTCGCTCGAGGAATTGCGCAACACCGTCGTCAATTTGCTCCAGGCCCTGGTCGACCAAGGGGTCATCACCCGCGAGAAGGCCAATCAAATGGTCAAGGCCGCGCAGGACAAAGCGGCCGCGGATGCAGCCGCAGTGGCCAAAGCGGACGAAGGCGCCGTGCGCGTGCCCTACGTTCCGCAAATCGTCAAAGATGAGATTGCCAAGCAAGTTGCCGAGGAGGTCAAACCCGGCGTGGTCGCGGATGTCCTCAGCGAAGCGAAAACGGAGAAATGGGGCGTACCCGGTGCGCTCCCCGATTGGCTGACGCGTACGCGCATTTCGGGTGAAGTGACGCTGCGCGAGGAAGGCTTGCTGTACGACGGCACGAACGCGCACGACCAGTTCTTCAACTACTACGCGATCAATCAGGCCGGCTCGATCGCCAAGGCAGGTCAGAACGCATTCTTGGACGATGACGAAACACGGATTCGCTTTCGGGGTCGCGCGCGCCTCGGCGTGGAATCGGATCTCAGCGATTCGGTCACCACGGGGATGCGCCTGGTCACGGGCAACACCACCGATCTGGTGTCCGAAACGCAGACAGTCGACGGAACCGCGCCGTATCAATTCGGACTCGATGAGCTTTATATTCGATTGGACGAACGCAACGAACAGAAATTCCCGTGGTTGTCCGTGGTCGGCGGCCGATTCTTGAATCCATACGAGACGCCCACCGACCTGATATTCCACAAAGACTTGACCTTCACCGGTCTCGCCACCACGGCGCGCCTCGGTTTGGGGGACGGCAGTGCTGAACAGTCGCAGATCTTCTTCACTGCGGGCGCGCATCCGCTGCAGGAAGTGGAATTCTCGCCGCAAGACAAGTGGCTGGTCGCCGCGGAACTGGGAACCAATTTCCGCTGGGGGGAGGCGCAGCGGCTGCGCTTCACCGGTGCTTTCTATGATTATTTCAACGTCACCGGGCGCTTGAATCCGCCGGGCAGCCCCGGGCTCTTCGACTATACGGCGCCAACTTTTCTGCGATATGGCAACACGGTATTCGATATCGCGAATCTGGCCGATCCGACCACGAACCTGTTCGCACTGGCCTCGAAATTTCGTCTCGCGAACCTGAATGCAACCTATACCCTCGGCGTGGGCCGGTATGTGCTGAAGGTCACGGCGGATGCGGTCAGAAATTTCGGTTTCCACGAAGCGCAGGTCGAGGCCAATACGGGTTTCTACGTGACACCGGGAACGACGGGTTACCAGGGGGAGGTGAGCTTCGGCGATCCCACGGTTTTGATCCCGGGTAATTGGCGCGCTCTCATCGGCTATCGCTACTTGCAAAGCGACGCCGTGATCGACGGCTACACCGATTCAGACTTTCATTACTTCGGCGGGACCAATGCCAGGGGTTATTACTTCGTGGGCGACTACGGCGTCGCCAATCACGTGTGGCTGCGCCTGCGTTATCTGAGTGCCAACGAAGTCGACGGGCCGCGATTCGGCGTCGACACCTTGCAGTTCGATGTGAGCACCCGTTTCTAGGAGGAACGACAATGAACCACAACCGGCCCAGCCACAGCAATTGGCGCCTGGCGATGCTGCTGACCGCGGGAATCTTCGCGATGCCTTACGCGCAGGCGCAAACCCAGCGCAGCGGCAACGAGACCCAGAAGTTCATGCAGCAATATCAACAGCTCGCGGCGGAGAAAACTGCGCTGGAAGCGCAGACGACACAGATGAAGAAGGATCTCGACACCGTCCAGGCCGATCTCGCCGCGGTAAAAAAGGAGCGCGACGCGTTGAAGTTGCGCGCCGGGGGCTCGAGCGCCCAATTCGCTCAATTGACCGCGGGCAAGGAGGCCGCTGAAAAGAGTCTCGAACAACTCAAGCAGCGAACCACGGAGCTGGTGGCGCGCTTTCGCGAGATGGCGGTAAACCTAAGGGAAGTGGAGGCCGACCGCGCCAAGCTGCAGAACGACCTCAAGGAGCGTTCCGTCGCTTTCGACAAATGCGCGGCGGATAACCTCGGGCTTTTCGAGGTGAACAGCCAAATTCTCGATCGTTACGAGCACATTGGCGTATTCACCAAGGTCGGCACGGCGGACCCGTTCACGAAAATCGCGCGCACGCGGATTGAGAATTTCGTCGACGAGTACCGGGCGCGCGCGCTGGAGCTTCGGGCCGCGAAAAAGAGCGGCCCATAAGGCTGGCTGTGCTGTCCGCGCTCGAACGGCCGCTCAAGCAAGCGGTGGAGTGTCATCGGCTTGGAAACTTCGCCGAGGCCGAAATGGCCTACCTCGAGGTGTTGCGTCTCGATCCCAATCAAACCCACGCCTTGCATCTGCTTGGCGTCGTGCTGACCCAGACCTGCCGCCCGGCCGAAGGCGCCGAACTCATCAATCGTTCGCTCGCCTTGCGGCCCCAACAACCGGTCGCGCAGGCCAGCTTGGGCGATGCGCTTGCGCTGCTGGGCCGCCTCGACGAGGCGTTGGCATGCTACGACCGGGCTCTGTCTTTTTCGCCGCAAATTGTGGCAGCATTGATCGGACGCGGCCGGATCCTTCTGGACCAAGGCCTCAATCAAAAGGCACTCGCCGCACTCGAAGCGGCCGCCCATTTTCAACCCGACGATCCGACAACTTTGTTTCTGTGCGGGCGCGCCATGGCGCAGCTCGCCCGTCCGGCCGAAGCGGCTGCATGCTTTCGCCGGGTCTTCGCTCTTGATCCCACCTATGAGTACGTCCAGGGCGCGCGTCTTTGGGTCGAGCTGCATGCCTGTCAGTGGGTCGACTACCAAGAGCAGATCGAAAAAATTGAGACGGCGGTGCGCGACGATAAACCGGCCGCATATCCGTTCGTGTTTTTTTCCGTCAGTGATTCGAGCGAGTTGCAACTGCGCTGCGCACGCCAATTCGCGGCCCGCTACCGCCCCAACGAAGCGCCGCTGTGGCGAGGCGAGCCCTACCGGCACGAGCGCATTCGTATTGCCTACGTTTCCGAAGACTTTCGCAGTCATCCGACTTCCTATCTGATGATGGATTTATGGGAGCGCCACGACAGACAGCATTTCGAGACAATCGCGATATCGCTACGGCGCGCGGAGGATTCTGCCGTCGGTCGACGTGTGCAATCGGCGTTCGATCGCTTCATCGACGCGAGCGCGCTGCAGGACGCAGCCATCGCGCAGCTGATGCGGAAACTCGAGGTCGATATCGCAGTGGACCTGATGGGCTATACCGGCGGCGTTCTGCATGCGATTTTCGCGCGGCGGCCGGCGCCCATTCAGGTTGGTTACCTCGGTTATCCGGGCACTCTGGGCAGCCGCGATGCGGACTACTTGATTGCCGATGAGTTCCTGATCCCTGAGACCGAAAGGGTCCACTATTCGGAACAGATCGTCTATCTGCCGGCAAGCTATCAGCCCAATGACCGTGGACGGGGCACAAGCGCCGTGCCGTCTCGGGCCGATTGCGGCTTGCCCACCAATGCCTTCGTATGGTGTTGTTTTAACAATGCCTACAAATTCAACCCGGCTCTCTTTGACATTTGGTGCCGCTTATTGGCTGCGGTACACGAAAGCGTGCTGTGGGTGATTGCGGGCGCAAAGGAAACTGAAAAGAACCTGCGCCAGGAAGCCGCCGCTCGCCACATCGATCCGGCCCGCCTCGTTTTTGCTTCCAACATTTCCAATGCAGATCATGTGGCGAGAATTGCGCTCGCCGATCTGTGTCTCGATACGGCGCCGGTCAATGGGGCGACCACCACCAGCGACGCACTTTGGGCCGGCGTCCCGGTCGTGACTTACGCAGGACGTTCCTTTGTCTCGCGCATGGCAGGCAGCTTACTCAGTGGCGCCGGGTTGACGGAGCTGATCACGGCGAGCTGGCAGGAATACGAAGGTCTAGCCCTGGCACTGGCTAAAGATCCTGATCGCCTCGCTGCGTTGCGCGCGAGGTTGCGGGACTCGAGGTTGACCAACCGCTTGTTCGACAGCGATCGAACGCGTCGGCACTTGGAGAGCGCTTACCTCAGCATGTGGCAGCGCGCACAACAAGGTCACCCGGCGTGCGGTTTTTCGGTTCAGGAGGATCTTTGAGGGCGCATTCGAGGCCGCCTGTCACAATGTTGTCACCCGATGGCTGGCAAACTCGCGCGCGAAAGAATGTCTGTGGGGATCTATGCCATCGCAGCAAGCTACCTTGACGCCCGGAAGAAACGACCCTTGCCACTGCGGCAGCGGTAGGAAATATAAGAAGTGCTGCGCGCAGCAGCCGGCTGGGGCGCCGCCGGATTTGACTTCGTTGTTCGCGTTGCTGGCCGCGGGTCGCCATGCCGAACTGGAGACAGGCGCACGCCGGTTGCTCGCGCAGCATATAGACTTCGGAATCCTATGGAAATTGTTGGGCGCAGCGCTCTTTTCTCAGGGAAAGGACGCTTTGGCGGCGCTCGAAACCGCGGCAAAACTGCTGCCGCGCGATCCGGAATCGCAGACGAATCTGGGGAATGTCCTGCGGGCAAGGGGCCGCTGGGAGGAGGCCGCGTCATGCCATCGGCACGCGATTGCGCTGAAGCCCGACTATGCAGAAGCACACAACAACTTGGGCAGTGTGCAGCGCGACTCGAAGCGTCTGAGTCAAGCCGTGGCGAGCTTTCGCAAAGCGATTTCAATCAAGCCTGACTTTGCGATGGCGCACAACAACCTCGCCAACTGCTTGCACGCACTGGAACGCCTCGAGGAAGCGCTGCAGAGCTATCGACGCGCCGTCGAGTTAAGACCGAGCGACTACGAAGCGCTCATCAATCTGAGCGATACCTTGTTGGCTCTGGGACGGCTCGACGAGGCGGCGCAGAGCTACCGCCGCCTTCTGCAATCGCGGCCCGATTCCGTCGAAGCGCACAATAACCTCGGCAACGCCTTGCGAGACTCGGGGCAACTCGAGGAAGCCGCTGCCAGCTACCGCCGGGCCGTCGCAATCCGGCCGGATTACGCCAAGTTGCACAACAATTTGGGAAACGCGCTGCTCGATCTGGGGCGGATTGAGGAAGCCGTCGCGAGTTACTCGCGTGCGCTCGAACTCGAACCGAATTTCGCGAAAGCCCACAGTAACTTGGGCAGCGCATTTCGTGAACTCGCAAAACTGGACCAGGCCGAGGAGAGCTATCGGCGCGCATTGGCAATCCGCGCCGATTCGGCAGAAATTCTGACTAATTTGGGAGTCGTGCAAAGGTTGCAAGGCCGCGCAGACGAGGCCGAGGCGACCCTGCGTCGAGCCCTCAGCATTGATCCCGCCGCTGCGCCGACAATCACCTCGCTTGCGGAGCTGTATGCCGATAGAGGGCAGTTTGCCGAGGCTGAGAATCTGTACAGAAATGCCCATGCGATTCAGCCCGAATCGGCCCAGGCATGGGCCGGCTTGGCTGCGTTGCGAAAAATGACCGCGGAGGATTCCGCCTGGATCAACGAGGCGCAGCGCATTGCTCAACGGCCGTTGCGGCCCCGGGACGAAGCGCATTTGCGCTTCGCCATCGGCAAATACTTCGACGATGTTCAAGATTACGAGCAGGCTTTCGTCAGTTATCGCCGCGCCAACGAGATTGCGAAGGCCTATAGCCCCCCGCATGACCGGGAGCATCTTGCCCGGACGTCCGAGTTCATAACCCAGCTCTATGATCGCGAGTGGCTCGACCGAGCCAGGGTGTCAAATAACTCGTCGCGCCCGATATTCATCGTCGGCATGCCGCGCTCCGGCACGTCGCTGGCCGAGCAAATACTGGCCTCGCATCCGGAGGTGTTCGGTGCCGGCGAATTGCCTTTTTGGAAGACCGCATCGCTCGAGGTGGGCGCGGCGGCGTTGCAAGGCGGCTTTGACGGAAGCGGCCTTGCGCAGCTCGCGGACGAATATCTACTGCTGCTTGCCAGACTGTCGCCGGGCGCGTCCCGAGTGGTCGACAAAATGCCCGCCAATTTCGCTCATTTGGGCATGATTCATGCGGCGCTGCCGAACGCACGATTCATCCATATGAGCCGCAATCCCATCGATACCTGCCTGTCGATCTACTTTCAGAATTTCCACGTCGCTCACTCCTACGCGAACGATCTGGAAGATCTGGCGCACTACCATCGTGAATACCAGCTGCTCATGCAACATTGGCGCTCCATTCTGCCCTCGAGCGCAATTCTCGATGTTCCCTACGAGGCGCTGGTGGCCGATCACGAGTCATGGAGCCGAAAAATGCTGGAATTCGTCGGGCTGCCCTGGGACGCAGCGTGCATCGACTTTCACCAAACAAGCCGCCGTGTCAGTACATTCAGCAAATGGCAGGTGCGACAGAAAATCAGCAAAGCGTCAGTGGCGCGCTGGCGCAATTATGCTCCATTCGTGGGACCACTCACGCGACTGAGCGACTCGAGTGCCGCGGCGCGTACCGAGAAGGCCGCGGGCTCCCGGCCGCTTTCACTACGCAGCCACATCTCCGCATAGGCTGCCTCGAGATGACGACGAAATAGATCGGTATCAAAAAGCGGTGTGCGCATTCGGTTTTGCGCAAGACGACGCCGCAGCGCCGTTAGAGAATGCCGGTTCTGCGCCAACTCTGCGGCCTTGGTCTCGTAGTCGGCCAGGTCGAAGGTGATCAATTCCGGCAAGTTGAGTGCACGCAGCAGGCTTCCTCCCATGCGGGCGGCAAAGGCCTCGCCGGCGCAGGTCAGAAGCGGCAAGCCGGCCCAAAGCACATCGCTGGCTGTGGCGCCCGCATTGAAGGGCAGGGTGTCGAGAAATAAATCAGCCACTTTAAGTCGACCCAGATGTTCGGCGTAGGGTGCCCGCGACGCGAATATCAGCCGCTCGGCAGCGACGCCGCGACTCCTCGCCTCCCGGCACAAGTTCTCGCGTACCGCGGCGTCCTCGCCCAGCAGCCACAGTACGCTATCAGGTATCCGGGATAACAGCCGCATCCAGACATCGAACATCTCGGGGGTGATTTTGTGACTGTTGTTGAGGCAGCAGAAGACGAATCCGTCCTTTGGCAGGCCCTGTTCCTCGCGCGAAGTCTGCCGATCACTGACGGCACGTTTGTCATCGTTCGCCTGAAAGCAGTGCGGCAGGTAAACAACGTGCTCGCGGTAGTACTGACGCTGACCGGGCGGAATCACGAAGTCGTCGGCGATGAGATAGTCCATGCAGAGGGTGCCCATCGTCCCGGGAAATCCCAGGTAATTGACCTGAACCGGCGCCGGCCGGTGGGCGAATATTTGCGGGCGAAATCCCGCGGTAAAGCCACCCAGATCAACGGCAACGTCGATTTCCATCTCTCGCATCAGGCCCGCCACACTCAAGTCGGTCAATGTGCTGACGTCGACGAAACGGCCGAAGGCGTTCCTGACCCGCTCCCCTGAGATGCTTGCTTCGGCCGGCCGCAGCGAAATGCCGACGGTCTCGAATCGTTCGCGATCGTGCTGCTCCAAGACGCCGGCCATCAAGTACGTAACCGCGTGTTCTCGCAGATCCCCAGATACGTAGGCAACGCGGATGCGTTCATGACCATGGCGGCGATGATTCGGTCGCGCGCCCACGGGCGCGCACTGATCCGCCGCAAACCGCACGGCACAGTGCAGTTGCGCAGCAGCCGAATCAGTCACCGACAGAAAAGCAAACGGTGCGATGACTGGGTGGTCCGCGAGCACCGATTGAATAATGCCTGCGCGCGTCGCCGTGGGCGCAATGACGGACCAATCCCCTCGATTGCGCTGCAGGTCGAAAACCGAGCCGGCGACGTACGCAAAGTCGGGTTCCAACTGCAGCACACGAGCATAGCTCGCCAGTGCCTGTTCCGAATGATCTCCCCATCGCAG
>Ga0265354_1000237_pt1 | contig 9968 bp, 5 predicted proteins | sample NZE1metagenome_FD_189074 | JGI IMG/M metagenome (GOLD analysis project Ga0265354, IMG submission 189074) | Rhizosphere microbial communities from Maridalen valley, Oslo, Norway - NZE1 | ecosystem: Host-associated > Plants > Roots > Rhizosphere > Soil | place: Norway: Oslo | collected 2017-09-14 | reverse complement strand
ATATCAATGATCGGGGACAAATCTCGGGTATGGCCACGGTACAAACGGGGCCGCATGCCGGCGAGATTCACTCCTATCTTTTGACCCCCGTAGACGGACGCATAGACGCCTCGATGGCAGATTTCGCACGTACACACCCGATTTTGCGCGGGAACGCTTGCAGCCACTTTTTGCAGAGATTCGGCCCTGGCCGATTCGAGCGTTAAAGGGCGTTTTTGGAGCTTCCGCACCACACATTCCGGCCGTACATTGCGCAAAGGCGCACGGCCGGGGATTGTCCGGGACATTCTGGGTCACGTCGATATTCGCGTGACCCAGAATGTTAACAGTAAGAGCTGGTGGAAAAGATTTTCTGACGAACCGGCGACTCGGGCACATGGTCACGAGAGCGCGCGTAGATTCTTCCGCAGGCGATCGGCGTCGCCATCGCGCAGAAGACCTTCGACTGCCGCGTGCGTCTTTCTCCAAATCGGAACGGCACGCGCCCACGCCTTTCGTCCCTTAGCGGTCAGCATCATGAGACGGCTGCGGCGGTCCGACGGGTCCGCCATGATCCGGACCAGCCCGCGCCGCCGCAAGGGTTTAAGAGCCGCCGTCAACGTAGTCCGATCCATCGCCAGTAGCGACGCCACCGCCGTCATCCCTGGCGGTTCCGGCCGGTTCAGAGACGTCAGCAGTGAAAATTGCCCGTTCGTCAGGCCGATAGGGCGAAGCGCCTCATCGAAGCGCCGCGCCACTGCCCTCGCCGCCCGCTGCACGTGCAGGCAGAGACAGCAATCGCGGACCATGTGGGTGATCTTCAAGGAAGGGTGCGCAGCAGCGGCCATAGGCAAATAATATGGATATCAACGTATCTTGCCAAGAGGCCACAGCACATGATACGTTGATATCAATCTTATATCGCTGTGCCCTGGTGCGGTGTTTATTCCTCCAAATCGGGAGCAATCATGACGCAAATTAGAATCGCATCAAGCGCAATGCGCACCATCGCATTAGCGGCCATCTTCTCTGCGCCGTGGCCGGCGCAAGCTCAAAACGCCAAGACGTCCTATCCAACCATGGCGCCGTTCGAACAATACCTCATGCCGGATCGCAACGAGGAGATCAAATTGGCGAGGAGTGCTGCGCCGGACTCCATCTCCGCCGACGCTGAAGTCTTGGTCCTCGGCAAACACGGTTATGAAACGGCGGTTAAAGGGAAGAACGGTTTTGTTTGCCTGGTAGAGCGATCCTGGACTGCGGGAATCAATGATTCGAACTTTTGGAATCCTAAAACGCGCGGTCCTATCTGCCTCAATGCTCCGGCGGTACGGTCCTATCTTCCCCGCACCATCAAAAAAGCTGAACTGCTCATTGCCGGGCGGACCAAAGCGCAGCTCTTCGATGCTATCGCCGCGGCCATCGACAAGAAGGAACTGCCGGCGCCGGAGCCTGGCGCGATGTCCTACATGCTGTCGAAGCAAGGCTATTTGGGCGACGAGGCTGCCGGACCCTGGCTTCCACATCTCATGTTTTTTACTCCCCAAACCGATTCCAAGGCCTGGGGCGCGGATCTTCCCGGATCGCCGATTATCACGTCTCAGAATCCGGAGGAGCGCCTTACCATTTTTATGATTCCGGTACGCCGCTGGTCGGACGGAACAGCTGCTCCTCCAGCCGGTGCGCACTAGCCTGCGATCTTGAGCGAGTCTTCAGCATTTGGAGTGCGGCAGCTCTGCTGCCGCTTTTCTGGCGGCTCACAGTTTCCGCCCGGTTCAGACGCCTGAATAGCCGTAACTATTGCACATGGAAGAAAATCGGCGGCAAGCTGTCGCAATCCAAATTACGCCCGAATCAGCCCTGTAAATTTGTGCGGATTGTTGTCAAATCCTGGAAACACCGGCGCGAGATCCTTCACGCCAATATGCTTAGCTAAAATTTCCCCGATCACGCTGCGGAAGTCCGTCGTGAGCGCCAAATCGCGCCCTTCATTCAACTGATGATCGTCCAGGCCCGGCCACTTGCCATAAACGCGCCCACCCTTCACGTCCCCGCCCATCACAAACATGCAGTTTGCGTGGCCGTGGTCGGTGCCGCGGTTGCCGTTTTCCTTCGCGGTCCTGCCGAATTCGCTCATCGTCACAAAAACAATATCCTGCATGCGGTCGCCCATATCCTGATGAAACGCAGCCAGCCCCTGGCCCAAATCCCTAAGTAAATTGGAGAGTTGGCCCTGCACGCCGCCTTCATTCACGTGATTGTCCCAGCCGCCGCAATCGACAAACAAAACTTCCACGCCAATGTTCGCCTTCAGCAGTTGCCCGATTTGCTGCAAGCTTTGCCCCAGCTTGTTCGTAGGATATTGCGCGCCATTCTCCGGCTGATACTTCGCCGGATCAGCTTTGCGCAAAAGATCGATGGCTTCAAACGTTTCCGCGCCCGTTCCGTGCAGCGCGTGGTCGACGGTTTGCGAATACATTGCCTCAAATCCGCCTTCTACCATTTGGCCCGATCCAGGCGATTGTGCCATCACCTTGAACTGCTTCAAATCCGGCAGCGCGATCGCCGGAGCGCTTCCACGAAGCATTCGAGGCAGGTTCGGCCCCATCGCCACGGCACGGAACGGCGATGCATTTTCCTCCGGCACAATTTCCAGCGCACGATTCAGCCAGCCGTCATCGGTTGCTTTCAGTCCGGGCGTTCCCGACTCCATAAAATCCTGCGCGTCGAAATGCGAGCGTGTTGGGTCCGGCGATCCTGCCGCATGCACAATTGCGAGTTGATTTTGATGGAACAAAGGCTCAAGAGGGGCGAGGCTCGGGTGCAGCCCGAAGAATCCGTCCAGATCAACAGCCGCATCCGTTCCCCCGCGCTTGGGCTGCGGAATCGCGATGCTCGGCCGCAATCGGTAATAATTCGGTTCGCCAAACGGAACCACAATGTTCAATCCGTCTGCCGCGCCGCGCTGAAACAACACGACGAGCTGCTTCTTGCTCGTCATCGGCGTTGCCGCCACGGCGCGCTGCAAAAACGCAGGCATCGCGCTCAGGCCAACCATGGCCACGCCACCCTGCTTCAAAAAATATCGCCGCGAAAATTTTAGACCTCGAACGCCTTCGCAACATTCATGACTCATGGCAACCTCTCAAGTTCCGAATATGGAGTGCGGCTGCTCTTCTGCCGCTTTTTGCTTCTGCGCTATACACCAGCAGCGGAAAAGCGGGAGCAGAGCTCCCGCACTCCAAAAGCTATCGTCTCTGAAACTCTGGCGCCCCAAGCACGAGCCCAGCTACAACTCCAAGGTCAACCTGCTTCACAGGATCATCCAGTTTTGCCTGCACCACTTGCGGACTATCCAGTTGCTTCTGCAGCGTCTCCACCGTCGTCGGCCCAACTTGCCCGCCAAGGAAAACCTGGACGGCCCGCTCAAGCGCCCCCTTCGCATCGCTAGAGGTCTCTACGCCAAGCAGCGCCGCGACATCCGTGCGCGACCCGCGCATCTTGTTTCCCGCCAGCGCCAAAGAAAAATTCAGCCGGTTAAGCAGCGCGCCGGTATTCACCCAAGCATCTGCCTTATCGGCGTAACCCGTCGGCGGCTGGCACTGATAGATCGGTTCGCCAATACGTCCCACCCAACCAACTAGCGGCTGCGGCATGTCCACATCCGTTCCCAAAGCGCGCGCTGCGGAAACCACCAGTTCGAACGGCGTCTTGATTTTCGCGCGATACGTTTCGCGCGACCAGAACTCCGGGGAATAAATCATCGTGTGCATCACAGACCGAATTTCGCCGTCGCTTTCTGAAAAGGATTTCGCCATGCGATCCACCAGGGCTGGCGGCGGATTGTCCGAAACAAATCGCCGCGCCAACTTCGTGGAAATAAAACGCGCAGTGCTTGGGTCACGCGCCAGAAGTTCGATCACTTCCTCGCCGTCCTTCATTCCACCGGCGTGGATCTTTTTTCCAAGGACCAATTTCGGATCGGGATCGTGCAACTTCTCTTCGAACTTGAATTCCGGATGCTCTCGCGGTTTCTCGATCGTCCACCCGGTGAAGGCGCGCGCAACTTCGGTCACATCTTTTTGCGTGTAGCCGCCATCAACGCCCAGCGTGTGCAACTCCATCAATTCGCGACCGTAGTTTTCATTCAGGCCGCGATCGTTTTTCTTTTTCTGTGCGGACGGCGCCACCGGCGGCGGACCCCAGCCACGATACCGCGCCATCTGACGTGCGTACCGTTCTTGCGCCTCGCGCTGTGCGGCCTTCGGATCCGCGCTTAAATAATTATCCAGATAAAAAAGCATCGCGGGACTTTTCGCCGAGGCCGTCAGCAAATCCTTGAATTTACCGAGCGTATGCGGCTGGATCACGTCGCGCTCGTAAGCGGTCAGGTAATAGCGGTCCTCGCCCTTCCCTGCGAACACGTTCAAATGGTTGAACCAGAAGTCATCCATGACCTGCTGAAGCTGCCGCTCGCTGTAGATCGAGCGCGTCATTTTCGCCATGGCCAATTCCGCGACCACGCGTTGGGGACGTTTGCTGTCTTCGTCGATGGCTCGTGGCACATTATTCGGGTCACCGCCCAGCACGTCGCGCTTCCCTTTGCCCTGAGCGCCCGGATTCCCTTGCGCCGGAATATCTTTCATCGGCGCGGGAGCGTTCGCATCGGCGCCATTAGGTTGCGCGGCTGCAGCTGGCTGATTTGTATCCGTAGACGAGATTTCCGTGGGAGCCGGCGCCGGTTGCATGTCTTTCGAGACAATGGCCGCAGCTGTGTCCGAACGACTCTGCTGGACCTGCTCGATTTGCGCTTGTGCGCGCTTTGCCGCCTGCTTTTCCGCCTGCTTGGGCTGCGGATAGTCTTCGATCAGCTTCGCGGAGGTCATCTTCAGAGTCGGATAATTCTCAAGACGCGCATCGAGCGCCTTGTCGTCAATGGAATTTGGATTCAGTTGCTGGTCGATCCATTTCGACAACCCCATCTGACGCACACGTTCCACGTCGCCAGGCCGCGGCCCATAGGCGAGACGGTTGAGGGCGTGCATGATCGCCTCGTCGGCATTAAGTTCGGTGATGGGAAGATTCTTTAGGGCGGGATCTTGCTTAGGTTTCTTATCTTTCGCCGCGGCTGGCATAGCGGCAAGCGAAGGCAAATCGATGCCTACTGAAAATATGCAGGCCACAGAAAGGAGGGCTGCCAGAAATGACCTGGGGGTCGTCAAAATCGAAACCGATCGCGAGGCGAGGCCTTGCTGCAAGTTCATGACACTCTCCTGCCGGGCGGAATGGTCCGCAAACACGTAGCGCTTCCTAGAATAACCCTCCCCCCGCCTATAAGTTGCACGCCGCAAGGGCCAGTGTCGAAACCCTACTTTGCCCGTAAGTACAGGTCGGCTCCTAACCGGCTCATCCGCTTGGACCTAGAGCCAGTTTATACGGCTACCGGCGGTATTGACGCCCGGCACCTCTGCCCGTATCCTCGGGCTGCATCTCCCAGGGAGGGTTCGTGCTGATTCGCAATTTCATCTTCTGGCTGTCTACAAAGCGCGGCGTGACGGATCGCATCGCGCGACATGGAATGAAAAATGGCTTCGCACGCCGTTTCGTTGCGGGTGAATCGCTCGACGAGGCCCTTACAGCCAGCCAGGAACTTTGCTCCCAGGGACGCAATGTAAGCCTGAACCATCTCGGCGAGAATGTCACCAGCGAAGCGGCCGCGCGCGATGTCTGCGCCAGCTACATCCGAATGGTGGAAGAGCTGCACGCCAAGAATCTCAGCGGAAACATCTCGATCAAGCTCACTCAACTCGGGCTCGACATTGACAAAGAGCTCTGCCGGTCCATGGCACGCGAAATCGCGGCCCGCGCCGCTGCGCTCGGCCGGACAATCGAGATGGACATGGAAGGCAGCGCCTACACGGACGTTACGCTGGATATCTTCGAAAGCGTGCAACGCGAACTCGGCAATTGCGGCTTGGCGGTGCAAGCCTACCTTTACCGCACGGAAAAAGATCTGCAGAGACTCGCGCCCATCAAGTCCAAAATTCGATTAGTTAAGGGCGCGTATCGCGAATCGGCAAAAATCGCTTATCAAAAAAAGACCGAAGTCGATGCCAACTACCAGAAGTTGACGACCCTGCTTCTTGAAGGCGCCGCACAAGGCAACTTCCTGGCCGCTATCGCTTCCCACGATTGGAACATGGTCGCCCACGCGCAAGCCGAAGCTGCCCGGCTCAATCTGGACAAATCGCGGTACGAAATTCAAATGATCTACGGAATTCGACGAGACCTACAAGCACAGGTACGCGCTGCGGGCGATACTCTGCAGGTTTACGTACCGTTTGGCACCGACTGGTGCCCTTATTTTATGCGGCGTCTTTCGGAGCGCCCCGCGAATTGCTGGTTTGTATTGCGCAGTCTGTTCGCGGAGTCCGGCAGCGCGTCACGCCAACCCGCAGGCTAACGGAACGCAAGTCTAGAGGAGAATTCGTAGAGCTTGTCTCATGAATTTATGAAGCGACGAAGCAGGATGTTTCCTCAGGGGCTGAAGCCCTATTTTGCCGGTTTTCTAAGTCGGAGCTAAAGCTCCGACCCCTAGGAAGGCATCTATGAGACAGATTCTAGAGAACTACTTTTAGAGACTTCGCCAAGTCTTGCGCTACGGCGTCACGTCGAAATCGATGACGCGGTTTTTAGCATGGTTTCCCGCTCCATCGGCGGCCATCACCACAAGCTGATAACTTCCCGGAGCCATTTCGTCCAGTTTGATTTTCATCCCCACCGGCACCGTGGGGCTTCCCTTTTTAACAAACTCGTCCATGCGAGCCGCACCAGACTTATAGACGACTTTTCCAGTGCCTTTCTCGACGATCGCATAGCCGGCCATCACCTGGGGCGGATTCGCTGAGGTGAGCAACGGCGCGTAGATCTCCGTGTAGGCAGCCACGTTGTCCGTCTTCTTGAACCGATTTGACCCCGAAGGATTGATCTGCATTCCCTTCACCACCAGCGGCGTCCGGTCCTCGAGCAGCACCGAATCGAGACTCGTCGGAATATCCGTCAATTTTTGTATCGAGTTCGTGAGCACCACTCCTCCCAAGGTGAACTTCTTGCCGTCGTAAGCATCGATTTCCAGCGGCGTCTCGTATTTCCCGAACGCGTCGTTCCCCGAACTCACCACGACGGTCAGCTTGTAAGTGCCAGCGCTCGCGTCGAACTGGTTTTGGTAGAAATACGGTTGGTTTGTGAACACTTTCACTTCCTCTTTTTCCAAATCGAAATTCACGGTGTCGCTGAACTTCGCTCCGATGCTTCCGTCCGGCTTGTAGGCGATGCCCAGCACGTTCAAGCTGGCGTGGTATTTTCCCTTGTCCTTGTTGAACTGCACCGTACTCGAAGGAATTTCCATCGCCAGGTTGACCCGCGCTATGTTTGGCGCCGTATAAAAATAGGGCACTTCGAACGAGCCATGCATCGTTCCGCCCTGCGTACCGGTTGCCCGCGCTTCGAGCTGCTTTTCCACCGGCGTACCTTCAAGCATATTGGATGACTTTGTGTTGCAGTATCCGCTCCGCGATCTTACGTTCAAGCCTCCGCGGTTCATCTTCACTTTCAGTGTGTGGCAGCTCCACTCCGCCGATTGTTGCGGCACATAACCCAAAATGTAGAACTCGTTTTGTTCGCGCCCGATCTTCTCAAGCCCTCCCAACAAATCGTTAGTGTTGAAGATCGTGAACCCGCCGGTTCCGTCAGCGAGCGCCGCCAGAATTTGCTGATTCGTTGACGCCGATGGCGGGAATTGCGGAACGATGGTTCTGGGCTGCGTATAAACCGAATTGGGATTGTTGGTATTCGTGGTCGTCCCGCCGCCAGTACGGCCGGTCGTGCCCCCGCCAGTCCCTCCTGTTGTTCCCGTGCCACCGGTGCCGCCTTTGCCGCCTGTTCCGCCAGTGCCACCCGTTCCACCGGTGCCGCCTTTGCCACCTGCTCCGCCACCACCGGTCCCACCCGTCCCGCCGCCTCCTCCAGTCCCGCCACCTCCTCCAGTCCCACCGCCTCCGCCAGGCTTTTGCGGCTCAAGCATCCCGGCAGAATACGAAGCGAGAACTACTTTGCCTCCTCCGTAAAGATCCGTCCGCTCAGACCGCTCTGCCGCCGCGTGCTTCTCTTCCCCTTGAGGTTGTAGCTGCGACATTCCGCCAGGAGGCGTGGCCAATAGGCCGCGCACATCGAGCGAATAGATCGCTACGTTCGCCTTGTTGCAGGCGTCAATCGTGGCCGTCAGCTCGGACTGGCTCTCACTCGTCAAAGGGAAACCTGACGAGAAGAGCACAACCATTTTTCGCCCGGGGACTCCGCGCAAATTCTTGGCCAGACTGCGCACGGATAGCAGCATGCTCCGTGCTCCGAAATCCGCTTCGGCGTTGCTCATGCCAGAAAGTGGAGAGTATGTCCCCGATGTTCCGCCATACGGACTTGACGATGGCGAGAGGCCCGCCGAGGCAACTTCCACAGGGGCCTGAGCATTGGGATCCACCGCAGAGCCCTTCGGTCCCGAAACAGCGGCGCGCAAACGGTCGGCGTTCGCCGTAAAATTTTGCACGATCTGCAAAGCGCCACCGAACTCGACTACTGCCATCAACCGGTCGGGCCCCGCATTTGCGTCGATGAACTTCTTCGCGGCATCTCTAGCCTGAATCTGATCAGGCATGGCCATTGTGGAGTTATCGAAGAACAGAATTAGATACTTCTTCTGCCCCTGCGCCTGAATGGTCGCGTCCGCGCCAAACGAAAAACTCGCCACAGCCTGTTCTTTGTTGTCTTCGAAGACTTTGAAATCGTTCTGCGTCAGGTCGTGGACGTACCCGCCCTTCTTGTCGGTTACCACCGCGTCCACCAGGACGAGCCGCGATTCCGTTTTAATCGCCGGTCCGCCCTGCGCGACCGCCTCCGCTGGTGCAGCAGCTGGCGCTGGCGCCGGCGCCTGCGGCGTCTGCCCTGCAAGCTGCCCCAAAAATAAACACGATGTGGCCGCCGTTAGTCCGGCAAGCCATCCCCAAGTGATCCGCCCGCGATTCTGTTTTGTGTTCATATATTCCCCCATCAATTCGGTATGACTACTGCCCCATTGCGCGCCGCAAGTTGCGATCCCTCGGAGTCACGCACAACTTGCCTCACCATGTACGTCCCAGGTTTCACGTCGAAACTCGACTTGAGATTCAGCCCCGACCGCATCAGCCGGTCGTACGTCGGATCAAGAAGTTTCATCTCAACGATTTTTTCTCCACCGGTCACATAATTTCCGTTCTCATCAAAGATCGCCGTCGCCACGGTCAGGTCGTCCCGGGTGCGCCCGTCGGCCTTCCGGAAATGCACGCTCTTGATATCGACATGCGTAAGCACGGCCAGCTTCGCCTGGTAATTGTCCGTCTTGAAGAATTGCATGTGCAAATCCACTGGCAGATCGCGAATTTCGTCCTGCGAAAAAAGCGCTTCTTGAATTTCTTGTTTTGCGGCTTCGACTGGGTCGACCACGTGGCGCGGCGCGAAGTAGCCATGCCGTGCCTGAATTTTGTAGTTGACCTTCTTATTGACGAACGAGACCTTCAAAGTGTGGAGGCTTCCATCGAGCTTCATGTTCTGCGGCGAAAATCCGAGCAGATACGTCATGCGCGGCGCAGCTCCTGCTTCACGAAGTCCTTCGTCCACGTCGTTGCGGTTATGAAAAAAAGTCCCGCCCGTTCCATCCGCGAGTTGTAACAGCACGTCCTCTTGCGCTAATTGCGCGGCCACGCGGTAGGAAGCCTTATACCCCGCAAGTTGTGGCGGATCCGTGTAGGCGGTGCTGATGTCTCCCATATCCGGGGTGTAAAGTCCCCGCGCATCAATCGTGTTTATCACGATGTTAGCTTTGGTCGCTCGATCCACCAGCCCGCTTGTCTCCAGCTCCAGAGTGGAAGGAATAAATCCCGGTGAGACGAACACCATTA
>Ga0265354_1000236_pt1 | contig 10012 bp, 20 predicted proteins | sample NZE1metagenome_FD_189074 | JGI IMG/M metagenome (GOLD analysis project Ga0265354, IMG submission 189074) | Rhizosphere microbial communities from Maridalen valley, Oslo, Norway - NZE1 | ecosystem: Host-associated > Plants > Roots > Rhizosphere > Soil | place: Norway: Oslo | collected 2017-09-14 | reverse complement strand
TACCCAGATCACCGGGATGTCCTGAGAGTCCCCGAAAACTTCGGCTAAATTTTCGAGACAGAGCCACAGGAACTCGGGGCGGTCGAAGGTTGGAATAATGATTAGGTCATTCATAGAGGTTTCACTCCGTATCGCATGCGTCGCTCGTTTTCGATTAGGTGTTTCATTCCCACGATAGTTTTCCTTTTTACGATTCTAGGTTTCCCCAGTTCCTGTTTCTGTTGGCAACAACGAGATCGCTTCTTCCTTCTTCTATTGCTTGCTTCATAGCTTTATATTTAGTCTCTGCGCGAATTGCTAACGTTGGCTCCGAGCCTTCGTTGAAGTGTGGGTGCCACTGGTGCTGCACAACTACTTCGGGTGCCCATTGGTATTTGACCCCGGACCGCTGCAATCGGAAAGCAAAGCAGTCATCCTCGTAGCCGTAGGAAGTATAAGTCTCGTCGAACCCGCCGATCGCTAGAACTTTATCTCGTCGCACACATTGGCAGAAGTCCAAGAACCATCCGGCGCACCTTTCTGGCCCCGCGTACCACTGCTGAAATCCCCCTAGATCATCCAGGGCTTGGCAGTACGCGAACGATGACGATCCGCTTTTCTCCTCAACGGGCTGGGCCATGTTGGCTATGTCGTTAGGGCTGGTGTACTTTACTTCCGCGCACTGGAGGATAAGAAGATCTCCTGTCGCTTTCTTGATTCCTATGTTCTTAGGAATAGCCGCGTTGGAGTAATTTAAATTGGGGCGGTTCTTTCGGGAGTAGTGCTCTACCGGCAAACCGCTCAGTCTCGCTTGGTGGCAAACACCAAAGGTCGCGCCTACGTCGTCCCCGTCCTCGACCACGATGATCTGATCGGGCTGACGCGTCTGCATCTTGATGGACTCGAGAGTCTTCTCGAGTTGCTTGTGGCGCTTGTACGCTGTCATCACAATCGAAATGCTAGCCATTCATGACCTCGATCCACGCGTCAACGCCGTCTACGGGAATGTAATTGTTTTCTTCGATGTTGCGTTCGATTCTATAAAACGAGTTGGAAAACTTCTGACCAAAACTTGCGTTGGTGCATATCGCCGTGCCTGGATTGAACTTCTCGGAGATGAACTTCGTTTGGAACTTATCTATCTCTTTTCGGTAGGTTGCGGTTTCAGCATCGTGCACAACGACGATCGTATTGATGGTACTGGCTAAGGCCATCCACCGAATGGTGTCGATCTTGTGCTGCTCGGGACCGTTGTCTACGAAAATAAGATCAACGAAAGCTAGTGCCAAGAATTCAGGTTCTTTCGGCAACAGAGTTAGGCGTTCATCGGAGTCGCACGCCTCATCAACTTTCTTGGCCCAGGATGAGTCTGGCTCCGTGGAGATAACTGTTTCGACTTTCGGGAAAGCTCTCTTGTTCAAGAACAACGGCGTGCTGTACAAGCCGGAACCGAACTCAACCACCGATCGGATAGTGAACGCCGCACCTACTCCGACAAGGAACGGAATATGCGACGCGTGGTCCAGGGGGTACTCAAGCCTAGAGGCCATAAGTGTCCTTCAAGAACGCTACCGTCTCTTCGAGACCTTCGCGGAAATCCTTGGTGGGGTTGTGGCCGAGCCAAACTTCTGCGAGGTGATTGTCTGGTTCTTTGCTGGCCACGTTGCTCTCTTCGGCTTCGCGAACGGTGATCTTGCTATTCGAGTGGCCGACGATGTCCACCAACTCATTAAGCATGTGCTCGGTGGACTCGACTCCGCGACCTCCGATGTTGAACACAGGAACGTAGGGCGTGCCCCCACTGCCTGCCCAGTATTTTCCAAAACCGATCGTATTCATCAGCGTGGGATCTGAAAGGTTGGCTACCGTATTTGCCCAATCGCTAATCCATAGGTGTGTACGGTAGGAATTCTTGTAGACTGTGATATTGTTTCCGGTCAGCAGCTTGTATGCGAACTGACACACAACGCTGCGGTATGGGTTGAACAATTCAGGCGGGCCGTAGACGTTGAAGAAACGAAAGATATCCGCATCAAGTCCGCCGTTGCGGGCTGCCATCGTAATCTGCCGCTCGTTGGTGTACTTCGTAAGAGCATACTCGTTATGAAACTGAGGAGCGAACTTGTCCAGGTCGACTTCTTCTAACTTGCGGCCGGCAGCATAATCATCAGCCATCCCGTAAGCTTCCGACGAGGAAGCGAACGCCAGCTTAGCTTTGTACTTGATGCAAAGATCAATCACGTTGCGCGTGCCTACGCAGTTCGTGCGCCACAATTGCTCATAGTAATCTTGTCCGTTCTTGCGGCCGAACTCTGCGGCGAAGTGATAGACCAGGTCTGGCTGAACACGATTGAACACGCGATCGATCTGACGAAACTCTGCCACGTCCGCGCGGAGCACGTACGGATCTGATGAGTGCTGCAGGTCGCAGCCCCAAACGTGTTTCTTCCCGCGACGACGAAGTTCTGCCAACAGTGTGGTGCCCAATACCCCTTCTGAACCGGTGATGAGGATTCTCATAATGCTCCTAGTTTAATCGAAGTGTTGAAGTTTTGTCAAGCCCTCATATGAGCCCATCGGCTCTGTAGGGTAAGGCTCTATGTCTCCGAAGTCAGGGGCCGACGATTTCAGTCGAACTGGATCGGAAATAGTAGACTTAATAGATGCGATCTTTGACTCAAGAAATCCGTCGGGACGCTTCCCGTTCGGCCTGTGGTAACCATACCATCCCAAGTGGAAAGCGCGCGGCACATAAGGCCACACAGTAAACCAGTGCTGCTCCCACATAACACGCATAATGAGTCCGTCTTGCTCGGCGAAGTCTCCGGAAAATCTGTTACCTGCAAAGACTCCTTGGATATAGGAAGACTGGTCCACGTAATATTCATGTCTTGCGTGTGCGAGAATCGATCCCAGGCTGGCTCGATCCCACCGGACACCGATGCTGGCGTAGTCTCGAGCGGTCGTGAAGTAGGATCCCGGATCGGCAACGTCAGTCCGTGCCTCATGGTTGCGAGAACATCGGTAGGCGACGGAACACGGCGATTCTGGTTCGACCTCTGCCGCCATTTCGTGCCAACGGAAAAAATCAGGCGTAACAAAAACATCATCCTCAACCAAGTAAACATTCCGAACTCCCGGCTCGTTAAAGGCCTTCTTGTAAGATTCAAGAACATTGAAACTGTTTCCGCTGTACGTGTGCTTGACGCCGGCGATGCACCTTATCGGCAACGTGCCGCGCCAGGCGCTGAGCACGTCGTTCTGCCAGTCCAGGACGATCTTGTAGCGATACTCATCGTCGGGCCGGCGATCTGCGCAGATCCAGAACTCTTTGGGCGTTGCGGTAGCTGCGGTATGGGCCAGGTGCTCGAGACAGATCTGCAAGTACTCGGGGCGCAAATAGGTTGGGATGAGGACGACGTCCTTCATTGCTCACACCCGCACGCGTCGTGTTCTTCCTGGGCGCAGCCGGGCCCCGCAACTATGATCTGTGATTTCTTCTCGGCGAGACATTCCGGACATTGATCAATACCGTCCTGCGCGGCTCGCATAAAGCCAAACCTTGTATCAACGCAGGAAGCAAAGGGGTCCTCGCTAAAATATATCGGACGCACGTAATTTCGGTGGGTCGAACACTGGACATAGAAGGCGCCGGCGGGATCTGATACGGAGAGAACCTTGTAGAGAATCCCGCCCTCTAGTTGAACGTAATCGTCGTAGCGACCTATCATTTGATCTCCATCTCGGCGAGCAACTGCTGCATGCGCTGAGTATATGTTGCGTTCTTCTTGACCCACTCGTGCGACTCGTTACGGCGACGAATACGCTCTTGGTTTCTGTCATCATCAAGCCAGTAGTCGATCTTCGAAATCAAGTCATCGACGTTCTGCGGCTGATATGTCACAAGCCCAGGAACCTCGAGGCCTTCTGTTTCTGGGTAGATCAGGAAGCCGCCGCGGCCGAGGGATTCTGGAAGACGGTCGGACCAGTATTTTGGGGCGCCGGCAAAGCAATGATCGCCCACGAGGATCTTAACGGTCGCGTAAGCGTCATTCAATTCTTGTTGGCGAATGCCTTGATACACCCGGAAGTTCGTCGCGTACCTTTCTCGAAGTCTGTTAATCATTCGTTGACGAAATCCGTATTCGGGGTGGTAGCCGTCTGCTCCAAAGAAAGCGATGGGACAATTAAATTTGGGATTCTGTTTTCCGAAGTAGCAATCTCTTTCGACCACGGCTGGAGGCATCCATACGTGATTGACCCCCTTTTCTTTGAACCTTTCGGAGTTGCCCCCGTCGGCCGTGAATACCTTATCCGTCTTCCAAAAAGCGTGCGTACCAATACGATCTTCACGTTTATCAAGAATGTTCAAATCAAAAAATCTGTCAAGATGGAAGCTGCAGGTCTTGATTCCGCTCGCGCGCAGTTGCGAGAGCATGCTGTTCAGATCTCCTTGAACATCCCAGCCGTGCGTGTGGACCCAGATCAAAAGCTTCACGTTAGCTTCGCGGCACTTCTGAACCACTTCGGTCGCGCTGACTTTGTTCTCTTGAATCTGCACAACGCGGTGACCCATCTTCTCGAGAGTCCAGTCCAACTCGCGTTCGGTGCAGAAGGAAACGGCGTGGTTACCAAGGACGGCTATGCTGCTCATGCTTCCTCCGCGTACGTGAAAAACTTAATCTGCTTCCCTGTCGACACCGGAAGGTTGCGACCGAAAATGTAGCCTTCTAGATTGTCAACGTGCAGGATGCGCCAGTTGGAAGCGTAACGATACGATTGACGCCACCAGAACATACTCAGATCTGAGAACCAATTAAAGTAATCTGGATCGTAGTACATCTTCTGCGACACGTCCGGCAACTTCATGCTGCCTCCACAGAATGCTTATAAATTTTTGAAACACAGGAAAGAAAATCTTCCACGTCTAGTCTGCCTTTCATCAGATTACACACAGTACAACAAGAAGTACAATTATCCACTGTGTACCCTTTAAGTGCGCTGAGGCGGTCTATGCCATTATACACATAGATTTCTCCGGATCGAGCTGTCTTCTGATTACTAGGTCGACGTCCGCAGTAAAAACAGTTTGCAGAAACCAAACACCTGAACTCTTCTTTTGTCAAATTAAATTCTATCTTACGATGTGGGGCGTTGCACTTATAAGCATTAAAAAGATTTCTAAAAGCTGTTCCTTCTTTTGTTTTAGTAATTTTCGAAAACTGCTGACGCAGACAACCGCAACTCTTTGTTATCCCGCGAACAAGACTACTAGCATCCACATCAGTTAAATTACCGCAATCGCAAACGCATCTCCAGGACATGTACGTGCCGCCGCTCTTGTGTCGTTTTTGTTTTGCGAAACTATCAACCACAAGTCGACCGAATCTTTTTCCAACAAGATCTGCTCTATTACCCATTATCTATAACTCTCTTAAGCTCTGTTCTGAATTTTTCCTTGTCCTCAAGAAATGCTGCTCGAGCTGCTACGGATATTTCCTGAATACGATTATCTGATATTTTCCAAGCTTTGTCAACTGCTGCTTTGACTTCCATCGCCCCCACGAACGCGCGCATAGCGGCTAGCTCCGGGGTAGCTCTTTGATAAGCACACAGGAGATCTTTTGGTACTCCGTTGATTTCATTCATGGGAGGAAAGTCCGAAGTTATGAGAACGTTTCCGCAACCAAGAGTCTGATGCAAAACGTGCCCCCACCCCTCCGCTCCTGACGGGATTATATGGAACAAACACTCATTCGACAGCCGTTTGAGTTCAATGTCTGAAGCGCGCTGTATATATCGGACATTCTTGTGGTCGCGAGCGAACATGACCTCCTCTTGGTAGGCACCAATAAAAATCAACTCTTTGTGTACATCCTTGTCCGAAGGATCATCAAAGTATTTTGCGAACGCGTACGCCACAGCTTGTGAGTTCTTGTAGCGACTTTGGCCGGCCACATGGAGGAACGTTCGCTTGCGCGGGACAGTAGGATCGTAGAGGTCAGGAGACTCGAACCCGATGTACTGCACCCTATTCTGCATCTCAGGGTACAGCGCTTTGAAGATGCGCACGGCGTCTTGGGTCTTGCACAGGATCTTGTCAAGCTTGGGTGCGATGCCTGCGTTGTCCCAGGGGGCATACCACTCCTGGTTGGGGATGAGCCAGTTCTGCTTCGCGAAAGGAAACAACGCGCTGGCCATCGTCTCTAGGAATATGTTCACGTCGGCGCGCGGAGTGCCGCCGTCGATGCGCTTGAAGTGAACGCCGTTGACCTGGTGGCCCCAACTTTCAAGCAGGCCTTTGAGCAGCAGATAATCCTGCTGCAGGCCTACACCGTTGTCGATGTTAGTACAAACGTTAAACCTCATCGCGGTATGCTCCTCAAACTAATCTTGGTCAGGTCGATGTAGTAGCGGCCCCATCTGCGCCGGCATGCGCGACATCCGCAATTGCAAGCCTTCTTTGCTTGACTCTTTGGTCCCTGAACATCAAAAAACTCTCTCAACTTGTTGCACCACATGTTGCCGGAGTACTTGTTCAAACTGCGGGACGAGTAGATTCTTCGGGCTCCGACTTTCTTGGCCGCGCGGATTAAGGCAAAGTACAGATGTATGCCGTGACCTTTCTCTCGCATATCATCGTTCAGCCCGACTCCGTCGGTGTGGACATATTTGTTTGTGCTGCTCTGTACGCGAAGCTCTCCGCTGCCGATACTCACCCACTTCTTTTTGTCGCTTATGAAAAGGCCAAGTACCGGCGAATCCCATCTGTGGCTTTTTAGCTCACTGAATTTTTCTATGACCCAGTGTTCCCTGGCTGCGAAGATGGCGTTGTATCGGACTTTTTCTGTGCCTGTTTTCTTTTTTGTTCCCGCCACGTGGCTCTCTCCTGATACCGATCCTTGTTCATGCGCCATACATCATACTCGAACCAGCAGACCGCGAAGCCTTGGAGTACGATGACCCACAGCGCTATGCTGTCCCACATCTGGTCTCCTAGCCTTCGACGATCTCGTCCAGCAAATCATCTGTGACTTCGTACAGAGCATCTTCGTAGAGTTCGTCTGCCTCGTCTTCTGAGACAGTGCCGTCGAGTTCTTCTACGAACTCTTCGAACAGCGTCTCAACTAGATCAAGGTGGGCGCTGAGGATGTGTGCGTAGGCATCCTCGCTGATCTCTTCGAACTCTTCGCCACATTCACAGATGTACATTGGATCCTCCTGGGATTAGTCGTTGCGCAAAACAAGAACGATGGCGTTGAGTTTGGCTGCGAGAGTGCGTTGCTGAGCTGCGGCTGCGTCGCGCTCTTTGACAGATTGATCGCGCTGGCGTGTGGTCTCATGAAGAGCCTTCAAACACGCGTCATACTGAGAGTTCCATGTCTGGCTGTAGTAATCGAAACACAAAGCCATGCGGTCGGGATGCTTGCTTTCGAAATGTTTAACCGCGAGGTTTTTCAGGGCTTCGGTGGTTGGCTTGTATTTGAAAAGTTCTCCACAAGCGGGGCAGTTACTCGTAGCGTAAGTTGCGGCCTTAACTTTGCGTTTCATTTGAATCTCCTTTTGAGAAAACTTTATTGCCGGTTAGGACAATCAGGGCGGCGCCTGTGACGAAGAAGAAAAAGCCGCCGCTAGGAAAGAGTGAACCCAGGATGGCAACTACGATGCTCATCGATAGGGTGAAGAGAAGCATGATTTGCCAAGGCTTCATGCCAGCGCGAAGCGTGGTGGTGTGATGCTCGGGGTAGGAAACCCAATCTGAAATAAGCCCGGAGTCGACCGGTGGATTCATTCTTCGAAGAAGGCGCTGCCCTTCTAGGTAATGCTTGCGGCACAAAGTCTTTTGCCAACATTCTTCGTCCGCGATGCGAAGATTAGGATCAGCGAATTCCGCTTTCTCATTGCACGGCACTGTTCGAACGTCCGCCATAACGCCCGCAGGATCGTAAATGGTGCAGGCCTCTTTGGCTTTCTCGACATCATCCGGATGTATCAAATCAATTTTGCAGTGCATCAGTTTGGCTCCAGGTCTTGCGGAGATGGGAAGTTTTCGTAGTTCTTCGGGTTCTTCTTGCGGTCAACCAGGTAGTCTGTGACTTCTTGCGGCGTCATCGGCATAGCGGGACATCCGCCGGCCTCAATCCCTGCGATCGCTTTCTCGATGTCAATCAGGACTTCATCGAGGGCGCAGAAGGCATAGGCTCGGCCTCGATATTGAAACATTATAGTCATAGTTTCTCCTTGCGTTTCATGCGCCACTCATGGAAATCAAATATGGTTCCGAAAACCTTACGACGGGTAGAAGTGAATCTCCAAGCAATTTTGTATTGTCTTCCGGCCCTATATTCAAGAATTGCGCGCGCCCACTGGCCCGGCCGAATACGATCGTGCAGTTTCTTCTCCTCAATGCACTCTTTTGCCCAATCAGGGTAACCGCCGCCCTTGGTTATTTCTTCTAGTTTTTTATCTGATACCGTAGAATCAGAAATTAATTCACGAATCGGATAATCTTTCGGAAGGCCTAATAGCCTTAAAAAATCTCGCAGGCACCAGTTGGCCATATAAGAAGTCCATCTTTCTGGTTTAGTCTTGATCCATGCTCGACGCGTTGCATTCCTCTTTTCAGGGTTGTCCTTACACCAGATTTCGGAGTTCACCCTGAGTTTTCTTTTGGCGCAACCGGCGCACCGCTTTCGGTTAGTAGATACTTTTATTTTTCTACCACAAAAATGCTTTGTTCCGTTAACATCGTTGTATCCAGGACAAACAAACACTCTCATCAGATCCCCACTTCGTAGTACAAGGCTTTCAGAATCTTAACTGCCGGCAGCACCAGGTAATAGGCTACCACAGGTGTGAGCCAGAGTGCAAGTGCGAAAATTTCAAAGGTGATCATTATTTTTCTCCCACCAGGCATTGGAGTGCCCACCCCAGGAAATAGATTGCCGGCGCACCGAGTCCAATGATAATACAGGGAATCTTGTGGGCCACTATGAAAGTGATGGCGGCTGCAATAAAAGACACAAAGACTATGAGCATGGCAAGAAACAGGTAGCCGAAAAAGAATCGATCTATGTATTTCACAGTGACTCCAGTTTTTCGCGGATGGCGTCTTCGATGAACTGACGCGCTTCTTCGGTGGCGTCGCCATCGGGTATTCTAACAGCGATGTATCCATAATACTCTTCGTCGATCGACGCCGTGAATTCTTGAAAAGGCAAATTCAATTTTATCTCTGACGCACGAACGTGCGGAAGGTGATGTTGATCCATTCCGCAGATGCGACCGGATACGATCGTCTTGCATCGTCCGTGCCGGGCCGGGTTGAACTCGTGCAGGTAGTTCGGATTCATTATACCTTCACCACTGCGCGGCCGCAGTGCTTTTTGTAGACCAGGAAGTCGTTGTCTTCCAGGAACGTGATAGCCTCTGAAACTATGCTGCCGGCGGGGACATGAAACTCCGCAGTGTAGACTTCGTTCAGGTTGAACTCTTGCGCATCTAAAATTCCTTTGATAGCTTTGAGCTTTGCTACAGGCACATTCAGGCACGCCAGAAAGGTTAGAGCTGCTTTGAGAGCTCTGTCTTCCGTGTTGAGTCCAGCTTCTTCCCAAGTCATGGTTTCTCCCATTTCAGCATCAGGTCCGAAAACTTGGCGCGAATCTCGTTGCGCGCGGCGCGCTGCGCGGAGAGGATAAATTGGGCATCAGGCTCGGAGAGCCATTTCATGTCTTCGACTTCGCGGCCTCCTTGAGACATATAGCTGAATTCCAACATCCAGTCTCCGCTTTTGGCTCTCGTTAAGCTTTTGAATATGACGTCCATTTTTGTTTCCTTTCTAAAATTGTGTGGCGCCAGCAACTGCAGTCTCTCACAAAGCCGAAAGCGTGTCAAGCCTTATTTTTACGCCAACCCTTCACGCATCATGTCGCACCAAATGTCGTAGGAGTCTTCGGTGATGTTTTGTTGGCCTGTGGGATCGGACAACCACATCTCGATTCCCTGGATCATCGCCATCCACTCTTCGAAGGAA
>Ga0265354_1000235_pt1 | contig 10030 bp, 8 predicted proteins | sample NZE1metagenome_FD_189074 | JGI IMG/M metagenome (GOLD analysis project Ga0265354, IMG submission 189074) | Rhizosphere microbial communities from Maridalen valley, Oslo, Norway - NZE1 | ecosystem: Host-associated > Plants > Roots > Rhizosphere > Soil | place: Norway: Oslo | collected 2017-09-14 | reverse complement strand
GTCCGTCTATAACATCGCGCCGCCGGATCCGAAGTGGAGCAAGGCAGAGCAGGCCGCCTATATTCCCGGTGAAGCCACGTTGCTATTTACCTCGGTACACGAGGTCTGGCCGGGGCACTTTCTGCAATTCCTGCATTCGAACACAAACCCCGACAAGCTCGAAGGGCTGTGGGTGGGTTATGCCTTCGCCGAAGGTTGGGCACATTACTGCGAAGAAATGATGGTTGAAATGGGCCTGGCCAAAGGCGATCCGGAAAGGCATATCGGTCAGCTGAGCGAGGCGCTGCTGCGCGATGTGCGCCTACTGTCGGCGATCGGATTGCATACGCACGGCATGACCGTCGCGCAGTCGGAAAAGATGTTCCGCGAGCAAGCCTTTCAGGATCCTGGCAACGCACGGCAGCAGGCGGCACGCGGCACCTACGATCCGGCGTATCTGAACTACACGCTGGGCAAATTGATGATCCGCAAGCTGCGCGCTGACTGGCTTGCCAAGGGCGCAAGCGGCGCCGCGCCGGCCAGCCCGGAAGATCACACCCACTGGCACGAATTTCACGACAAATTCCTGTCCTATGGGGGGCCGCCCATCCCGCTATTGCGCAAGGAAATGCTCGGGGAGGGCGGGAGTCTACTGTGAGGCTTCGGGACCCAAGCTGCTGACCTTGACGACAATTCCGCTGTCCGCCCAAGCGCCCAACAGGCTTGCGGCGGTGGCGGGAACTTCTTCTGGCGCGAGCAAGGTGCTTATGTCCTCGCAAAGTTGCGCGAAATTGCGGCCGCGCAGCGCCGAATCGAGGGCCGCAGACTCCACCGCAGTCATCGAGCGAAAATAGTTTTGCAAATTTTGCCGCCACAGCAGCCACGGGACCGGCGCAGGCGCCGATTCCGGTCGCGGCGGCGTTTCATCTTGGTTCATCGCCTTCCAAACGGCCGCAGTGTTCCAGCTGAAAGCCAAGCGGCGCAGCGAGGGATGAAACTCGAGCCTGAGGGAGGCCCACGCCGCAGGTTCAACGGCGGATAGCGCGCTGCGCGGCAAGGATAAGGCATCGCTTGCGTCGAAAACCTCCGCCAATGTCCATTCGAGCAGCGCGACCTCGGAGAGAATCGGCGCCTCGCTATAAGGGGTGAAGGTCGCGAGATGCTCCGCCAGTTCGCGTCCGTACCAGCGAATCGAGCGGAACAGAGAAGGGTGCGCCGCAACGTAGGCATAACCTAATTCAACCCAGGCCTCATCGCCGAGCAGTCCATGCAGAACCGGATAGGTTTCGTGCAAGGCATCCACGAGGCGCACCTGGTAGGCATTGCGATAAATCGCCAATCGATCCGCCGCAGCCAGGGGCGGCGCATCCACGATGGCGGCCGTCACGGCGCTTTCCTCGCCCAAAAGATGCCGCTGCATATCCACCTGCAGCTTGCGCAGTGGAATATTCAAGTCAGGCCGCCTGCCGCGAGTGCCGGGCAGCTATGGTTCGCGCCACGTCAAGTTCCGCGACCAGCTCGCCCAATTCCGGAATGTTGTCGTCGCGCTCGATCATGGTCGGTACCTCGCCAAAGATCGTGAGCGCTTGGCGGTATAAATCCCAAACCGGTTCGACGATGGGATGGTCATGTGTATCGATCAAGTGGCCGCCCATATTGCTGTGCCCGGCAAGATGAAACTGACGCACGCGCGATTTCGACATGGCCTGCAGGTATTTCACCGGATCGAAGCCGTGATTGACGCTGCTGACGAAGATATTGTTGATGTCGAGCAGGATGTTGCAGTCGGCGCGCGCGGCAACCTCGCGCAAGAACTCCCACTCGCTCATCTCGTCCGCGTGAAAGCTGAGATAGCTGGAGACATTCTCCAACAAGATCTGCCTGCCCAAGGCATCCTGCACCTGACTCACGCGCGCAACCACCGAGGCCAACGCTTCTTCGGTGTAGGGCAGCGGCAGCAAATCGTGCAAATTGCGTCCTTCGACGCCGGTCCAGCACAGATGATCGGAAATCCAATGCGGTTCGATTCGCGCAGCCAAGCTGCGCACCGCGCGCAAGTATTCGAAATCGATCGGGTCAGTACTCCCGATCGAGAGCGAGACGCCATGCATTACCAACGGAAATCGTTCGCGGATGCGATCGAGAAAGTTTAGCGGCTTGCCGCCCGGGATCAGATAGTTTTCAGTGATGACTTCGAGCCAATCGATCGCATGAGGCTCGTTTAGAATGGCCTCATAGTGGGGGGTTCGCAGGCCAAGGCCGAAGCCGGAAAGTTTCATCAGAATAGGGCCGGGCGGTGAAGCCCGGCCCCCAAATCAAAATGCTTCAGCTCTTAGCTCTTCGCCTTTGCCTTGGCAGCGGCGCAGGCATCCTTCGTCATGGACACGAAGCCCTGACCCTTGCAGCTGTTCATACCCTTGCAGCTGTTCTTCGCGGACTTGCACTCGGAGGTGCCCTTACAGGAATTGACGCCCTGACACTTCACGGTGGCGGCATCCGCTGCAAATGCAGTGGTGCTGATTGCGGAAGTGAACAGCATGGCAGCGGCAGCAGCCATGGCGGCGCTCGACATTTTATTGATCTGCATTTTTTGATTCCTCGGATTTTGGAACGCAGCGGAATTGCTGCTCATGTAAAAGACCCGGCCAACGGGCTCATTATTACCCAAATATCTAAGCTGATGCCTGTTTCAATGAGGCGACAGCGGGCGCCGGCGGCCGCCAACAGAAGGCCCTTAAATGACGGTTTCTTAATGTTGCAGTCGGGTGCATCCGATCGCGCCGGCAGCTCGAATGAGCATTCCATGCGGGGCTCATTCCCGACCGGCAAGTCGATAGTTTGTAGTCCTTACTTTTTTCGATCGTGACTTGCGTGCGTCCGGGGCAACCGGACCCCTATCTGCAAGTGGCGGCCCTGGCGCCCGCTCAATTTTGCCATTTTGGCCAGCATTGACTTCTCCGATGCGGTGCCCTAAAACCTTCGCCAATAGATCCGAGGTAATTAAATGAGTCTTACAAAAGTATTATTGGTCTCCTTGTCCATGGGTGTGGGATCGCTGGCCTTAGCGACCGACCCGACTCCGACCGACCCGACACCGCCCGCCGCGACGGCGGATAAAGCGGCAGCGGATAAGGCCGCAGCAGCCGATAAAGCAAAAGATGCCGCCGCAACGGCGAAAACGGCTACCTCCCCGGAAGGATTAACGCCCGACCAAGCGAAAACGCTTCGATCGGCGGGCTACAAGGCGGAGGGAAGAAGAGGCGGTGTAACGGTTTACTGCCGCTACCAAACCGCAATTGGAAGCCGCTTCGAGCAGAAGTCGTGCGGCACGCCCGAGGACATTCTGCGTTCGATTACCGCCAATCAGGAACTCGTGAACCAGATGCAGCACGGCACTATCAATTCACAAGGCGTGCACTAATTACCAGCCCGGCACTAGTTACCAGCGCCCAGATGTCGGCTTGAGCGGGTGGCTGGCCGGCTCGTGAGCCGCGCGATGACACGCAATCCCGAGGCCGATCAGACAACCTTGACCGCAATCCACGCGGCCGCAACGCGCGGCGCGCATGCGGAAGCCGCGGCCTTGGCGGAGCAGGCGCTGGCAGACGGCCTCGAGCATCCGCTGCTCTTGAATCTGGCGGCGTTCAATCTCGAAATACAGGGCCGCTTTTCTGATGCGGAGCGGCTTTTGCAGCGCGCGATCGCCATCGATCCCAGCGACTTGAGCTCGCGCAACGCGCTGGGGCTGTGCCTGCTGCGGCTCGAGCGGCCGACCGAAGCGCTGGCGCAATTCGACGCGCTGCTGCGCTTGGATGCCTCATCGCCGTTCGCGCATGCGAGCCGCGGCAATGCTTTGTATGCGCTCGGCGCCACCGATGAGGCGGAGGCTTGCTTTACGCGCGCAATCGAAATCGATGCCGATCAGGGTGTGGCGCTTGCGGGTCTGGCGCGCATTGCCGCCAGCCGCGGCCTGCACGCGGATGCTAGGGCGTGGGCGGAACAATCACTGGCGGCGTTGCCCGGTTATCCGGATGCCGTCATGAGTCTGGCGGCGGCGGAATTGGGCGAAAGCAACCCCGACCGTGCCGAGGTGCGCCTGCGCGCGCTGCTGACGGAACCACGGCTTGCCCCGCTGGAGCGCGCGTACGCAACCGGTCTGCTAGGCGACACGCTCGATGCCAAGAGCCTTCCCGCGGAGGCCTTTGCCGCCTACACCTCGTGCAATGAGCAGCTGCGCGATGGCTACGCCGCGCAATTTTCCGGGGATCAAAGCGCGCTTGAATATGCACGCTCCTTGACGCAGTACTTCGAGGGCGCCGCGAAGAAATGGCAAGCCGCCGAGCCCGCCCCCGAAAATCCGCAAGACGCCGCGGATCATCAAACCGGCGCCCGGGAACACGTGTTTTTGCTGGGGTTCCCGCGCTCGGGAACGACCTTGCTCGAGGTCGTGCTCGAGGGTCACCCCGATGTGGTGAGCCTCGAAGAACATGAGCTGCTGATCGATTCCGTGCGCGAATTCATGCGTCGCCCGACGGACTTGGAACGGCTCCTGCGAGCAGATGCCGCGGCACTGCAGCCGCTGCGCGCGGCGTACTGGCGGCTGACTGCCGCCGCCGGCATCGATGTGTCCGGCAAGATGTTCGTGGACAAGCATCCACTCAATACTCTGAAACTGCCGCTGATTGCGCGCTTGTTTCCACACGCCAAGATATTGTTCGCCTGCCGCGATCCGCGCGACATCGTGTTGAGCTGCTTTCGTCACCGATTTCAAATGAGCGCGCCGGTTTACGAACTACTGACGCTCGAGGGTACCGCGCGCTACTACGATGCCGTCATGCGGCTTGCCGTTTCCCTCACCAGCGCTCTTAAGCTCGATATGTGCCTGGTGCGGCACGAGGATGTCGTGACTGAATTCAGGCGCGAGATGCGGCGCATTTGCGCCTACTTGGGGTTGGAGTGGGTGGAGGCGATGAGCGATTTCGCCAAGCGCACCGGCACGCTACAGGTTCTCACACCGAGTACCGCCCAATTGGTGCGGGGCTTGAGTACCGAAGGGCTCGGGCACTGGCGCCGATATGAAGCTCAGCTGGCTCCTGTGCTGCCTATGCTCGATCCCTGGGTGAAACGCTTCTACTACGATGCTTAGAAGAATGCTACAAGACGCTTGACGGCAGGCGGCCTCATCTCGGCCTAGGTCTGAGCGTCATAGCCCGTGCAACAATCGGCCATCTAGACGCCGCACGATCAAGCCAAGCCAAGCCACGATGGATCTCCGCCGCGTGAGTGGCGCGCGCTTCGTTCAATACCGTGTCGTAGGCAAACTGCGGGGCCTTTGAATACCGGCGCATCTCCGGGCCGGCGAGGATCGCGCGCACCTCGCCACTGCTGACAGCGACGCCGAAATGATGGAAAACATCGAAGAGCGCGCGGGGGTCATGAAGAAACTGGTCGAAGTCGATTTGCAGGATGCGCTCGGGCGCGATAGCAATGGCTTCAGCCAGGGCTGACATCTCGCACGCCCAGCTCAGCGCCAGTATTTCACCTTCACTCATAGACGTGCTCTGCCACTCTTGGCCGACGCGCCGCTGTAGCCGGTCGATGCGGCTCGGCGCCAGGATTTTGGCCTCCTGCCGTGAATTGGGACCGCCCAGAATCGTGGCCAAATAACTCTCGGCTGCGACATACAGGGCTACGGCTGGCAATGCACAGGCGCGTGACATCAGGCCGGCAGCGAGTTCCGAAACAAAGCTGGTCGCTTTGATGACCGAGGATTGCTTGGCATCGAAGGTACGAGACAATAACTTGAGAATACCGGTGAGTCGGTCAGCGAAATCGCCGCCGCTCAGCATGGGATCAGGATTCGCGAAAGTGCGCAGTACCATGGGTTCGCGCAACGCAAATACCTGTGGATGGGCGCCGAGCAGGCGTGACAGCAGCGTTGAGCCCACGTGGCCTATGTGAAATATGAAGCGGCAGTGCTCCCTAAGCTGCGCCGCATCGATCGATTTGGCCAGCAGATTCCACGGTATTGCGCGGCTGGGGGTTTTTGGCGTTAGAATTCGCGCATCGAGAAAACTCGCGTTCTCGTAGTCTGCGCGTGTGAGGCGAATGAGCGTCACATCGTCGCTGCGCACATCGAACGCATACGGGAATAGCTCCGGAGATTGCGTAACCGATTCGAGCGACTTGTCCATTGGGGCAAGTTTCTCATCGCTGCGCAACTTTCGCGAGCAACCGCCAGGGCCTTTAAGACACCGGTGAAGATACCTTACGAAGCGATGATCAACGAAGCCTTGTTGCTCGATCGACAAGGCCGAAGCACAGAAGCCATCGCGGCCTATGAACGGCTACTCGAGAGCTGGCCCGCGCTGCCGGATTGCTGGTATAACTTGGCGGTACTGCAACGCAAAACCCGGCAGTTTCCCGAGGCGCTCAGATCCTATGAGCGGGCGCTCGAACACCATGTCAAACGACCCGAAGAAGTGCACCTGAATCGCGGGGTCATCTACAGCGATTGCCTGCGTCAGGATGAATCGGCCGAGCGCGAACTCAAGGCCGCTCTCGCTCTCAACCCCAACTATCTGCCGGCACTGATCAATCTTGCCAATTTGCATGAGGACCTGGGGCGGCGCCAACTGGCGTCGCGCTGCTACGAGCGGATCCTCGCTTTGGATCCGCAGTCCGTTCCGGCGCTCGCGCGCTATGCGGGCTTGCGAACCTTCACCGATCGCAGCGATCCCCTGATTGACCTGCTGCGCCAGGCTTTGAGACGAACGGATATGAGCGTCGCCGACCGGGCCAGCATCGAATTCGCACTCGGCAGGGCCTTGGACGGCTGTCAAGACTACGCGGCGGCTTTCGAGGTGTACGTTGCCGCCAATCGCCACAGCCGTGAGAGCGCGCCCCCCGGCTCCGGCGTCTATGATCGCGCTCTTGCGGAAAAGATCACCGATCAAATGATCGCGGCCTTTCCGCAAGTGCCAAAGTTCCCGGCAACGCCAGGCGCTGCGCTGAAGGGCACGACTCGCCCCATTTTTGTGTGCGGAATGTACCGCTCGGGCTCGACGCTCTTAGAGCATCTGATTGCCGGGCATCCGCTCGTGGCCGCGGGCGGTGAACTCGATTATCTGCCGCACACCGTGCAGGACACCTTGGCGCCGTTTCCCGCCTCTATGTCTGCGGTATTGCCTCAGCGGCTGAAAGACGTGGCCGCCGGCTACCTTGGCATGCTGGAGGATCTGTTCCCCGGGGCGAGCTACGTGACCGACAAGCGTCCCGAGAATTATATGAACATCGGCCTGATCAAAACCCTGTTTCCGGATGCCAAAATCGTCCACACCTGCCGCAACGCGCTCGACAATTGCCTGTCGATATTTTTTCTGCATCTGGATCAGCGCCTCAGCTATGCCCTGGATCTGAACGACATCGCGCATCACTTTGGCCAATATTTGCGTCTAATGACGCACTGGCAGAGGATGTATGGCGATGACATCCTTAGCGTCGATTACGATGCGCTGGTCCTAGACCCCAAGCCTGTGATGGAGAGACTATTGGGCTTCCTGGGCCTCGAATGGGATGAGCGCTGCCTCGACGTTCCAGCGGTGGGGCGCAGCATCAAGACGGCGAGTGTCTGGCAAGTGAGAGAACCCCTGCACGGGCGTTCCTCGGGACGATCACGGCACTATGAAAAAGAACTCAACGAAATACGCGAATACCTTGATCTTTGCACTCGCCGCTAAGCCAACATAAGAAAAAGCCCATGTTCCTGCAAATCGAGGATTTTTTAACGCCGACCGAGGTTCAAGCAATTGCTCAACTCGCGCGACAAGCCAAATTCATCGAAGGCAGACGCTCGAACCCGCACAACATTGTCAAAGACAATGTAATCGCCGAGCCGGCCGATTCCGCGGCACAGAAGGCATCGCAACTGGCTCTCGGTGCTTTTCAGCGCAGCGAGCAGGCCCGGAATTTCGTTTTTCCCTATCGGGTCGCCGCGCCCACGCTGACTCGCTACGCGGCCGGCATGAAGTACGGCACGCATGTCGACGCGGCATTCTTGCCGATGGCTCCAGAACCGCTCCGTTCCGACGTGTCTTGCACCATATTCATCAGCGCGCCGAACGACTATCAAGGGGGCGAGCTGATCGTCCATTTGGGCACCGAAATGCTCAGAGTCAAGGGCGTCGCGGGGTGCGCCGTGTTCTATCCCTCGACCACCTTACACGAAGTGCTGCCGGTGACTTCCGGAGAGCGGCTGGTGCTGATCAGTTTTATACAGAGTCAGATTTCCGATGAAATGCAACGCGACCTGTTGTATTCGCTCGGCGAGGTTCATGCCCTGGAAGGTTTGAAGATGGATTGGCGTAACCGCACCCAGCTCCAGTACGTGATCCAGAATCTGCACCGCATGTGGTCCCGATAGAACATCTTCGTCCTTGTAGCATATTAGCAACAACGGCCGGCGCTCTAGGGCGAAGTGTTCGTGCGCACTCGCCCGAGCTCAGTTCGCGGCGATTTGTGACTTGGCAACACATTCGCAACATGTTGTAATCGGTCCAAACCCTGGAGCGGCGCGAAGGGCCACGCCCAGGATGGGTTAATGGGACAACTTAATGGAGCAAAAAATGGGGAAAAATCGCATATTGCAGCATGCAGTGCGGGGTGTGCTCGCAGCTGCGGCGGCTTCTGCCGCGGTGCCGGTCGCATTTTCGCAGACCGCGCCGGCCACTACAGCCGCCGCGACCACCGGAGATACCGAACTCCAGGAAGTGGTTGTCACTGGGTCTCGCCTACAAACGGCGAACCTCGTATCGATCAGCCCGATCGTCACCGTTACCAACCTGCAAATTGAACAGTCAGGTTTGAATCGTGTCGAGGATATTCTCAACAACTTGCCGTCCGTGTTTGCATCACAAGGCAACACGCTGTCCAACGGCTCCGACGGCACGGCGACGATTGACCTGCATGACTTAGGCGTGCAACGCACCCTGGTGCTGGTCAACGGCAAACGGCTCGCTCCGGGCTCGCCGGATGGTCGCAACTACGCCGACGTCAATCAGATTCCCGCTGAACTCATCGACCGGGTCGAAGTACTGACCGGCGGTGCGTCAGCGACCTACGGTGCGGACGCGGTTGCCGGCGTCGTCAACTTCGTGATGAACGATCATTACGAGGGCGTGAAGCTCGATGCGCAGTACGGCTTCTACAATCATAATAATCACGAGGGGCAGTATCAGGCTCTCGAAACCGCCGCTGACACTGCGTCGCCAAGCGGCAGCGTCAACGCCGGATATCAAAAGCATTTTTCGGTCATTGCCGGCTCGAATTTCGCCGAAGGCATGGGCAATGCCACGTTTTACGCGACTTACGACAAGCAGAACTCCGTGCTGGGTTCGCAATACGACTACAGCGCTTGCTCCTTGGGTGCTAAGAGCCACGTAAACGGCGGTGCGGTGTGCGCTGGATCCGGAACCGACGCGGGCGGCACTTTGCTGGCCTATAACTCTTCCGGCAACATTCTCACCGACAACATCAACGCGTTGACCAAGAACGTGGCGCCGCGGGTCGCGAGCGATCTCTTCAATTTCGGTGCGCTCAACTACTGGGAGCGCCCGAACGAGCGCTGGACGGCGGGAACGTTCCTGCACTTGGACGTCAACGAGCATACGACTGTCTATGCTGAAATGATGTACATGAGAAACGAGTCAGTCGGGGGCATCGCGCCGAGCGGCGACTTCGCCGACAACCTGCTCTCACTGAATTGCGGCCCCGTTGGCCCCGGCTTGGCGGGCAACCCGCTGATCAATGCGCAGCAACGATCGGTGCTGTGCGCGCCGGCCCTGCTCGCGCAGCAAGGCCAGCCTGCCAATGGTGTTCTTAGCTACTATCTCCTGCGGCGCAACGTCGAAGGCGGCCAGCGTCTTACAGATTTCACCAACGATGATTACCGTACCGTGATCGGCGTCAAAGGCGATTTCTTGTCGGCGTTCAAGTATGACACTTATGCGCAGGTCGGAATCACGGACGCCCAACAACAGAACCAGAACTATTT
>Ga0265354_1000231_pt1 | contig 10168 bp, 5 predicted proteins | sample NZE1metagenome_FD_189074 | JGI IMG/M metagenome (GOLD analysis project Ga0265354, IMG submission 189074) | Rhizosphere microbial communities from Maridalen valley, Oslo, Norway - NZE1 | ecosystem: Host-associated > Plants > Roots > Rhizosphere > Soil | place: Norway: Oslo | collected 2017-09-14 | reverse complement strand
CCCCCGCGGTTGATGCGAAAACCTCGGCGCAACATGCGGCCATGCTCAAGGGCCACTGGGTCAATTCGCGCGGATCGCAATCGAGTTTCTTGGCCGCGGTCGGCCTGTTCGGTCAAACCAAGGCCGGTGTCAATGCCAAGGGCGAACTGGTGGTGCCGTTCAACGGACTCAACGGCAAGCCGCGTCACTGGGTCGAGACGGCTCCTTTCGTCTGGCGGGATCAGGATAGTCACGAGCGCTTGGCGGCCAAGGTGGTCGATGGCAAGGTCGTGCGCTTCAGCATCGATGGCATTTCCCCATTCATGGTGTTCGACCGCGTGCTTTGGGATGCGGATGCGGCATGGCTTCTGCCCGCGCTCTATGGTGCCTTGGCGGCACTGCTGCTGACCGCGGTGTTTTGGCCGGTCACCGCCATCGTGCGCCGCCGCTTTGGGGCGGGCTTGGCGCTCGGTCCCGACGCGCTGCGCGCCTACCGCTTGAGCAAAGTCGGTTCGATATTGCTGCTCGCAGCGCTGGGGTTGTGGGGATTCACGATCATTCGCATGTTCAATGACTTCAACAACCTCAGCAATAAGTACAACGGCAACATCCGCTTCGCTGAAGGTTTCGGCATTCTGGCGTTCCTATTAGGATCCGCCTTCATTGCCTGGAATCTGTGGACGGTGTGGAAGGGCGCGCGTCGCTGGCCCGCCAAAACGTGGAGCATCGTGCTCGCGCTGTCGGCGTTCATCGTGCTGTGGGTTGCGTTCACGTTCAATCTGTTCAGCTTCGGGATATATTTCTGATGCCGGCGTTGAAGCTGCGTGTCGAGGTGGAGAGACTGCGGCTGTCGGCGCCGTTTCGCATCTCGGGATTTGTATTCGAGGAGCAGGAGGTCGTGGTCGTGACGCTCGATGATGGCGAGCATCGCGGCCGCGGCGAAGCCTCCGGCGTGTACTACTTGGGCGACACCGCGCTGACCATGGTGGCGGAGATCGAAGCGGTGCGCGGCGCCATTGAAAAAGGCATCGATCGGACGGCGCTGCAGCAGTTGCTGCCGCCCGGCGGCGCGCGCAATGCGATTGATTGCGCACTGTGGGAACTTGAAGCACATCGCCTGGGCGTCGCGGTTTGGGAGCTTGCCAAGATCGAGGCGCCGAAGCCGCTGGTCACAACGTTCACGTTGGGCGCGGACGCTCCCGCCACCATGGCGGCGGGAGCGCGCAAATTTGCTCAGGCTCGGTCGCTGAAGTTGAAACTAACCGGCGATCTTAAGGACGATATCGAGCGCGTCCGCGCGGTGCGCGCGGCACGTCCGGAGGTGTGGATTGGCGTTGATGCCAATCAGGGCTACGGCATTGACTCGCTCGGGTCGCTGCTGAGCGTTCTCGAGTCGGCAAACGTCTCCTTGCTCGAGCAGCCCTTGAAGCGCGGCCGCGAAGCGGATCTCGACGGATTTAAGTCGAAGATCCCGATCGCCGCGGACGAAAGCGTGCTGAAGCTTGCCGACATCGCCGGTCTGGTCGGACGTTTCAACGTCGTGAACATCAAGCTGGACAAGTGCGGTGGTTTGACCGAAGGGCTGGCGATGGCGCACGAAGCGCGGCGCTTAGGTTTGGGCGTCATGGTCGGCAACATGGTCGGCACGAGTCTCGCGATGGCCCCGGCCTTCGTGCTCGGACAATTGTGCGACGTGGTGGATCTGGATGGTCCGATTTTTCTGGCCAAGGATCGTACGCCGAGCATGACGTACACCAATGGCAGCGCCTGGAGCGGCGAGCAAGTCTGGGGCGGGACACACGCTTAAGGCGATGAGCGCGAACCAGCAGACTTGGTTCGGTCAGCCGCGCGGCCTCACGATTCTTTTCCTGACGGAGATGTGGGAGATTTTCTCCTACTACGGCATGCGCGCGTTGCTGGTCTACTACATGACCAAGCAATTGCTGATCGGCCAGGAAAAAGCGTCGCTCATTTATGGCACCTACCAAGCGCTGGCATATTTCACGCCGATATTCGGCGGCCTGATTGCGGATAAATGGCTCGGCAAGCGGCGCGCGATCATCATCGGCGGCAGTATCATGGCGGCCGGTCATTTCATGATGACCTTTGAACCGCTGTTTTACCTGGCGCTCGCGACGATTGCGCTTGGCAACGGCCTGTTCCTGCCCAGCTTGCCCAGCCAAATCGACGGTCTCTATCGCGCCGACGATCCGCGCCGCGGCTGGGCCTACAACGTCTACTACGTCGGCATCAACCTCGGCGGATTTTTGGCGCCGCTGATCTGCGGCGCCCTAGGGGAATTCTACGGCTGGCACTGGGGCTTCGGTGCCGCGGGCGTCGGGATGCTCTTGGGTCTCTGCATCTATATTCTCGGCGGTAAGTATCTGCCGGAGCAGGTCCGCGCGGTGAAGCAGAACCCCTTGTCCACCCGGCCGCGGGCCTCGGCAAGCAAGTATCGTTCTACGTTTATTCTGCTGTTTGCCGTCGGCCTTGCCGTCACGGTGTTTCGCGGCGCCTATGAACAGTATGGCAATACCTTGGCGCTGTGGACTGATGTCGGCGTTGATCGAACCATCGGGTCCTGGAGCATTCCGATGACCTGGTTCCCGAGTTTGGATCCTCTCCTGGTCATCATGATGACGCCGCTACTGCTGGCGCATTGGCGCCGGCGCGCGCAAGCCGGATCGCCAGGATCGGCGATGAGGAAAATGGCGCTGGGCGCGCTGATCGCCGCGGCGGCGTATCTGTTGCTCGCCACGGTGGCACTCGCGGCCGGGACGGGACGGGCGAGTTGGTTGTGGCTGGCGCTGTTCTTCGTGGTCTTTACCCTTGGCGAACTCTATATTTTGCCGACGGGCCTCGGCCTGTTTGCGCGCCTGGCGCCGATTGGCTACGGCGCGACCACCGTGGCCGCGTGGTTCCTCGTGATCAGCGCCGGGACGCTGTCGTCAGGCATCGTCGGTACATTGTGGAGCCGCATCAGTCACGCCGAATTTTTTGCCATTTTGACCATCATCTCTGCGATCGCCGCGGCCATGCTGTTTGCGCTCGATCGCCCCATACGACGAATCGAGGCGGCGCGGGCTGCCGAAATCATTGCGTTGAACGCTGCCATCCAACCGGAGCTTGCTTGACATGAAAATTTTCGCAATAGCCTCATTGATGTTTCTCGGCATCGCGGCGGCGGTGGCCGCGCCACCTAAGGGATTCGATGCCCGCGTGGAAGGCTTGCGCAAGCAAATCGGCGTTCCTGGCATGGCCATTGCCATTGTGGAGAACGACAAAGTCACGCTCGCCAAAGGATATGGCGTCAAACGGCTCGGGTCACCGGAGCCGGTCGACGCCGACACAATTTTCCCGACAGGCTCAACCGGCAAGGCCTTCACCGTGGCAGCGCTCGGCATTCTCGTCGACCAGGGAAAAATCGGCTGGGACGATAAGGTCATCGATCACTTGCCGGGCTTTCAAATGTATGACCCGTGGGTGACCCGCGAAATGACGATTCGCGATCTGCTCGTGCACCGCAGCGGCTTGGGGTTAGGTGCCGGCGATTTGTTGTTTGTGCCCCGCACGAACTTGAGCCGCGCCGAATCGGTGCGGCGGCTACGATACATCAAACCCGCGACCAGCTTCCGCAGCGCCTATGCCTACGACAACATTCTATACATGGTCGCAGGCCAGTTAATCGAGGATGTCACCGGCGAGACCTGGGAGAAATTTACCGCTGACCACGTGCTCAAGGCGGCGGGGATGCTGCATTCGACCACGGACAACGAAGGCCACTTCGGAAGTGCCGACCGCGCGCAACCCCATGCGCGCATGAACGGCGGCTTGCGCGGCGTGGGCGATCAATCGGTGCTCAATGAACGCGACAATCTCGGCAGCAACGCATCGCCAGCCGGCGGATTGGCAGTCAGCGCCAATGACATGGCGCGCTGGCTGATGATCCAGCTCGATGGCGGCGCGCTGCCAAACAATGGCGGCCGGTTGTTCAGCCAGGCGGCGCACGATCAAATGTGGACGCCGGTGGTGCTGCAGCCAGTCCGGCCGCCATCGGGCGTGATGGCGCCGACCCAGCCCATGTTCAACACCTACGCGCTCGGCTGGGATGTCCGTGACTATCGCGGCGCGAAGATCGTCTGGCACGGCGGTGCTGTGTTCGGTTTTCTGACCGCGGTCGTGCTCATTCCGGAAAAGCATGTGGGATTCTCGATCGAGATCAACAGCGAGGACGGCGGTATCATCATCGGCTTGATGTATGAGCTGCTCGATCATTACCTTGGACTACCCAAGGACACCTGGCCGGAAAAAATCCTCGCAGAGAGGCAGCAGCGCGTCCAAGAAGCGCTGAAGGCGTATCAGTCGGCGGCGGCGAAGCCCGCGAAAATTGGTCCATCGCTGCCGCTTGATCGCTACGTCGGCACCTATTCCGACCCATGGTACGGCAACATCGAAATCGGCCAGTCCAATGGCGCGCTCACGATCGATTTCAAATCGACGCCGCGCATGGGCGGTGCTCTCGAGCATTGGCAGTACGACAGCTTCGTGACGCGCTTCGACGATAAGACCATCGAGCCGGCGTATGTCACGTTCGGCCTGAATGCGGACGGCAAGGTGGAGCGCATCACTATGAAAGCGGTTTCGCCGCTCGCGGATTTCAGCTACGACTATCAGGACCTGTCATTCACGCCGGTGGCACAGAAATCTCAATAAGACGATTCGACCATGAACGAACACAGCGAGCGAACGACATGAACGTCCGGAACATCTTTGCAATCGCGGCATGCGCCGCGACGGTTTTTTTGCAGGCATCAACAGCCGGCGACGCAGCCGGCGAGGTCGCGGCCTCTGTCGCCGCGGCCACTCCTGCCGCGGCTGAGCCGAGTGTGCACTCGCTCGAGCGTGCCGACCTCGAAACTTGGCTTGATGGCATGGTTCCGTATGCGTTGAAGGCCGGCGATATGGCCGGAGCGGTAGTCGTCGTGGTCAAGGATGGAACGGTGCTTCTGGAAAAGGGCTACGGATTTGCGGACGTGAGCAAGAAGGTGCGCATGGATCCCGAACAAACCATGGTTCGAATCGGATCCACTTCAAAGCTGTTCACTTGGACTGCGGTCATGCAGCTGGTGGAGCAGGGCAAGCTCGATCTCGACCGCAATATCAACGACTATCTGGACTTCGCGATTCCCAATGACTTCGGCAAGCCGGTCACGCTGCGTGACTTGATGAATCACCGGGGCGGCTTCGAGGAGGGACTGAAAGATATCCTATGGACGAATCCGCACGGAGTACCCTCGACCGAGGCGTACCTGAAAGATCACAAGCGCCCCATGCTGTTCGCGCCGGGCCAGGCTCCCGCCTACTCGAACTACGGCGCGGCCCTGGCCGGCTACATCGTGGAACGAATATCGAAAGAGCCGTACGAGCGCTACATCGAACGCCACATTCTCGTGCCGTTGGGCATGACGCACACCAGCTTCGATCAGCCGTTACCCGAGCGATTCGCGGCCGCGATATCGAAGGGCTACCGAACGGCATCCGCGCCGCCAGGCCCCTATGAGCTGATTGTGACCCGGCCGGCGGGCAGCGGCACGGCAACCGCCGCGGACATGGCGCGCTTCATGATTGCTCATCTGCAGGACGGTCATTTCGGTGACACGCAGATCCTGCAGGCTGAAACGGCTCAGCGCATGCACAGTCCCTCGGAAAGTGCGCCGCCGGGATTTGCCACCATGGCGCACGGTTTCTTCCGAGAATTGCACAATGGCCGCACGGTGCTCGGTCACGGCGGCGACACAATATACTTTCATAACGAGTTCGAATTTCTGCCCAAGGAAGGGGTCGGCATCGAATTTAACTTCAACAGCCGAGGCCGAGACGAGGCGGTGTATCTTGCCCGCGAAGCACTGCTCAATGGCTTCATGGATCGATACTTCCCGGAATCCGCGCCCGTGGACTCGCCGGCGTTGCCAACGGCGCTCGCCGATGCACAAACAATCGCCGGACGCTACGCGAGTTCGCGCCGAGTCGAGCATGGATTCTTAAGTCTCTTTTACGTCCTGCAACAATCTGTGATTGCTGCAAACGCGGATGGGACGATCTCCGTACCAGGCTTGTTCACCCCCGAGCCGGTGACTTATCGCGAGATTGGACCACAGCTTTGGCGCCGGGCCGGCGGTACGCAGCAACTCATGCTGCAGACGTTAAGCGGAGTCAAGACGGTTGTCGATAGCGGCGACCCAACTTCCGTCCTTCAGGCAGTGCCGCTCAAACGCTCGTCGGCTCTAAACCTGACCGTGCTGATCGTCGCCAGCCTGATTCTGGTTTGGACACTGTTGGCTTGGCTGCTCTCTCCGTGGCTTAGGCCCCCGAAGAACATTCCGGACGATCTGGTCCGCCAGGTGAGGCGATTGCGGCTGTTCCTGCGCGCCGCCGCGGCCTTCGACGTGGTGTACCTGATCTGTTGGTTCATGATATTGCGGCCGACGCTCAACCTCGAGCTGGACTTTTACAGCAGCAGTCTCGACCCTGTCGTGGGCACACTGGAGGCTGCGGGAGTCCTGGCCATTGCGGCGGCGGCGCTCGGAATCTGGAGCGTTTGGCGCCTGTCCAGACTCAACATCCCACGAAAATTGCCGCTCTGGGGCTGCGTGACCGCGGCGGGATTGCTCGGTGTTGTTTGGATCGGATTCATCGGCGGCTTGATTCGCTTCAGCTTGAACTACTGACCGGCTGTCTCACCGGCGCGAAAAAGAGGGCGTCCTAAAGATCCCGTACCGATAGACCTTTTCTTCGCGGCTATTCACGTATATGCCGTTTCGAAACGTATACGTCGTATCCGCATGAAGCGTGAGCTTCCCAGTCAGGGCCGGACCATAATTCTGAAGAACATCGATGACGCTAGTATCATTAAGATAAGGTAGTTCCGATGGCGCCGAGGCTTGATCCCCGCTGTACGCCACCGCCAACACAGTTCCTTCGGAGCCCGCGCGAGACGCAGAAAATACCGCCGTCACCACTCCGTTGTGCTTCGAATCGACCGTGTTGTAGACCCAGTAGTTCTCCTCTTGCTGCGCCGGAGAACCCTTCGCAGCCAGCAATTCACCCCGAGTCATTCCGATCCGCACCCCACTAAGCGACTCGATATGACCGACAACATCACTTAAGACTCCCAAGGCGTGAAACTCACCGCCGACACCCAGTTGCTTGTCGCAGGCTTCAATCGAATACTTGGTGGACCACGCAGTCGCCGAAAATCGTTTTGCAATGTCTTTCCGCAATCGATTGTATTCAGTTTTGTCACCTGCTCGACAGGCGAAATTCGCGAAGCTATTGAGGATTACCTCACTTGACGGGTGGCGCTTAACCAGTCCATAAAAACCGGTGCGCATTCCGCTCCAAAACGCAGGCGTATCTCGAAAGAGATCAAGATCGTCGCCTTCCATTCGCGCGTACGCGGAATAAAGTTCCGTGTAGCGCTCATAGCCACGAGTCGGCGCCGTTTGTGCATAGATCGCGTTGATAAACTGATCGACTTCCTCATAGGAGCCGAACCATCTGGGCATGAGTATTCGCAACATGCGCGCGTACAGGGGTCCGTAGCCGGGCGAGACTTTCGTTCCCTGATCGAATAATGGACGCAGCTGCTCCTTTGCCTTGTCCTTATCCTGTGCTTGGTCGACACCAACATCCATTGACAGCGCGTACCAAAGCGGATACTTCGCAGCACGCTCCTTGAGCGCCGCCAACGCGGCAGCCGCCATTTCGGCTCGATAGGCAAAGAGCGCCATGCTCTGAGTGCTGATAGTGTCCGCGCCGCCTCTGCCGCGTGCCGCGTACGCCCAGTCCGCAAAGGCCATTGCTTCGACCAGATCGGCGAATACCGAGCCTGTGACTGCTCGCCGCCAATCCGCGGTACGACCAAATACCTCGTCGGAAGTGAGTGGGCCAAAGTCAAAGAGATCATCCAGGCCACCTACTATGCCGTCCATATGAGAGCCGCCATCCGGCAATTCCCCGAATGTTTCTGCATATTGATTCATCAGCGATTCAAGCCGCTCAAAGTCCTCATCGAGGAACAGGTCTTGCGCCTGGCATGCGAAGGCGTGGCGGACTGCCGGACCATCGGTTTTGTCGTCCGTGTCTGCAAGTGGCAGTCCGTAGTAGGGTGGCGCGCTGACACAGTGCCTGTGGCCGGTGAATAAACGGCGGACCTTGTTCACGAGCGCAGAAGCGGCAAGAGATCGGGGGCGATGATCCATTCGAGCCCGGATGCCGAACCGTTCGATGCGTGCACTGGCGGCATTAGTCCGTCCCATCAATTCCCGAGCGTCCGAAGCGCGGCTAACGTCACGGTTCTCGGTCGCGTCGATTGCCGCACTAGCCCACTGAAAACGCAAATCTACAAAATCGGCTACGAGTAGCGCGAACTCGCGACCCGGTCCTTGGAGAGTTTTATTTTCTTTTTCAAGTTGATTCTTTTGTGTTTGCCAAAACGGCAGAATATCTTGCTCAAAACGTTGGCCCAATTCCGCGTCGCTGATGGACCCATTTGTCGCGCGTGTCGCGAGTTCACTCCACAATTGAAGGTTTTTAGCTTCGCCGGCCACATAGGCACTATGCGTTCGAAAGTACTGCTCCGGAATCGTGAGCCCGGAGCCAATGCCCCTGGCTTGCCAAATCGCGGCAAAGACGGCGACCAAAATGAATGCGCTGGCCGCGATGCTCTGATTGAAAGCTCGCTCTCTGCGAACCGCTGCATCGAGCGGCCGAGCCAAGATGTAACCGAGCACGAGGCCGCTAAGCAGTCCTCCCACGTGAGCGGCGTTATCAATACCGGGTTGTATCGCACCATTGACCAGGCTGAACAGGACGAATACCGACGTGCTGATCCAATGCCTTCGAACAATTCCGACCGGAATTTGCCGTCGTTGTCGCCACAGGAAGGCTAGGAATGCGCCAAATACTCCAAATATGGCGCCGGACGCCCCCACAGTGCTCAAGCTTGGATCCCACGCAATACTCGAAAGGCTCGCGAGAATTCCTGCGCCTGCATAAATAAATGCCAGCGTTGCACTGCCAAAAAGCCGTTCCGTGAGCCGTCCGACATTCCACAACGCCCACATATTGACCGCAAGGTGCAGAAGGTTGAAATGCACAAAGAGCGCAGTAAACGCCCGCCACCACTGACCATTCACTGTCAATGGTCCAAAGTTCGCCCCCCAAGCAAGCAGCTCCGGAACTGTAAATTGTCCGGTCTTCTTTGTAATAATCGCCATCGCGACAAAAACGGCGATGTTGATCGCGACGATCACCGCCGAAACCCAGGGCCGATGTCCAATCGCGTTCAAACGTAGATTAAAATCGCGATTCGCCGACCAGCGCTCCAGAAATTTCCCGCTATGTATGGCTGGCAGCAGGTCGACGATCCGTTTCGCGTCATCCTGTGTCGCAGCTTGAAATTGAACTCGCTCAGGTAACCAATACCGTCGTCTTATGTTGAATTGAACGCAATGGCCGTCTTGGACGGCATTCTGAATCGAAGCCATTTCGCGGCTGAGCTGAGTCTCGATGGGCACGCCGAGCCAAGTCCGCTGCCAACCTTGAAGCAGAATGTCGGCGGCACGCGGTTCAATTGTGCCGTCACCGTAGAGGGGCGAGCGGCGAGACTTGGCCGCGTACCAACCCAAAATTCCCATTCTTGAGCTGAACCGCCCGGCAAAGACATCGCTTTGCGGCACAGTATGAGGAGTTTGTGCTTCCTCCTTTTGCTTAAGTGCAGCAAAAAGATTGCTGAAGTTCAGCGGAAAGGCTTCTTTATCGACGCTGAATTGCAGTTCGCGTAACTGCTCGATCGAATAGCTGCGAAAGTCGATTAGTCCATCCCGTGGACCTGTTGTGCTCGACTGAGAAGGGTCGCTCTTTGCGGCGCTATCTTCGTCCATGCCTGATTGTGCCAATAGTCATCGCAGCAAGCGAGGCCGAGCCTCCGACCGACCTTGGACCCCCTGTTCACGATTCTCGCCCAATCTATGTCAGTCGGCTTTGTCTTGTTAGCCGCCATCGCATCCATCCTCCCTCGAAAAAATTAAGCGATCTTGCCCGCAGATCCAGCTTAAGCCCGTTCGAGCTGCACGACAGCGGACCAGGGTGCACGGCCAGGATTTCGAGGGTTAGGCTCAGGGAAGAG
>Ga0265354_1000230_pt1 | contig 10185 bp, 7 predicted proteins | sample NZE1metagenome_FD_189074 | JGI IMG/M metagenome (GOLD analysis project Ga0265354, IMG submission 189074) | Rhizosphere microbial communities from Maridalen valley, Oslo, Norway - NZE1 | ecosystem: Host-associated > Plants > Roots > Rhizosphere > Soil | place: Norway: Oslo | collected 2017-09-14 | reverse complement strand
AACCAGGCCACCGTTCAACATTTGTTCCGGTGGAAAGAGCTTGGACGCTTCGTTCACATGCGCGCATTTCGGACCATACATGCCGCGCTTTCCGACGCGCAGGCCGGTGGAATTCGCCAGGATAGTGCACTCGACGGAGAGCTTCGTGCCGTCTGCAAAAGACGTGATCATGGCAGGGGATTGGCCAACGCGCTCCGCGAATATCTTTTGGGTTGCGGGTGTCCGATAGGGATCTAGCAAACCTTTGAGGTTTCCGGCAGCAACGGGGCGATAGCCGATGGTTTTGACGAAGCGATAAAGGTCGGTGGCCACGCCCGGTTCGTCTCCGTCGGTATAGGTGATAACCACGTTGTGACGGTCTGCATACGTTTTGAGAATCGGGCCGACTGTGGCATCGAGCACGGCGTTGAAAAGGACGACATGCTTGCGCTGCTCGATCGCCCGCAGCACGACCCGGGCGCCACATTCCATATCACTCGTAGCGTCGATGATTACGTCGATGTTGTGGGCGTCGCACATAATAAGCGGGTCAGTAACAATAGAGACTTCGCCACGCGAGATTGCCTCGTCGAGTTGCTGAACGGACGTAGCTTCCGGGAAGCTGATCAAGCCTGCATCGCGCAAAGTTTGTTGCGCCTTTGAGGGTGTCCGATTGTAGAGGGTTACCAGACGCATGCCCACGGAAGGCTTAAGGAGCTGTAAAGCGACTGCCCGGCCCATATAGCCGGCGCCTACGATTCCAACGCGAACTGGCTTTCCCTCTTTCTCTCGCTGTTCGAGAGCGGTATCCACTATCACCATAATTGCTCCTTCATGCCGGAAGCGCCGGCGGGCAATTTCAACCGTTGAATGCGGGCCAGCGACAATCGGCCTCGGAGACAATCCCAATGGGCAGCGGCCAAGAGATGCCAAAGGCCTGGTCATCGTAGCGATAACCGGCCGCCGAGTCCGGCGCATGAAAAGCTGTAGTCAAGTACAGGATTTCGGTGTTGTCCACGAGAGTCTGGTAGCCGTGCGCGCAACCTTCAGCGATGTAAAGTGTACGATGGTTGTCGGCGGTCAACTCGGCGCCGACCCACTGTTTGTATGTTGGCGAATCAGGGCGAATGTCCACTGCAACGTCATAGAGAGCGCCCATGGTGCACCGCACAGTCTTCGCTTCGGCGTGGGGAGGCAATTGAAAGTGCAAGCCGCGCACGCCGCCTGCTTTTGTCGTGAAGCCGGCATTAATCTGCTTCAGATGAGACGTGAGGCCGTGGGCCTCAAATTCCTTCTGGCACCAGGTGCGTGCAAAGAAACCGCGCGAATCTTCCCGCCGCTCCAGTTCGATAATCCAGACGCCTTTTATTTTGGTTTCTGTGAATTTCATGAGTCGCTAAGCGGTCGACCTGTGGGTTGGTCTGGCTTGACGCCGATAAGGCCAAAGACGGCATCGTACTGCTGTTCTAGAGCCTTTCGCAGAGGGGCCATGCACTCTCCGATACGCTTTTTTAGGGCAGGAGCGTTGGCTTCCAGGGCTTCGAGGCGTTCCATCAATTCCTCAATCTTGAAATCTTCGATCTTCAGGACATAGTCGCCCTGACCGGCTTGTTCGAGAAGAGCCCGGCTCTTTTCATGGTAGGCAATTCCGAGAACCGGCTTATTCATCATCAGTGAGATCAAGATGGCGTGGTAACGGTTGGCAACAATAAGGTCGGCTCGCGAAATCTCTGAAACTAAATCCTCGAGATTGTGAATTGGCTGGCGCTCCAGAAGATTTGGTGAATCACCGGAACCATTCATGGCCGCCCGAATGTCGTTTATGGTGATGGCGTCCGCGCGCACTTGGGTCGGAAAGAAGAGGACAGATCGACCGCTTTTATCAAGCCATTCCGCGAATTTTGCAAATTTGTGCACATACTCCTGGTAGCGGGCTTCGTCGGGGCTGGGCCAGTAGTGCGCGCCGAAAAACGGCACAGGGTTTGTGCCCACCACCACGCGCTGTGATCCGGCAGGCGAGGGCTTGGGTTCTGGCAACCGGAGGCTGTAAACGAGATCGGGGAATACGGGATGCACGCCCTTTATACCCAAGCTCGTCATCAACTTGCTCGAGATTGCGTCGCGATAGGAGCGATAGTCGACCATATTCAGCGTACGCCGGAAGAAGAACTTGCTGAGTGGGGAATCGATGGGGCCGGCACCGACGCTTAGAAGGGCCACTTTTGTGCCGGTCAGCTTCGCTAACAGCGTCCACTTATAAAGAGTGAAGGGATATCCCCAGGGTCCGCCGTAGCCGTCGTTTAACTGCTGCCCCCCTGCGGCCAACAAGAGCTGCGCGCCTTTCAACCGGCGATAGGATTGAATCAAGAATTTCGGTTCCGCTAAGACGCTAACAAGTCCGCTCGCGAAGCCGCGCATCATCGATATGAGTGGGCGAAGGCCTGGTATGGATTTCAAAGCGCTTTTGATCTTTTCACCACCACCAGCCGTGGCGGGCGAGGAAGTTGAGCTTAATGGATCAGGATTCTCCATAGCCGAATCATCTTGAGATTCGACTGGGTTTTCCGAACACCGAACCGGGAAGCAGGGAATCCCATGCCGTTTGCGAGTATCTTCCGGGCTGATGGTAAAACCTATGATTTCAGCGTCGGGAATACGTAGCCGAGTATTTTGAACGACGGTCGCAAAAAGAGCCTCGTCGCCAAGGTTCTTGGTTCCACCATGGCTGATTACACAGATTTTTCGAGGTGACGCAGAAAGTCCCATTCAATTCTCTTTCTCTAAGAAGTCATTCGACGAGAGCTAGAAGTCTATTTCTTCTTCTGGGCCAAAAAGATCATCTGCCAGCCGAACCCCGCCTTTTCCTTCAGGCCGTCGATTTTGTTCTGCGACATGAACAACCGGGCGAGTGAGTTTAGTTTTTGAGAGTTGACCATCCGCAGGATTCCGAGCTTGCCGTGCGGAATAATCGTAAAAGTCTCCAATGTTTTAAAGTACGGCGAGAGCAATTTTTGAAGATCACCGCGAGTGAGCTCCTGCCTTATGTGTTGTGGCGGCTGCTTGACCCAGCCTACATCACCCAGGCGGTCGATAACGAATTTGTTTCCCGTAGTGATGATGAGATAGCCACCTTCGCGGAGCACTTCAGCGGCACGCTGAATGTACTTCCGCTGATCTTCAACATGAGCAATCACTTCTTGAGATACCACAATATCAAAATAGCCTTTTTGGAGAGGCGCCTCGTAAATATTCCCCGCTGTATAGGTAATATCGGGACGGCGAGCTTGTGCAGCCGCAATGCCCTCCGGCGAAAGATCAATCCCGTGCGCTTCGCCAAAGTCGGCAAGCATCTCGGTGAACCATCCGTGGCCGCATCCCAGGTCGAGAATTCTGGGGCGCTTAAATGAAAGCTTTTCGATTAAGCGCAGAATCTCCTGAGCGCGGCGCTTCGTCCAATCATTCAGTACTTTTCGCTGCTCCGAGTTTTGCCAATGCCAATTCCAAAACTGGCGCTGATCTTCGATCGTTGGAAGAGGCTTATTGCCAGTACCTCCTGGTGAACTGGTTATTTCGTTTTCCATTTATATGTCGATTCTGGCTCCCAATTTTATTCCTGCAACGTTGCTCCGTGCGGCTTCTGCTGATGACCGGGTCTGGGAGGTGGTACTTCCACAATGCCCTAGACAGGACGACCTGGGGATCCTTCCTTCGGTCCCGAACTGCCCGACGCGTGGTGTGTATAGTTGAGCAACCTCGATGCCAAATCCCTTGACTCAAATATCATGCTAAGCTATTGATAAAAGGACGCTTAGGCCATTGCCCCGAGGGCTTAAGACCTGCTCCTCGTGTAAGCCGTCCTGTGGGGCAGACGGAGGTTTTCCCTATTATGGCAGTACTTTGCACCTGCTGGCCTTCTCAACTGTAGACCGTGGGTAGGCAAAAAAAGCCAGCGGGACAGTTAACCTCCCTGTTTTTAAATATATAGAAAAATCTGCAAATGGCTAATAACGTGCCAATAAATGGCCAAGTCGTACAGGAAAGGTATGTCTGAAACGTCCGCAACCGCCGATAACGCTAAACCAACGAGCGCCAAACCAAGACTCTTAAGAAACGTAGTGTCCAACTGGAGCGCGTATGTGCTCGCGATGGGCCTCAATTTTTTCCTCTCGCCCTATGTTGTTCGCCATTTGGGCGACAACGGGTATGGCGTTTGGACTCTGATTCTCTCCCTCACCGGCTACCTAGGGCTGCTGGATCTGGGCGTTCGGGGGGCGGTGACCCGGTATGTTGCCAAATTTCATTCGCAAGCCGACCACAAGAATGCCAGCAATGTGGCGTCCTCTGCCATGCTCATTTTTTCGTCCGCCGGGCTGGTTGCCTTCTTAACTTCGCTGGTGTTCTCCACCCTGATTGTCGGAAGATTGCGCATTCCAAGCCAGTATCTGGGCGCATCTCGCTTCGTGCTTATCATCACGGGACTGAGCATCGCGGCTTCGCTGGTGAACGGGGTGTATGGTGGGATTCTGGTGGGTTTGCAGCGTTTCGATCTGACCAATGGAATCGAAATCGCCAACAATCTGCTTCGCACGTTTACGATCGTCCTGTTTCTGCATCTCGGTTACGGAATTATTACGCTGGCTTTGATCCAGTTTGGTTTTACGCTGGCGCGGCTGGCGGCGAACTTTAGCTTGGCGCGCCATTTTTACCCCGAGCTGAGAATTAACCCCGCCTTCGCCGATCGTGCTGGAACGAAATTGATCTTCTCTTTCAGCATCTACTCGTTTCTCATGCACGTGAGCGCTAGCTTGATCTACGCCAGCGACAACGTTGTGATTGGAGCTTTTCTGCCAGTTTCGGCTGTTACGTTTTACGCGATCGGCGGAAATCTGGCGGAATATACGCGGACGCTGGTCGCGGGAATCTCCCAAACGATGACGCCGCTGGCGAGTTCGACCGAGGCGAAGAAAGACCACGCGCTCCTGGAAAAGATTGTGCTGTTCGGCAGCCGGGCGGGAACGATGGTCGTGCTGCCGATTGCGCTTACGCTTATGATTCGCGGGGGAACTTTCATTGGTTTGTGGATGGGTCAAGAGTATGCCGATCTTTCTGGCAAAGTAATTCGGATACTGTCTTTGACCTTGCTACTCTGGGCTGCGAATTCAGTAACTGGCGGAACTCTCTTGGGGCTTAGCAAACATAAGCCAATTGTTCCTATGCTCATGGCGGAGGGAATTTGTAATCTTGTTTTAAGTATATTCCTGGTTCGCCGGATGGGAATTGTTGGGGTCGCCTGGGGAACTGTAATTCCAAGTGTGGCTTCGACTCTTATATTCTGGCCCTGGTACATCCGACGCGCCCTAGGCATTCATCCACTGACCTACGCGATCTCCGCTTGGGTGCGTCCGGTAGTTGCTGTGGTGCCCTTCGCGGTGACGACGGTTGCGATCGAGCGGTATTGGCCCGTCGAACATCTCTTCGCGTTTTTCTCACAAGTCGCCTTGGTGCTTCCACTGGCCTTGGCGGGATATTGGTTAGTTTGCTTGGATAGAACTCAACGAACGGAATATTTACGTGGTATCTCGAAGTCCTTCGCCCGCGCGTTCGCCCGCGGCTGATCACGAAGAGGAGCTTGATCTTCTCTTTTCGTGAGGGGTGCGGGCCCCTCTTTAGACGCGGTCGACCATCGCTCCGAGTGTTCCGAAGTCAAAATCATTAATGAGATTAGTGAACTTTGCCGTGGTCTTGGCCAAGCCGACATAGTGGCGCATCCGCGAGGTCAGGCTTCCTGATACACGCGGTTGATCCGGGTCGAGTTCCCAAGGGTGTAGATACACGCAGACGGAACGGCCCTCCGTGGCATTCAGAAAGCGGACGCCCCAGCGCGTGAACCAGTAGGGAAGGAAACGCAGGTACGCGCCTCCGCCAAAAGGCGAGCGAAGACCCGCGAATTCGAGAACGGTCATTGGAAACTCAACGATGGGGCCGCTGGGCGTTTGCAAACGATGAGGATCGCGCGTGAATGCTGGAATGCCGTAATTTGGATGTGCCACGGGGAAGATGCTGGAATCGAACGTAAAACCAAGCTCGGCCAACACGTCCAACGCCCACAATGATCTTTCCGTTATGGAAAAACTCGGCGCACGGTACCCAACAACACGCATGCCGCTGCAATCTTCCAGCAACATCTTCGCCTGTAACGTATCGTCGCGAAATTCCTTGCGCGTCATTGCGTATACGGTGCGATGGCGCAAGCTGTGGCATGCGATTTCATGACCGCGTTCGGCTACTTTTCGGACAACGTGGGGATGTTGCTCCGCCACCCAGCCGAGCGTGAAAAAAGTGGCTTTGCAACGCGCCGAGTCGAGCAAATCGAGCAAGAGTTCCGTATTCCGCTCGATGCGGCTCGTCACCGAACCCCACTGATCCACAGGCATTTGCTCGCTGAATGTGCTTACGTGGTAGTAGTCTTCAAGATCGATTGTGAGTGCGTTTTGCATCGTCTAAGAGCCTAATTTTCGGCGCGAGATCTTTCCTGCATGGACGAACTTCCTGTTTTCACGGGAGCGATCGAACCGAGAACCCCGTTTCCCGTCTCCCGCAATTCTTTCTTTGCTTCTTTATTCATTATAACATATTCATATATATGGACTTACGGGATTTTCGGGGAAATACCTTATGGCCAGCCTGGCGGTCCGGCTAGCACAGTTCAATTTCATCGATCGGCGCATACGTCACCTCAGACCCTTTTGCAATTTTCGCGAGCGGCCGCATATGCGGGCTCGTAGAGACGCGCCACCGTCTTCCAGTCTTTCTCTTCGCATGCCTTCGCCCGCGCTTGTAGTCCCAATTGGTCTCGCAACGTTTGATCGTTCAGCAATCGGGCTGCCTGACGACAAAAATCCTCGATGTCTTCCGGCTCAAATAGTATTCCCGTTTTCTCGGCATCGATGAGTTCGCGGATTCCGCCGACATTGCTCCCTAGAATGGCCCTGCCGAGGGCCATCGCCTCAAGAGGTTTCAGCGGCGTAACGGCCTCCGTGATTCGCAGGCGCCGCCGCGGGTAGACGAGCACGTCCATGACGGAATAGTACCGCGCGACTTCTTCGTGGCTCACGCGCCCGATATAATTGACAAAACCGCCCGCATCCTGATTTTGGATGGCGGCGCGAACGGCCCCCGCATCCGCACCGTCCCCCACGATAAGAAGCTTGAAATGCACCCCGCGACGATGCAATGCGCAGGCTGCATCGACGAGCCAAGCGATTCCTTCCCAGGGAAAGAACGTGCCGATGAAACCCAAAGTCGGAATACCCGTTACACCAAGTTGTGCGGCGAGATCGTTGTCAAGAGGCCCTGGAACGAAGCGGGTCGAATCCACCCCGTTGGGCACATGGAACAAACGCGATTCGGGGATTCCACGGGCCGCGATGTCGCGAAGAATTGGCTTCGCTATACCTATGACGGCGTCCGCTCGTTTCACAACCCTGGTCTCGAGTCCACGCGCAAGCCGATAGCGTAGAGACGAGGTGCTTTGGTCCACTCCGTCTTCCCAAAAAGATCGAATTTCATAAACGAATGGCAGCGAGTGTTTTTTCGCCGCCCTTGCCGCCGCCAGACCGCATAGAGCAGGTGAGTGCGCATGTACCAAGTCGAAGGCGTTGTCTTCCAAAAGCGAGTTGATTCGGTCTTCCAACAAATGCATGACCGACCATTCTCGAACAAACGGGTAGCGCCGGCGAAGTGCGTGCCAATAGAAACCCGAATTTTCGGGAGTTCGATAGTAACGAACTCCATCGATATTCATCTCGGACGCGTTCGCATCATCGAGATTGTGGAGAGGTCCCGTTACAACGGTGGGAAGAAAGCCCATCGCCGCCTGCGCACCTATGAGGCTCCCGCTGCGATGGCTGTAGCCGTCCAGTACCGGCACGGAATGATCGAGCACATGAAGGACGCGAAGAGGCAAGCTTCAGGACTCCTTGCCCGCGACTGGAATGCCTGGTTCGTTTCCGACAGGCTTCGGTTGACGAATCGTCTGCCAGGTGGGAGACAGCGATCCGGTAAGAAGGTTGAAGATGCCAAGGAGCGAGGCGACATTCACCAGAACAAAATAATAGGGCAGGTAGAAAATCTTACGCGACTTTCCGCGCTTCTCAAGCGCCCAGCCTACTCCGGCAAAAGCGTAGAACAGAATTTGCAGGCCGAGGGTTATCTGAAAAAAACGTGACCCGGCAAGAGCGAGGTTGCAGCAGAAAAATGCAATCAGGAATAAAGGAATAAACCATCGCAACAGTTTATGCGAGACCAGCGCGAACCAATGGCGAGGCTGGACCCAGGGAAGGAGGACTTTTGGCGCACGCAGAAGAGCGTTCAGGCTGCGGCCGATGATGCGCACTTTCCTGCGGAACTCCTTGTCAAAGCTTTCGCCGGCTTCTTCAAAACAAACCGCGTCACGCTCGTACACTCCGCGGTAACCACGTGCCACAATTTGAAGCGGGTTGAGAAAATCGTTGATGTCCGTCGAGCGCAGTGGGCTGAACAATTCGCGACGAATGGCGTAGATCGCACCGTCTCCTCCGACTACCGAGCCGAATTCCGACTCCTTCTGCTTTAGCCAGGTTTCCAGTTTCCAGTAAAGCCCTTCGGACTCGGCCGAAGCCTCCTGTCCTTCCTCTTGAAGGTAGCGCGCGTTGCCGACGACGTATCCTACTTTGTTGTCCACGAAATGAGCGGCAAGCTGCCGCGCAGCATCGCGTTGATAAATGGCGTTCGCGTCCGAGAAAATCAAAATCTCACCACGTGCCTGAGGGACCGCGAGGTTTAGCCCTTCCGTCTTGCCGAGCCGTTGCCCTTGCCGCACGAGCCGCACACCTCGGGATGCGAAGCCGCTGACAATCTGGTCGGTGCCGTCGTCAGAACAGTCAGAAATTACGACGATCTCCAGTTGTCCCGGCGGGTAGTCCAGTGCAAGAGCGTTCACTAGCTTCTCGCTGATCACCTGAGCTTCGTTGAACGCGGATATCAGAAGGCTCGCACGGGGCGAAAAGTGAATATTCTTTGAGTTGCCTCGAGGAAAAAGACGAGCGAAGAATGCAAGCAGCAGTGGATACCCCGCATAGACGTAGAGTATCAATGTGCCAAAAAACCAGAAGAAGCCTGTAATAAGATCTGTTTTCACAATTCGCTTTATGCGTGGGAGCCCAAAGATCGGGGCACCCGACGAAACCTTTATTCTTTAGCCGGTGAAACTTTCTGCTCCGGGGCGGCGGACTTTGCTGGAGTTGGGCGGCCGGCGAGAACCTTGAGTGACCCATCGACCGGATCTCGAAAGCTGATGAAGAGATTGTCGTTCTTATCGATGGCCATCGCGTTGTCAAAGAACGTGTTGCCCAGCGCTGCAATCAAGATCTGCGACTTCCATTGCTTCCCGTCCCACCAGCTATGCTCGAGTCCCTTCAGACTCTCAAAGCCAATATGCGGATAGCCCTTGCTGTCCAGAACGAGAGAACTCCGAAAGCTTCTCCAACTGTAAAGTGGCCCGTACGGAGGGAGTTGTTCGACGATTTCCTTTTTCCATTTTCCATCGACGTAGCGGGCCATCTTGAGCGCGTCCTCAGTGTAGTACACGATCATCGGATTGGCTTGACTGTCGAGCACAATGGAAGAACCCATACCGCGCGTGCCGCCTGGGGATTCGTTGGGCGCATCCAGGAGGGTTATCTTCCAATTCTTGCCGTCGAACGCCGTGTACTTCAGCTGGCCCGTCGGGAACCACGTATAAGACATTTGCGGCCTGTTTTGCGCGTCGAGCACCATGGAATTCCATTTGCCGGGAAGCGCACCATTTCCACCCTCAATGGACTGCGCCGCCCATACACCATCTTTCAAAGTCGCATACCGATAGTACGTGCCGCCTTCGAGATACCAGGAAATCTGCGGCTTGTTGTCACTTCCGACGTTGATAGTGCACCAGAACCCCACAACGCCCGACCCCGGGTCGACTTCCTGTAGGTGCCATTTTTGGCCATCCCAATGAGCATACTTCGTGACTCGTGGCGTATAGCAGATGTGTGGATTGGAGTTCGAATCGACCGTGATACGGGTAAGAAAAAAGCCCAAACCGCGTTCCAAAGTCATCGTAAACCACTTCGAGCCATCGGTAGGACGAAACGCGTACTTCAACTGGCCGCCGGTGGTAGCGTAGTA
>Ga0265354_1000229_pt1 | contig 10194 bp, 11 predicted proteins | sample NZE1metagenome_FD_189074 | JGI IMG/M metagenome (GOLD analysis project Ga0265354, IMG submission 189074) | Rhizosphere microbial communities from Maridalen valley, Oslo, Norway - NZE1 | ecosystem: Host-associated > Plants > Roots > Rhizosphere > Soil | place: Norway: Oslo | collected 2017-09-14 | reverse complement strand
CGCTCCAACACAAGGGCTGGATAGCAAGAAAGTTTTCTCCCCTCCTTCCAGTCGAGGGTGAACTATTTTTCTTGACATCCCCTTTTATAGAACGCGGTTACCGGTAACTTGAGAACTTTGGTGAATCCGACGGCCCAACTTAGCAAGGGTTGACTTGGCGAGCGCAACTGAACCAAAGAACAGTTATAGGCTGAAACCTGAAATGCTAGTCTGACGGCAGGCCGCGCAGAAAAAGCGGCCCGGGTGCATATAAGGTGCGCCAAAGACTCAGTGATCACACATAGGTGACCGTGTTTCGTCTGGATTACATCTCGTGCGTTCTTACAGTCCTTTCGACCATTCTCATAGGAAGGAAATTCTGGCAAGGGTGGATGGTAGCCGGTGCAAATAGCCTGGTCGTCTGCGTCATTGCTTCACGAACCGCGCAGTTTGGATTCATACCCGCGAATCTCTTCTGCGTTGCGCTCTACTCCTACAATGTGTGGAACTGGCACAGCCCGCGCAGGCGAGCTTCCAAGTAGGTCCTGGTAAACGCGGAAACCGGACAAGTGCCGAAGGGCGGCTCGGCAACGGTGAGCCTCTTCCAAAAATTATCAGAAAAAATGAGACAATCATTTTTCGCTCGCCACTGTAACCGCTTAGGCCCACAATCCATCAAATTATAAGAAGAAAAAAATGATAGGACTCTGCGGGAAGAAGCGCGTTTTCTGCGTCTCGGTTCCTGGAGAGGACGAAAGGGAGCTGTACATGAAAGTGTCGAGGGTTTCATCGCTGTTGCTTGGAGGTTCTTTGTTGTTTGCTGTCAGCGTATTCGCAGGAAACACTATCAAGAAGTCGCTTCATTTGTCTGAAAGCGTCACTGTGGAGGGAACGAAGCTGGCGCCCGGTGATTACAAGGTCGAATGGAGTGGTTCTGGTCCGGACGTGAAGCTAAACATTCTCAAAGGTAAGGAAACCGTGGCCACCGTGCCCGCACGAATCGTGCCAGAGAGTACTTCGAATTACCAAGATGGCTATGCGCTCACGCCAGGAGCGGACGGCAGCCAATCGCTCACCGTGGTTTTCTTCACCGGCGAAAAATACGACCTGGAAATCGGCCAAGCGTCGAATGAAAACGCCACCCAGGGTGCAAATCCCAGCGGCTCAAACTGACGATTCCGAAAAAGTGAGTACGAGTCGAACCTGAAAATGTGAGGGGCCTGACGAAGGCCCCTTTTATATTTCTCGGTGGGATAAAATCAGATAACGAAGTTGTGGCGGGGGAGCCGGACGCCATTACTTTGTGCGCGCCGTTCTTGGTGCATCGCATCATTGATTTCTAACTTCTGATAAACGCGGTTACTACGAAGCTCGCGATTTGAGGCTATATCGCTTGATTGGTCCATCGCTGACCGTGAACGATTCGTCTTTCACTTTCTCGTCCAGAAGTTCTTGCAGGTCAGCTAATCCAACCTGCTGGCCACGGGAGTAAAGTTTGTCAAACAGTTCATGCACCGTGAATTCGCCTTGTCGAAGGAGTTCAACGACAAGTGCTAGGATATGTTTCTCTGTTGATGGTTGGAATCCCATAATCTATGTCCTCCGAACCGTAGTTGTCACGATAGCAAAGGCGGAAATCCGGCCCTGTAAATCAAGCATCAAGATGCTTTTCTCCCGAAGAGGCACACCGGGAGCCTATCAAATTAAATGACTAATCGCATAGTTAGGGCGAAACTGAAACAGCAAGAATAACGCGGTAGCGATCAGGCCTGATGGTCGAGAAATGGAAGCTAAGTTATTATACTGGATTCCTCGCCTTCTTTCTCCAGACCGAGGTCCCATGAGTGACAAATCAATTGAGTGGAAAAGTCAACTTCAAAACATAATTCTTAACAAGAACGACCCAAATTTCGCGGGTAAAGTCGCAGAATTACGAGACGCATTGGAAGCTAGGCTTCGCATTATGGGACCAACAGACCATGATGAGCGCGAGGCCATCAAGAACGCTCTAGCCGCATTAGCGGTCATGTCACCGAAAGACCAAAAACTCTAGGCACGGGCCGACAGCTAGCGCGCCATCTTCTGTAGCGTGTATAAAAGAAGTTTGCGGTCGTCCTCTTTAGCCTTACCCAACAAACGGCGGAGTTGGCCTAGATACTTTGCGTCCTCGCCTGAACTACCCCACAAACCGTCGTCAGAGGATTTTTGTTTGAAAACGGCGGGGGCTTTGGCGGGTGCGTCGCCGTCGTAAAAGAGCTTGTACAGCGGAATCTCAAGAGCACGCGCCATCTTCTCCAACGTTTCGATTGAAGGAACGGTGTGCCCGTTCTCAACGCGAGAAACGTAGCACCGCAGAAGTCCGGTGCGCTTCTCAATGTCACCCTGGCTGAAGTTTTTTAGTTCGCGAAGTTCACGGAGCCTGTCGCCGATGAGCATAGTGGCGGGATTATTCCACTCAACCGACAGGAACACAAGAACCGTCTAACCACTGCATGTTATCTTGGCTTTCAGACTACTAATGGGGATAGTAAGAACATGAATTGACGGGCCCCTCAATCCAGGAGGGAGAAATGTCACAAAATTGCTTCAATCAGTTAAAGACTGCCTCTCAGCTTTCTAGCAGGGCATCAGACCTTGTGCGCGATTGCAGCAAAACTGATATAAAAGTGAGCGACATCGTTCGAGAAAGCATGACAGACGAAATCCGCAAAATCAGGCTGACTCTGTCACTCATGCGGCGCGATCTGACTGTCATCGCAGGAATGGTCAATCGGAAGAGACCGTAGAACTCTCCGCGGAATAATGCGAGGCCGGGTCCAGAAATCAGGACGATTGCAAGGCAAGAGATGCCTGCTCTAAGGCTGTAGCTTCAAGTCAGGCTTCAATGATCCTATTTCGCACCGCAAACCGCACGAGTTGAGCCAGACTGTGAATCTTGACTTTATCCATCATCCTTGCACGATAGCATTCAACGGTCCTGGTGCTGATACCTAACAACGCTCCCGCTTCTTTGTTGTTCTTCCCGTCGGCTATAAGCTGCAAGACCCTACGTTCTTGTGGGGCTAATGGGGGAGCACTGAATCCGTTTGGAGCACAAACCTTTACCTCGGGACATTCATTTTGATGCAAATTTACCGATGGTTCGGAATATGGGCTTTGGCATAACGCTTGAACTTGTTTAATGCATTGTGTGGCGAGTTCGACGGATTGGGTGAGCAATTCGGAATGCTCGTTCTGTCCGTCAATAATTCGGTTTAACTGCACCTCATCTTTCATCGTCGTTCGAGTATTCAACAAACTACCGACCAGATGATGTAACGATTGCTCCAAGTTCTGCCTTTTTGTGACCTCTAAAACTACAACCACTACCTGCGAAACAGCACCTTTCGTATCTCGAATTGGGGAAAAACTCTCCAGCCAGCGTCCGACTCCCGGTCGCTGTGGCAGTTGTAGGGTCACGTCTAGCGAAATAGGTTTGCCGGACCCAACTACTTGGTCGATCACGCCTTCTACTTTGGTCGCGACATTCCCAAAAACGTCGAATGGTCTCCTACCGATGTGTCTAGCGACGGGCACCCCATTCATTCTAGCCAGTGCCTGATTGATGCCACGATAACGTAGTCGTGAATCCAGCACGGCCACACCGACGACCGGAGATGCAAACAGTGTTGGCAATAATGGCCCGATTGAATTGAAAGAATTGAAAAACCGCGTAGTTGGTGGGTTGGACAAGGTGCATGGATATACCGGACCCTGATGACCATCAAGCCCGTAGAAATACCTACATCGTCAAAGTCCCATCAAGGCTGTGGACACTTTGTGTAAAAAAACGATGGAATTTCCTCGAACAGCAGACTTGATGACTTGACTCGAGCATCAGGAAGGAAATAAAACGGGAAATGCCAACAGAGCGCTATAGACATGCAGTAATCGAAAGATCGGATTGCCGGGGAGCTTCTGTGTTCTTGCGCCTAGAGTAGAGGGTTACAGCGACGGATCGCATGCCGTCAAGCCGACACGACGGATGTACCTGATTCAAAAGGTGAAACTGCGCGGCGAATAGCTCCGCCTACGCGCGTGTACTGAATAGAGCCTTTAAAAGAATATTCCCGCAAGCAGCCCGGCCAAGATCACGCAGAATAGCATTCCGATCAGTAAGGAACCTTGGCTTGGACGAACCTCGTATGCGACATGAGGGCTGGGTTGGCTCATGTTTTTCTCCTTGACGAACACCTAAAAACTATATTTACTGTATGCTACATACTATTTATAGATATATATTGTCAAGCGAAATCGACTTTAATATTGGAGCAATTATGGCGCGAAGAAATAAGCCAGCGGAGCTGGCCTCGCTTCAAAGTACTGTCATCTATAATAAAATTATGCTCGACGCCCTTTTCAAGGTTCTTCAAGAGAAGCAAATTGTGCACCCAGACGAGATAGCGGAGCGCGCCAGCGAAATACTCAATAAATCATTTCCCGAGTTCCGCTGGTTACAGTGACGCGACTTATTCCCACTTAAAATGCAAGTTTCTTGGGCTCTCTGGCTCCCTGCCCTTGTGATGATCTTAGAATCGATTCGCAGAATTCAGTCTGCGGCAGACGAACGGCTGAGCGATCTAGAATCATCTGTCCAATGCGGAAAAATTAAGGGTAATCGCACGCAGGACAGTCTAAGCAACTCTCTAATTGTTTTTCGCCGTCGATCCAATTTCTCAAGGAGGCTGGATAGGGCCTTGGAGTCATTGTCGTACCATTCAGTCGGAATGTCTCTCGCAGCCTCGTATAGTACATCGATGGTGAATTCGCGCTCCACTCGACCTAACCAAGGCTCAAAATCGTCTAAACTGCGTACGTGATCCCGATATATTGTCTTGTTGCTGTATAGACCGCGCAACGGCGAGTCCGGAAAATTCCATTCGCCGCCGTTACAGCAAAAGCCTTGATCGATGCATGCCATAGAGTACTTCCCGTTTTCCTGTAACAAGAAAACCAACTGTCTGCCGTCGCAGTTGCACGTCCATTTGTCGAATACGACCATTCCAATCAAGTCTTTGAAGTTATCAATTCTGCTCAGCTCTTCGCTCAGTATGACATCGCGTGTCTGGAGGTTGCGGGGATTGCCAAAATACCTTGAGCCAAAATTCTTTCCGGCGGAACACGGAACCCGATAGCGTGGAAGTTCCATTGCGAGTTCGCTCGTTGTGTCGATGAGCCGCTCAGACACCTGAATGACGGCGGATGGTGTAGTTGGAAGGCCCATCCTCTCCGCCAATCGTGATCCTAATAGCTCGTTGACAAGAACTCGTCGGTGCTGCGGATTGTTTTGGAATTTAACCACGTAGTAGTTGTCATCGGAGCAGCGCATCAAATGAGACTGTGAACCGCCGCGCATGCGGCGAACTTGCTCGACTGCCCTCACTTTCTGACAATTAGATCGATCAGTGTGGATTTCTGTCTGGGCTGGGACGGACTGCTTGGGTCCGTTCTCTAATGGATGTTGCTTGTGGATCTTCTGGAAAGGGGCAGTCGCCATGACAAGTTCTCCCAAGTAGAAGCCGTACAACACCGCGCTTCTAGAGTCCCTTGTATGGTGCGCAATTTTCTTCGTCAATCCCGTGGATTACTCAGTGTGAATTACGGAATGTATTTTTTACTTCAGTATTTTACGGTGCGTAGTAAGACGTAGATAGGACAAATCAATAATCTTCGCGGAAAGTTCGGGCATGATCTCGAACTTTTTTGGTCTTCGCTCATTGCTACGATTATTACTTCAGCGGCCCGAGCCAGTAGGGACCGATCGGCGCAAGGGGACGTTCGCAACCGCGATGCCAGGCCGTAGCGTCGCGAGTTGAGGGACGACACCTGGCCCGAAACGCGGACGCAGGTGTGGCGGCGGACCCACGAGCTTAGGCACGATGGCTCGTCCTCCCTCTGCGAGTACTACGAACACATCTAGGCGGTTGTCTTCTACCCGCCGAACAATCCTTTCGAGAAGGAATCGGTCGCTAAAGTCGATCTTCATTGCCTCGTCTCTGTTAGGCGTGAACAGGGGTCGATGCAGCGGGTCGAAAATATACAGGTACTCCGGCCTCTTTAGGGGATTAAGCGCGAGCATAACTAATATCGGATTCGGAGGCTTGATCATTCCACGTCGATACCACCACGCAGGGTAAGTTGGCATCCGTCGTAGCATCCGAATCGTGTCTGAGGCCGTCAATGCGAGGAGTGATCCTTGAAGCGTCGGCGCGAATCGGAACACGAGAGCGGCCAGGAGGGAGGCCGCGACCACAAGCATTAAGAAAATCGCGCACATGAACACCACGATCACCACGAAAAAAAGCGGGGTCATTGTCCACCTGCCGAGAACTGTCGAGGCACGCGGACGCAGATATCTCTCGACAGAGTCTCCGGGTGAAACACCTCGCAAGCCGGTTTTTGTTGCTGGCAGTTATTTATACACTTGCAACGATCATTTATGCGGACCACGGAAAGGGGCATCGTCACCCTCCAGAGGGAAGCAGCGACCGTTATTTATCACAGCATTCTATATTTATCAACACTATAATACACGCATATATTATATTTTGTTCTTGCGTTGTTAACTTTATTTACCAATAATCATGGCGGTTGGGAGGCTACTGTGGAAAATTCATCAAAGCAAGAATCAAATCAGTCTGCTCTTCGCAATTCGGTCAAATCAATTACTCAACTAATCCGAACTACGAATCGCCTGGCCGCCCGTCGTCAGTGGTGGTTATGGTCAACGGGCATGACGGTGGTTCTTCTGGTCACGCTCGGAGTCGCCTCCTTCGCATTTCCTGGATTGCTGTCGCCGCAGGCAGATTCAGAATTTTACCGAGTCAATCTTGATCTCGCGGTACGGGGATTAATCGGCTTGGTCTTGCTATTCGGTCTTTACGTGATTTATCAACAACTGCAAATACACCGCATGGGCTGTACAGTTTCTGGTGCCCTCAGTGATATTCAAGAGCGGACGGAGCGGCTCTACAAGTTGGCTGGACGCGACGCGCTCACTGACCTTTACAACCGGGAATTTGGAGAGCAGCGCTTGTCGGAAGAGATGTCGCGTTCACGACGACAAGTCCGGCCCTTGGCTGTTCTGCGAATGGACCTAAACGGACTAGAAAAGATCGATGAGGGGCTAGGTTCTGCTTCCGCAGATTGTGCAATTCGGTTGTTTGCCGAGCACTTGCAACACCAACTCCGAATTTTCGACGTTCCCATCCGTCTCGACCGAGGTGCGTTCCTGATCTTGCTCCCAGAGTGTAAGGCGAGCGAGGCTGGGAGGGTACTAAATCGGTTGAATCAGATGACTTTTGAAATCGGTGCGCAACATACAGACATCGCTGCCGGATGGGCCGACTATCTTGACGGAGAAGCGTGCCAGACCTTGATGATGAGGGCAGAGAGCAGCCTCCACGGGAATAAGCAGAACGGGAATGGCACAGCACAGCCCGTCAAGATTTCGGTTTCAACGAACGGGAATAAAACAGGATGCAATAATATTCGCATCGCTACCCTTACATCGAGGGAGCGCCAGGTGTTTGAATTGTTGGCACGCGGCAAGTGCAATAAGGAAGTCGCCGCTTCTTTGAACATCAGTGTAAGAACCGTTGAAACCCATCGAGCGAACATGATGTCTCAATTGGGTATTCATTCAGCGTCCGAGCTTGTCTGGTATGCGATGCGGAACGGAATCATCGACGCTGAATGACCCTAGATAGAGCCGTTCTCGACAAAGGGATAGGAGAACTTCCTCTCAAGTCGTTCGCTCCTTTCCCACTTGATCTTAATGTCGGCGTCCGCCCGACCGACGGATCGACGTAGCGTTAGCGAATCACCTGCCAATTTAACGTCGTCGGAACCGGCGTAAGGCTTAGCGCTGTCTGGTTGCAGTACTGGAAGTTAACTACATCAGTGCCAGGCATGCTACTTATCTTCAGATCTCTGGAATTTAATGGCGTTGCCGCGTTTTCAGAGAACTTGACGACATCGCTCGGCAGGACGCCCGTCGCCGTGGCAGGTATGGCAGCTCCGCAACTGTTCGCAGCAACTGCGTCCATAGGCATCGTCACCGTCCCCTTAGCAATTGTTACCGAGATCGCACCGTTGGCGTCCTGGACAGCCAACTTACGGTCTGCTTTGAATGTTCCGCTTATGACAGTTTTGTGTCCGCCGCCGGTAAGGGTTATCGCGGTAGTCTCGAAACCGTTTATCCCTTCGCCGGAGCTTAACGCTGTGTTCTGGGATGGCACGCTGTTGCCACACCCGAAGGGTAGTACGTCACTCTCGGACGTTCCGATGTCAAATGGACCGCAGCCCGCCGTGGTCGGGGCACCGAGATCTCCGTCACGATAATACTGCCAGCCAACGGCTCCGGCGGGCGCGGTTGGCGGAGTTACAAGCACCGTTTGCATCCCGCTGACAATGTTGATGGTTGCTGATGGTCCGACTGTCGTCGGACTACCGAAGGCATCTGTCCAAGTTGTTTGGTAGTTGTGAGGTCCAACCGGGACCTGTCCGCCATGACTGATGGTCAGAAGGGGAGCGGTCGCAGGCGGTGGAAGCAAATAACCAACCTGTGACCCGCCTGTGGCGAACCACCCTCCGCCGCTAGGCCCCGAACTTGCCGTGCCGCCGCTCTGACCGATGAACACGCTCGGGTTCCCGACCAGAAGGGGGCGATTTCCGGTGGGGACATTCGATAGGTTCTGCAGCCCGACCTGCAGTGGGTTTATGGCGCCCCAGTTTCCCGTCATAGCGGACGGAAAATCGGCGGGAGAAAAGCCATAAAAGTACACCGTATTGTTCTGTGTGTTTACGCTTGGATAGTTGCTGCTGATGTAGACAGGCAGCATATCGTTTTGAGTCTGCGTCTCATTAAATACCAGGTACGGGTCGCCAGTCGAAGAATTGCTCGAATTCGACTCAACAGCACTCTTTCCGATGAACCAAGAATGGTTGAACGATCCTGATCCCGAAGCTAGCGGCCCATTAGGCGCGAAAAGCACCGAGGGTAAGAATGTGTAGCCGATACTTGATATGTCGCTGTTTGGTGGCTGATCCGCGACAAACGTGCAATTCGAGAATGTGTAGTCAAATCCTCCTGTACGGAAGATTAACTGTCGCTGCATGTATCCCGTGGTAGGACCATTGCCAGCGTCAAAGCTCACGTAGTCAAAGTTGAAGCCTTCTCCGGCGTCGGCATAAAAGAGGAGAACCCCGTTCGCCGAATTATTGCTGAAGGAAATATGATCGAACTGTATTTGACTGGCACTGACGTACACCGTGGGATAGCTCCCCGGGAGACCCGTGATGAAAGGGGTGGGTGACTCCTGGAATTGAGTCGGGGCACCTGGTCCCCATCCCTTCCAGTAAAGGCTCCCGGGAATTTGAATCGTGTCCAGAATTTGCAGTGTGCCGGCCTGCGCGACATTGATTACCCCAAACGTGTGCAAATCGAGGTAGCCCGCCGCGTGAAAGGTCCCCTCGGGAATGAGCAGAGTTCCGTATTGTGCGGCCTTGAACGCAGCGGTGATTGCCGCATCGCTGCCCATTTGTGCCCATACATTCGCAACCGTGTTGCCCGGCGTATCTGCAACCGTAACGGATGCCGTCCCCCCACCCGTGGAAATAGTTGTCAGGAGATATTGGTTCGTCGGCATACTAGGCGCAACCGAGGGCACGAAGCTGGGGAACGAGAAGTTGCCCATAATCGTCGGTCCATAGTCCTGCCAGGCGGTCGTGCCCGGCTCAGCGACGCCTATGCGGTTCATAGGGCCTGCGCCCCTGCCATAGATGAAATATTTCCACGCATTTGCGGTGCTAGCCCACGAGACCACATTGCAGTTGAATCCCACCGCGACGCCGCCCGACGTATCAGATGTGGGTGTTCCCGGAATGCGGCTGTCAATCGAGGTGAGAAATGTAAAGGTCATTGCCGAGGGAACGCCAGCAACAATGTACCAACCCTCGAAAGACGGAGTTTGTGTCGAAAAATACTGAATATAGACGAGGGCGTATTTTGAGAGACCGTGTGGCTTGGTGGTGGCGACCGTCATCAGGTTATTCGACAGCGACATGTGCGAAATCTGGGAAGGTAAGCGCCCCCCTGTAGCCGCGCCTGAGGTGGTCGTTGCCACGGCGGAGGCGGCAGAGCAGCCGCCAAACTTATCGCAGGCGATGACCTGA
>Ga0265354_1000228_pt1 | contig 10216 bp, 8 predicted proteins | sample NZE1metagenome_FD_189074 | JGI IMG/M metagenome (GOLD analysis project Ga0265354, IMG submission 189074) | Rhizosphere microbial communities from Maridalen valley, Oslo, Norway - NZE1 | ecosystem: Host-associated > Plants > Roots > Rhizosphere > Soil | place: Norway: Oslo | collected 2017-09-14 | reverse complement strand
GTGTACCCCGACCTGGGGGGCGTCAGCCGCCTAAGAAAGTGTAAAAGTAGCATCCTCAGCGGCTTACCGCAAGCCAAGCCGCTCGTTCTCTGGAAACCAACCTGTCAGACTGCGTCCGAATCTGTGCCGCGGCGATCCGACGGGAGTCCGCGACTCTCGCAGTCTATGGGACAAAGAATCGCGCTTACCGAAGCCCGGTCCGACAACTGCAGGTAGAATACGACTTCTCGCAATTCGTCGAGCCTCGAACTGAAAGGATCGAACCATGCCACTCCGGGTCAAAAGACTATTACCGATATCTTTTCTGGGTCTAGCTTTTCTCTTTTGCTCCGCGAGTTGCGGACAGCAATATGAAGCAAAATCTGCGCCGCCCCCGACCTTGGCTTATGTCGAAGGCGCGTGTGGACCGACCGATGGCCCGGCCATTGAGTTCTACTTCACCAGCGAGCAGGGTCAGCTCGGAAAATACGAAGAGCCCTACGTTATGATTTCACTCAGCGAAAACCTGCCGAGCTCGGGGCCTCGCGACTATTCGATTAAGTCAGGCAGTTATGCTGTGCTTGCCTCACGATGTCAGATCCCCGGGCGATGTGATGCCGCAATCTCTGGGACTTTGCACCTTGCGACTTTTAGTCCTGGTAAAGGTGCATCCGGACAGTACGAGCTGCATTTCCATGACGGTAAGGTAGAGATGGACCACTTTGACGCTGCTTGGTATTCCGGGAAACCAATCACTTGCGGCTAAGAAATGCTTTGCGGTTGCGCTAAACGCCCCAGCCGTATCGCTCGGCGTGCTCCAGCGTGCGCTGCATCTCTTCGCGCAGCATCTCTGTGAATACCGATCCGCCGATTGTGCTGGCGCCGGGCTGGGCGATATCCGGGGTACGGTAGCCGCCCGCGAGAACGCGGTGCAGCGACTGCTCGACCCAATCCGCTTCGAGCGAAAGCCCAAACGCATCGCGCAACATCAGCGTAGCACTGAGTATTGCGCCCACCGGGTTCGCCGAATCCGTGCCCACGAGCGACGGCGCGGAGCCATGAATCGGCTCGAAGAGGGGCGCGCCCGTCCCAAAGCTCGCCGAAGGAATCAATCCAATCGACCCCACCAGCGCTGCAGCAGCATCGCTCAAAATGTCGCCGAACATGTTGCTCGTGAGCATCACGTCAAACTGCGAAGGCTTCAGCGTAAGCTGCATCGCCGCGTTGTCCACGTACATGTGTTCAAGCTTCACGGAAGAGTAGACGCCGCTCAGCGCCACGACGGTCCGCCGCCACAGCTGCGAACTCATCAGAACGTTGGCCTTGTCCACCGAGCACACGCGCCGCGTGCGATTCTCCGCCCGCGCAAACGCAAATGTCGCGATCCGCTCGATTTCCGGCGTGGAATACGACTCCGTGTCCCAAGCCCGCTCGACCCCATTCTCAGTCGTGTTCCCGCGCTCGCCGAAATACATCCCACCCGCGAGCTCGCGCACAATCTCAATATCCAAATCGCCTAAACGTTCCGGCTTCAAGGGAGAAATCCCGCGCAAAGGCTCCAGTACTTTCACCGGCCGCACATTCACATACAGCCCCATGCCTTTGCGCAAGCCGAGCAGCCCGCTCTCCGGCCGCTTCCCCACCGGCAGCGCATCCCACTTCGCCCCGCCCACAGCTCCAAGAAAAACGGCGTCCGCTTTCCGGCAAGCATCCAAAGTCTCATTAGGCAGAGGGGTCCCGATCGCATCGATCGCCGCCCCGCCAATCGGAAACTCATGCAATTCAAACTCGTGATGAAACTCCTGCGCGCACTCGCGCAGCACAGTAGCCGCAGCCCGCGTAACTTCCGGCCCAATGCCGTCCCCCGGCAAAAGCACAATAGTTTTCTTAACCTTCATCGCGATCCCCGCTTCCCCGCGAACTCCCACTATGGAGTGCGGCAGCTCTGCTGCCGCTTTTCCCATCGACCCGGCTCAGCACAGATCCAACCGCGCAAACCATGCCAGACTCACTTCTACTCATTCGAATCTATTCCAAGCGGCTAGCTCATGAATTGTCTTCGGGAGGGCACGGCTTCAGCCGTGCCGAAAACGCCCCAAATAAGATGGGCTTTAGCCCCTGAGGTCCGATTCATGAGATAAATTTTGTTCACCACCCACTACTCACTTCCTCTTAATCCGCCTCCGCAGCAACAGCCGCAGGCCGCCGCCGCATCACTTCATGCGCAATCGCCACAAGATCCCGCGGCCGCACCTGCTTCGCCTCATCTGCCAGCGTAGTCACCCGCTTATAGCACTCCGCCAATTCCTCTTCGCTGGGCTCATAACCCAAAGTCCGCAAACTCACCTTCAACGCGTTCCTCCCAGAATGTTTCCCCAAAACGAACGACCGCGAAGGCACCCCCACCGACTCCGGAGACATAATCTCGTACGTCAACGGATTCTTGATAATTCCGTCTTGATGAATGCCTGCCTCATGCGCAAACGCATTCGCGCCCACAACGGCCTTGTTAGGCGCCACCACCGCTCCGGTAATTTCCGTAAGCATTCGGCTGGAGCGAAACAACTCCTCCAATTTAATGTTCGTCGTCACGCCAAAACTTTCTTTGCGCACCGCCAGCGCCACGGCAATCTCTTCCAGCGCCGCATTCCCCGCCCGCTCCCCAATCCCGTTCACCGTGCACTCAATCTGCCGCACGCCCGCGCGAACCGCGGCCAGCGAATTGGCTACGGCCAGCCCCAAATCGTCATGGCAATGCGCGCTCAAGGTAATGCCCTGCGGATCGTCAAGATGCGCGCGCACCTGCTCAAACATCGCGCCATACTCATCCGGCACCGCGTAACCCACTGTATCCGGCAGATTCAAAACAGTCGCGCCCGCATCCACAGCCACCTGGCAAACCTGGCACAGAAATCCAATATCCGTCCGACCGGCATCTTCCGCCGAAAACTCCACTTCGCCCACGCTGTTCCGCCCCAGCCGAATCATCGACCCAATCGCTTCGAGCGCCTGCTCCCGCGTCATCTTCAGCTTCACGCGCAGGTGCAAATCCGACGTCGCCAGAAAAATGTGAATTCGTGGCGCCGCTGCCGGCTCCAAGGCCTCAATCGCCGCATTCACGTCTTTCTGCATGGCGCGCGCCAAAGCTGCAATCGGCACGGTACGAACTTCCCGCGCCACCCGCTGCACCGCTTCCAGATCGCCACGCGAAGAAATGGGAAACCCAGCCTCGATGACATCCACACCCAGCGCCGCTAGCTGCCGCGCCATGCGGATCTTCTCCTCGGTGTTCATCGAGAAGCCCGGCGATTGCTCGCCGTCGCGCAAAGTCGTGTCAAAGATCCTTACGACGGAAGAATCCATATTGAGGGTCCCCCAAGGATAGTAGTAGGACAGAATACCGCCTGACGGTCAAATTTATCTTTGTTCTGCTTTTGATAATCTGAGCTTATACTGTCGAGAGGGGAGAAATAGCATGGATCTCGGCGAACTCCAGGTATTTCTGATGGTTGCGAAGGAAGGCAGCTTCTCGCGCGCCGCCGAGCGCCTCTATCGCACTCAGCCCGCAGTTAGCTTAACCATTCGCAAACTCGAAGACGGTCTCGGCCAGCCGCTCTTCGTCCGCGGCTCACGCCCGGTGCGCATGACCGATGCCGGAACGCTCCTGCAAGACTATGCCGAGCGCCTGATCAATCTTCGCGACGAAGTAAAAAAAGGACTCAGCGAACTTGAAGGCCTCAACCGCGGAGAGCTCTCCCTCGGCGTTAACGAAAGCTCCATCCACGCCCTTCTTCCCGCCCTCGCCACCTTCCGCCAGCTGCATCCCGGCATATTGGTGCGCGTCCATCGCATGTTCTCGCGCGACATTCCCCACGAAGTCCTCAATTACCGCCTCGACGTCGGCGCCGTCTCCTACGTCCCGCAAGAGCCGCAGCTCCAAGCCACCGAAATTCGTAAGGACGAGCTCACCCTGGTTGTACCTCCAAAACACGCGCTCGCAAAAAAACGCGAGGTCGACGTCGCCGATCTCGGCAACGAAGACTTCATCGCCCACAGCGTCGAGTCTCCCTTTCGCCGCCGCGTCATCGAACTCTTTGCCCGAAACCGCACCGAACTAAAAATGCCCATCGAAATGCCCACCATTGAAAGCATCAAGCGCTTCGTGCAAATGGGCATGGGCGTCGCCATCGTCCCGCGCATGTGCGTCCAATGGGAAATCGAGCACGGCTGGATGAAAGAAGTAAAAGTCCGTCAGCTCAACATGCCCCGCCACGTCTACCTCGTCTCCCGCCGCGGCGCCCGCCTACCCCACGCCGCCGCCGAACTAATCCGCATCCTCCGCGAAACTCAAGCCAAGCCTTTCTAGTGTACTGGGTCAGTCCCCGGTAACCGCGTTTATAGGACTATGGGAATATAATGCCGTGTGACTATGAGAGTTCTTGCCCTTCTTTTCTTTTTCTTATCTCCGTCGGTAGCAGGCCAATCGGCAAGCCCAACAGCGGAAGTTAAACATGCCGATCCGGTCTTGCATGCGTTGTGCGGTAAGAGTGTCGCATTGCTCGGGGAGTCGCCGGTGCACGGTTTCGGTAAGACCCTGGAGTTCAAAGTCGAACTCGTTCGCCGACTCATTGACGAGTGCCATTACAACGCGTTCTTCATCGAAAGTGGGACCTACGATTTCCTGAACATTCAGATAAGGCTCAAGTCCGGCCAGGAAGTGACGGAACAGATGATCGCGGCGGCTATCGGCGGGCTCTGGGCCACTCGGGAAGTGCAACCCCTGATTCCGTTCCTATTGGACCGGGCGAAGGCAGGCCGCGTTATCCTAGGAGGCCTTGACGACCAGCTCGGGAAAGGAAGCTACGCACAACGCGAAATGGCATCCGACCTCGTGGAATATCTACAGGGCGACGAGAAAGCGCGATGCCTTGCGATCCTGCAAAGGCACACCCTGTGGCAGTACACAGACGATTCCCCGTACGGTCCGAAAGACAAGGCCTTGATTCTAGGCTGCCTGGACCGCATTGAAACTGGCCTGACGACAGCACCCTCAAGTGCAGCTCCCTTTCGCGAAGATTACACGGAGATGGTCGAAAGTCTCAAAAGTCTTTTTGGTTGGGACTTCCGGCAGAACGTTCCGAAGGGTGTGGACGAAAGCATTCTCGATCGCAACGACCGGGATCATTGGATGTACGTGAACCTTCGTTGGCTCCTGTCGCGGCTCCCGGCTCATAGCAAGGTGATCGTTTGGGCTGCAAACGTTCACGTAGCAAAGGATTTGAGCGGCGTACCCGGAGAAGAGGGTCTGGTCCCGCTTGGCTCTTACATAAGGCGGGACTTCAAAGACCGGGCCTTCGCTCTTGGGTTCTCCGCGTATTCCGGCAGCTATGCGTTTGTCGGTCAGCCAGTTCGACAGCTAAGCGATGCTCCCGACACCTCTCTCGAATGGCAATCATTCGCGAATCGCGGCGACTCCGATACCGTCTATGTCTCTCTCAAGCAGCTTCGGAAGTTTGGATCAGTTGGAGCTCGCCCGCTCGGAATCAGCTTCAAAACGGCCCGGTGGGACGACGTATTGGACGGATTAGTCGTCTTTCGTGAGGAGCGGGCCCCCGAGTATCTTCATCGCTAAAGACCGACCCCTCGGCCTGTCAAAGCAAATTGTTCGCGGCATTCTTCTTGCCGCACCAAAATCTATCGCAGCCGATCCGCCTTCCCCGCCATACACATAATCGTCGCAAGCACCGTCGCGCAATGATTCTCCCCTGCGCCCTTCCGCACAAACACATCCGCCATGCAAATCTTCAACGTCTTTCCCGACCGCACCACCCGCGCCCGAGCCACCAACTCCTCCCCATCCGCCGGCGCCAGTAAATTTATCTTGTACTCCACCGTCAGCACCGAATCCTCCGCCGCCATCAACGTATACGCCGCATACCCGCAAGCGCTATCTGCAATTGCCCCGTCACGCCCGCGTGAAAATACCCATGCTGCTGCGTCAACTCTCCGCGAAACGGCACCCGAATCACCGCCCCGCCCGGCTCCAGCGAAACCAACTCCGCCCCCAAATGCCTCATCAGCCCCTGTCGCTCAAAACTGTCCCGCACCCGCCGCTGATATTCAGTATCCCGCAGCTCAAATCCAGATTGGTTATTCATGCGCCCGAGTATACCAGCGCGTCAAACACAGCCGACAAGAGGGCCGTTCCAATTTGGAACGCGTCAGCACATGCCAGCCGCCGAAATGGGCAGCACCGTGTCAAAGTCACCACGCCCTGTCAGAAAATGCTGGCATTGACATATTTATGATTTATGATACTATTTAAGGTAAGTGATTCTGCGTATATACTTCTGCAGGTAGCCGCTTAATCTTCATGCCCGAGCCGTTTTAGCGATAACTTCTTTAGAATGCGCACTTCCAAAAATTTGCCTGTAAACCCTTTAGAATGCGCAGTTTTGAAACGCAGGACTTAAAGTCCTTTAGAATGTGCAGTTCCAAAAAAACAGTGTAGGGGCTAGTGACCTGAATTCAAATTCGCTGCCGATCCGGCTCGATGAAGCGGGCTAGTTCTTTGCGGCAAGCGCTGCCTCGACGGTAGGAAAGTTCGGCAGTAGCTTCACCAGACCAGCGACCTGCAGCACCGCCATGCCCTGCTGCGTCAGACCCGCAATCGCAAACGTCTTTCCAACATTGCGCCGGTGAACGAAGAGCGATACCAACGCCCCGACTCCCGCCGAGTCCAGAAAAGACACCCCGCTCATATCGAGCACCAGGTGTGCTGCAGGCTCCGGCCGCAGTGTCTGAATGAAGTTGTGAACCGTTTCGAGGCTGAGCTTTCCATTGAGCCTAGTCACGAGATTACCCTCGTCGGATGACGAAAGCTTTTCCAAATCAAGTTGTGCTGGTTGCATAAGCTCCGAACGGTAACGCAGGAAGCGCAATTCCAACATTAATATTCTTTAACAATCGATCGCTCCCTCCCTAACGCCGCCCCGGCCCGCCAAACCCTCTCCAATGTCCACAATTCAGTTTATTGAATAAGTAGATATATTTTGTTGACGCCGTACTTTTTCCGGCTTACCTTGGATTCGCAAACGTTTCCCTCTCGGATTCAACGAGGCCCGCTATTTTCGACGGCCAAGGAAGACACATGGCCCAAACCCGCGAATTTCCTGCTCATTCGCACATCGCTCCTAGCTTGCGCACAACGAATTATTTGAGAATTCTAAGAATCCTCGCGACCCTAGTCTTGGCTTCCTTGATAGTCCCCGCAGCTCACGCTCAACTCCAGCAGCCCTTGGTCTTCTCCTCCGCGGGCGCCGTGGCCTCGCGCAACGATCAAACCGGTTTACTCACTCCGGTTGCAGGCTCTCCATTTACTGCCGCCAACCAAAGCTTGGCGATCGACGTCCAGGGCCGCTATCTTTTCGCCATCGGCACCAGCAGCATTCACATGTACGAGATCACCAATCCCACGACTGGCGCGTATCAAGAGGTCGCCAATTCGCCGTTCGCCTCATCCGTCACGAATCAGCCCGCTTACATCGCCGTCGAGCCAACGGGACAATTCATCACTGTAGTCAACCGCGTCGGACAAAATCCTGGCGACGGTTTGGTCGAAACATTCCAGATATCGCCGAGTGCCCCCGGAGGTCCTGCACTCATTCCCGTTGCAGGTTCTGGCACAGAACTCGACTCAACAGCCATCGGCTTCGCGCAGCCGCCAAATAACAAAACTTTTCTCATCTTTATGGGCGCGAACCCTCAGTCCTCGAACATGGCGATTACCCAAGGTTCAGAGTTTCAAGCTCTCTCCATCGATCCGTCCACCGGCCTGATCACTGGGTACCAGCAAAACGCGGCGCTTTCGCAACGCGGTCTCAGCTTTGCCATGGATCCGCAAGGCCGCTACTACGTCACCGGCACGCAGGATAATCTCCTCGAGTTCGGCATCATCCAACTCGTGGGCATCGGCGGTGATGCACTTCTCGGCAACATCCAGCTTCCCGAACACAACTATCCCGACGGTCTCTGGGTGGATAGCACGGGCACATTCATTTACGCGGCCATCAACGATCTCTCCGGTCCCGATGTCGTGAACATCTATTCGGTGAATCTGCAAACGGGAGTGCTGACTGAGACCGCCAGCTCCCCGCTGCCAAGTCTTACTTCCGTTCCGCTCTACTTCGCCGACCCTACCGGCTCCTTCAACTATGGATTTGGCGCAGACCAAAATACCGCAATCGCTTATACAGTCGATCCGCAGACCGGCTATTTTTTGCAGACAGACAATTCCCCGTTCACTATCCCGCAGATCAATGGCTCCCTCACCTTCAGTATTCCGCCTGGACAACAAGGTGTAAGCGGCCCATCGATTTTGCTTTCGCCTGCCAGCCTTTCTTTCGTCCCGATTCAGACTGGCAACACCAGTACGCCGCAAACCATCACTCTCACAAGTAACGGAAGCGAAGCTCTCAGCTTGAATTCCATTTCCCTGGCTGGCGCGGACCCCAGCCAATTCCAGGAATCCGATAGTTGCCAAGCGCCTTCCGCGCTCGCTCCCACCAAGTTCTGTTCGATACGCATCACGTTCGCTCCAACAGCCACGGGGTCGCAACAGGCCACACTTTCCATCACCGACAACGCTCCGGGTAGTCCGCAAACTGTAGCGCTCACAGGCGCGGGCACCGCCCCGCCACCGCCCGCCCCGGTCGTAACCGTAACGCCGGACCCAGTCAGCTTTCCCACTACTGCTCAAGGCACGCCCAGCAGTCCGATCGCCGTTAGTGTGACGAACTCAGGCAACTTAACCTTGCACATTTCTTCCGTGGTTCTTGGCGGCAATAACCCCGGCGACTTCAGCATGACGAATCAGTGCAGTGGTCCCTATGCGGCCAACGCCGGTTGCACGATCACCATGACTTTCACGCCTCTCGCGGCCGGACAGCGGTCTGCGGTTATTTCGATCACAGATGACGCTTCAAATTCTCCGCAGTCCATCCAAGTCAGCGGCACGGCTACCTCGGCTCCATCGACCACGCCCGCTGTTTCTTTATCGTCGACCAGTCTCTCCTTTGCGGCGATCACGCAAGGCACGTCCAGCGCCGGACAAAACGTGACGGTAACGAACTCTGGCGGAGCCCCACTCCATATTTCTTCGGTTGTGCTTGGGGGAGCGAACAGCGGGGACTTCATCCTGACAAACGGTTGCTCTGCCGCGGCTTATGCCGTGAATGCTAACTGCACGCTCGGCGTTTCTTTCGCGCCGCTGGCCTCCGGCGCGCGTTCGGCTACGGTCACCTTGACGGATGATGCGGCAAATTCTCCCCAAGTTATCAATCTCGGCGGCTTCGCGAATCCTGCATTGACCCTCGGTGCGGCACCATCCGGCTCAACAACGGCAACGATTTCAGCCGGTCAGACAGCTCAGTTCAACCTCCAGATAACTCCCGGCCCTGGCTTCAGCGGCACTATTTCGCTCGCGTACAGCGGCGCCCCCGTGGGCGCGAGCATTCAGGGACCGGCTACACTGCAAATCTCGAACGGCAACGCAGCCACATTTACGGTGTCAGTCACCACTAGCGCCGGAACTAGCGGCAGTCTCCCGTTCTTCAATGTTCCGCGCTCAATTCCATTTCCAGTTTTTCCCGCCGCGCCCGGTCTGACCCTTGCCATGATCCTGCTTCTCTTTCTAGCGCTGGGCGCAAAACGCGATTCGGACACACTATCGCGACGACGCGCATTTTCCAGCGCGGTCATCTTTCTAATTAGGTTGGGTGCAATTTGGGCGGCTGCGGGCTGCGGCGGCGGAAGCGCGATGTTAACAACAGTTCCGCCGCAGATCGTGACACCTCAAGGACAATTCACAATCATAGTCACACCGTCAGCCACGTCCGCCAACGGCAAGCCACTTCAATTGCAACCGATTCAGTTAACGCTAACCGTGAATTGATTCAGACGACCACGCCAAATTCGTCGTAGGGGCACAGCACGCTGTGCCCGTCTTACTTGCGCGCGCAACTACCCGGCGCTACTTCGCAACCGAAACGCGATAAATCTTCCCAGCTCCGTCATCCGAAACAAGCAACGCCCCATCCGGCGCGACCGTCAGTCCCACCGGCCGGCCAGACACATCGCGCCCCTTTGGATCAGGCACGAACCCCGTCAGAAACGCTACAGGATCCGCCGAGGGCTGCCCATCCTTGAACGCCACAAACGCAATCTGGTATCCGGCGCG
>Ga0265354_1000227_pt1 | contig 10245 bp, 7 predicted proteins | sample NZE1metagenome_FD_189074 | JGI IMG/M metagenome (GOLD analysis project Ga0265354, IMG submission 189074) | Rhizosphere microbial communities from Maridalen valley, Oslo, Norway - NZE1 | ecosystem: Host-associated > Plants > Roots > Rhizosphere > Soil | place: Norway: Oslo | collected 2017-09-14 | reverse complement strand
GCCTTCACCGGCTCCACCGAAGTAGGCCGCGCCATCCGCAAAGCGACAGCCTCCTCTCACAAAAAACTTTCGCTCGAACTAGGCGGCAAATCCCCCTTTATCATTTTCGAAGACGCCGACCTCGACTCCGCCGTCGAAGGCCTCGTCGACGGCATCTGGTTCAACCAAGGCCAAGTCTGCTGCGCCGGCTCCCGCCTCTTAATGCAAGAAAGCATCGCCGAACCGCTCATCGCCAAAATTTGCGATCGCATGAACACGCTCCGTATCGGCCCCCCTCTCGATAAATCCATCGACATCGGCGCCATCATCGCTCGTGTCCAGCTTGACCGCATTCAGCGCCTAGTCGACCAAGGCGTAGCCGAAGGCGCCACCTGCTGGCAACCCAACATTCCCATGCCCTCTCGCGGCCTTTATTTCCCCCCAACTCTTCTGAGCAACGTTCATCCCACCAGCATCGTTGCTCAACAAGAAATTTTCGGCCCCGTCCTGGCCGCCATGACCTTCCGCACGCCGAGTGAAGCCGTCGAGCTAGCCAACAACACGGTCTACGGTCTCGCCGCCAGCGTCTGGAGCGAAAGCATCAACGTCAGCCTCCACGTCGCCTCCCAAATCAAAGCCGGCGTAGTCTGGGTTAACTGCACCAACCTTTTCGACGCCAGCTGCGGTTTCGGCGGCTACCGCGAAAGCGGCTACGGCCGCGAAGGCGGCCGCGAAGGCCTTCAAGAATATTTAGAGCCGAGTTGGTTCAAACACGCCCCGCAACTCCACGCGCGTCCGCAAGCGATCGATCAACCGCCACAACAAATCCCCGAATCCGCCGCGGACTCTTCAACGCCCCCGATCGACCGCACCGTAAAACTCTTCATCAACGGCAAACAAGCCCGCCCCGACTCCGGCTACACCATCCCCGTCCACGCCTCCGATGGTCGCCTAGTAGGCGAAGCCCCCGCAGGCAATCGCAAAGACATTCGCAACGCCGTAGAAGCCGCCCGCAAAGCCACCGCCTGGCCCAAATCCACCGCCCACACCCGCGCCCAAGTCCTCTACTACCTAGCCGAAAATTTAAGCCAGCGTCGCGATGAAATCGCGAGCCGCCTCTCAGATGTGGTCGGCAAAACTCAGGCGCACGAAGAAGTCCCTCTCAGCATCGAACGCATCTTCACCTACGCCGCCTGGGCCGACAAATACGAAGGCACCATCCACAACCCCCCGTTCCGCAACGTCACACTAGCCATGCAAGAACCCATAGGCACCATCGGCATCCTCTGCCCCCAAGAAGCCCCCCTACTAGGTTTCGTCAGCACGGTTATGCCAGCCATAGCGGTAGGCAACACGGTAGTAGCCATCCCCAGCGAGCTCTACCCGCTAATCACCGCCGACCTCTACCAACTCTTCGAATCCAGCGACCTCCCCGCGGGGACCGTAAACATCGTCACTGGTCGCGCGCACGAACTCCTCAAAACTCTCGCCGAACACGACGACGTAGACGCCCTCTGGTGCCTCGCCGACGCCCGCACCTGCGCCACCGCAAAAGCTCTTTCCACAGGAAATCTCAAACAAGTCTTCACCAACGAAGCCCGCCAAATCGACTGGTTCAACTCGCAACAAGCCGAAGGCCGCTTCTTCCTACAACACGCCACCCAAATCAAAAACATCTGGGTCCCCTACGGCGAATAAACCGAAATGCACAGTTTGTTGAATAATGACTTTGCACCAGTCACCTTTCGATTCGGGTTCATCGAAACCTCTTTCCCGGCACTTTGTGATGCATTTACCGAGTGGCAGAAAAATCTGGACGAGAAATTTGGCCTGTTCACAGAATTCAATTCCTTCGTTGGGCCGCTCGCTACCGCGCTCTCAACTCTGGAACCACTGACTACCCCTCTTGATCGTTACCTATTGGTGGAGACGCGTTCCAACTGAACCGCGATCTTTGCGAATGGTTTGAGGGGCAACGACGTCGCTAGCCCGGTCTCCTACTTACCGTCCGTTCTGAAGTGCAGGGGCCTCGAAGTGGGCCATGGGCCCGACCTAAGTCACGCTCATCGAAAGAATGCCATCCGCAAATGGGGTCACACACTTTTTGCCCTCTATGGACCAGACAAAACGGACTGGCTTGACAGAATTCGTTATTTATCCGTTTGGAACGACGTCGGAGGCTGGGAGTTCTCTTCCGAGGGCGAGATTCAATCTTTTGAAGAGCCAGAGCAATACAAGAATCGACAGATTAAAGAACGATTTTCTCCAGAGATGCTAGAGCGGTATTGCAAAGCACTTGGCATTGAGTTGAATGACAGTGAGTTTTATGGGCCGCGAAACTGTGCAGCACGAATAACGGGGCGAAAGACTTTAGGCAATCTATCCATGTCGATCGCTGAAGCAAGGTCGACGCTTGATTTGTAGTCTCTATGAACAAAGCACGCTCTAAGAAAAAGCCCATCCCCGCCGAAACCATCGCCCGCCAAGCCGACAACGGCAAATCCATCTCCCGATTCTTCACCAACTCCGGAAAAATGATGAAGCCCATCCAACGCGTCAACGTCGACTCACCGCCGCCATGCTCGAAGAACTCGAAGCCGCCGCCAAAGAACTCAACATCAGCCGCCAAGCCGTAATCAAAACCATGCTCCACCAGGCCCTGGACCAACGCCAATCCGCCCGCTCCGTGCGCCGCCGCTAGCCTTCCGTCGAATCACCTTACTCGTTTTTCTCTGCGCACTCTGTGTCTCTGTGTTTCAATTATCCTGCCCTTCCCTCTCTTTCCTTCCTCGAACGCGCAACCAACGAGTCACGGTTATGCGTGAACATTGCCCTGCGACAATCTAATCCTATTCGAGACGTGAATGGACTCGCGCGCTGACCGCGCGAAAGCTACCCATTTGCTTCTACCAGGAAATATTCCCTCTGAAATCAGGGAATGGCGGAGAGGGTGGGATTCGAACCCACGGTAGGGATTAACCTACACACGCTTTCCAAGCGTGCGCCTTAAACCGCTCGGCCACCTCTCCCGCGACGGACGCAACCTTACCAATTTAGCAGAAACTCTCCCACCGCGCACATTTCAGTGACTTCGCACATTCTTTTTCCTCTGCTAAACTGTTTCCCACGGTTCCGGGATCGTCTAATCGGTAGGACATCAGCCTTTGAAGCTGAGTATCGTGGTTCGAGTCCACGTCCCGGAACCAATTTCTTCCCTGCAATCCTTCGCGGCCAAAGAATATTCTGCAAACTCGATAGAGCGAGTCTTAGCTAACTCGCCCAGCTTGAGTTGACCAATTTGAGTTGATCGCTCGGGACGCTCAGTTGCCAGCAGCGGCAGTCCCGATAATTGTGCGGATGAAGTTGGCTTCCTCTTGGCTATAAGGTTGGCCGTTCGTGCGGAAAATTTCGTGGAACCACACCGCCGGTTCGCGATCCGTATACGGATGCTTCCAGGAATCCCATGGCAGATACGTCTGCGTCTTGCCTGCGACCAGTCCCCAATTAATGGCGGTGACGTGATATTTCTTGGCGATCGGCAGCGTGCCCTGAAATGTGCTGCCATTTCCCCGCGCCATGTATTCCGTACAGAGAATCGGCCGGTGATATTGCTGCAGCGACACCACGCGCTTTTCAAACACATCCGGCGCATCGTAATTGTGGAAAGAAGTCACATCCGAAAGCTCGATCTGAATTTTCTCCATCGGTCCAAGCTTTTGAGAAGATGACCAGTCCCCTTTCCAGACTCCGCTAGTAAGCGGCTGAGTAGCGCCTGCAGAACGCGCCCATTCGTACACACTCGGCAAAAGTGCAAGCACGAGTTCGACTTTATTGGTCGGCTCCCCGCTCGCGTAGCTTCCGTCGTTCGTGTTGTCTGGCTCGTTCCACACATCCCAGCCCAGAATTCGTTTGTCGTTGGCGAAGGCTCCGACGACTCCTTTGACGTAAGCCTCAAGCCGCGGATATTGCGCAGGATCCTTGAGCGCGGCAGCTCCTGGACTTTGCACCCAACCAGAATTGTGCACGCCTGGCGTCGGCGCATGTTGTTTGCCGAGCTTCGGATTCGGATCCCAGCAGGAATCAAAGAGCACAAACAGCGGCTTGATCTTATGTTTCTGCGCGATATTCAGGAAAATATCTATGCGCTTCTTGAATCCCTCAGGGTCCTGCTTCCAGAGCAAATCATGCAGAAAAACGCGCATGGTATTCAAACCCAGCGATTCGGCCCAACTGAGCTCTATATCGATGCGCTTCGGATCGAAAGTATCCGCCTGCCACATCTCGAGTTCGTTGATTGCGTAGGACGGAATGTAGTTGCTCCCGACAAGCCATGGTTGCTGTGCGTACCAGTCATCCGCGGCCTTTTCTTTCCAGCGAGTCGTCTGCGCTTGTGAACAAAGCACAAAGCCGAGCATCAGTGCGATCCCGCAGAGGAGGCGTTTCATCGTATTGGATTGACTCCTTTTCATATTGCGATTCAAAGCGCCCCAGCCTTTTGTAATTCATCTTTCATACCGGCCCAGCTTTGCCGCGTGGATTCTTCGGCGGTTCCAGCGCCGCGCCAGTGGGTTTCCAGACTGACTGCAAAGTGGTAGCCGTCGCGCTTCAATGCCGCAAACTGGCCAGTCCAATCAATGACTCCGTGCCCCATCGCCGCCCAATCATAATCTTTGCCGTTCGCCTTCTTCGCGACATCTTTGCAGTGGCAGTGGCCGATGCGTTCCTTCGGCAGAAGCGCATATCCATCCGGGTAGGCAATCTCGCCGCGTGACGCCGCGTTTCCTGGATCCCAGTTCAGCATGAGAGAAGGAGACTTCACCTCCGCAAGGACTTTGGCTGCTTCGGAAGCCGTGCCGGTGTTGCAAGCGGCTTCGTTTTCGAGAATTAGCGTCACGCCCTTCTTTCCTGCTGCGCCCGCGGCGGCAAGGAGCTTTTCGTTTATGGCAGCACGATATGGTGTTTGATCCTCAAGCCGCCAAAAATCGAAGCACCGCACTCGATCCGTTTGGAAAGCTTTCGCCAGTTCAATACTGCGTTCCAGGACTTCGTCCTGCTGCTCGTAAGTAAAGTCGGCGCTAAATTGCGCGCCCTTAGGGCTGTATTGCGATTTCGGTGCGCCCGGCCAATCTACTTTGAAGAGCGGACTGGCGATGTCCGTCACACGCAATTTGTATTTCTCGAGGACGCGGCGCGCTTCGTCAACTTCTTTCGAGTCGAGGTTGAGAATATTTTTATTCCACATCGCGCGCAGCTCGATCCACTCCAGGCCAAACTCGCGGGAAATAACTTCGCACGACTTGCCGAAGTCTTGGCTCACCTCATCATTGATGACGGCGATTCGAAATGGCGAACTCATACCGGCAGCCCCAGCTTTTCTTCGACATATTTCTTGTTGATGATCGCCGATTCCTTTGGCGTCCGCGCCTTGTCCGGAACAGCGTCCAATTCAACGATGCCCCAGCCACGAAAATTGATCTTGCGAAGCGCTTCGATCACTGCCGGAAGATTTACCGAACCACGCCCAAGCTCCACAAAGCGATATGATTGCTTCGCATCAGCTCCGCCGGGAAGCCGCTCGACGTCCTTGAGGTGCAGAAAAAGCAGCCGGTCGTTGTATTTCTCAATGGCCTTGGCAGGGTCGCCCCCCCCCTGATAATAATGCGCCACATCCAGCTCCAGTTTTGCGTAACGCGGATCAACCGCCGCCATGATTTGCTCCACGCCCTCGGGTGTCTCGCCCATGCTTCCCATGTGGTTGTGATAGCCAAGCTGCACGCCGAGATCGGCGATTCGTTTCCCAAGCTCCGTCAGCAAAGCGCCGAAGCGTTTATAGTCCGCCGGCACGATCGCGCGATCCTTGGGCTTCTCATCAATGATTTGAAGATAGAGCCCTCCCGCATCGCGAAGAAATTTTGCATTAGCCACATGTTTTTCGATTTCCGAGGATTCGATGGCAGGATCGATGCTTAAGTTCCCACTCGATAAGGCAATCATCTTGAGATGGTGCTTGTCGAGCACTTCGCGCAGCGTCGCGCCGCTGCCAAATTCCTGAACGCTATTGGAACGAATCTGAATTCCAGGGAAGCCTACTGAGGAAATATCATCAATGGCCTGGCGATCGTTCCCGCCCCAAGTGATGGCTGCATACCCGATGTGCAGCTCGAATCCGGCCGGAGAAATTGGCACGTCAAAGTAAGACAAATCCACTGGCGGATACAGCCTCTCTCGAGCGACAAGCCAGCCGCCAGGAAGAGCCGTTGCCGCAGTCAAAATGCCCATGCGGGCAAGAAACTCGCGCCGCGATTTGCAATTGTCCATTTGTCCCCTCCCGAGTTTTATATGCAGACAAGATACAGCAATCCACCCGTTGTGAACATTTTTCTCAATGCGCACGGGGAAGCTGCGGAGCGAATGCGTAAAGTGGACCTTGGACACGCACTCCGTTACGAATGTTTGCCAGCAATCCGACCAAAACGTATGATTTCATCGAAGCGAGTCTAAGCGTTCGTCAAGGAGTAGTTCGAGGTCTGGATGCCCCAGGAAACAGCACAAAATCCTCGCCACATTAATCCTTGGGTCATCGCAATCTCCGTGATGCTCAGCACTTTCATGGAAGTGCTGGACACCACCGTCGTAAACGTCTCGCTCCCCCACATTGCCGGCAGCCTTTCCGTAACGGTTGACGAAGCCACCTGGACACTGACTTCTTATCTCGTCGCCAACGCCATCATTCTGCCGCTAACCGGCTGGCTCTCCAATTTTTTTGGCCGCAAGCGCATGCTGATGCTTTCCGTAACCGGCTTCACGATCGCGTCTTTCTTGTGCGGCCTCGCTCCCACTCTTCCCTTCCTGGTCGTCTGCCGCATCATTCAAGGCGCGTGCGGCGGAGGTTTGCAGCCTATCTCGCAAGCTATCTTGCTGGAATCGTTCCCGCCGCAAGACCGCGGCAAAGCTATGGGCTTTTGGGGACTCGGCATCGTCGTGGCGCCCATGCTCGGCCCCGTTCTCGGCGGCTGGCTTACCGATAGCCATTCGTGGCGTTGGGTGTTTTACATCAACGTGCCCATTGGCATCGCCTCCATCGTGATGACGTCGCTTTTTATCTTCGATCCTTCTTACATCCGCCGCGCTTCGCAAAAAATCGATTACTGGGGCATCGGCCTGCTCGCCGTGGGGATTGCCACTCTGCAGATCGTCCTCGACAAAGGCCAGGAAAAAGATTGGTTCGGCACCGGTTGGATCACCGCCGTTGCCATCGTCGCCGTTGTTACGCTTGTCGCATTTCTGATCTACGAGCTTCATATTAAAGATCCCGTCGTAAATCTGCGCGTCTTCAAAGACCGCACTTACTCCACCGGCGTTTTTCTGATGTCTCTGCTCGGCGTCGGCCTTTACGGCACTACCGTTCTTATTCCGCTCATTCTCCAAACACTCCTCGGTTATCCCGCCATCCGCGCCGGCATCGCCATGGCGCCTCGCGGACTTGGCTCTTTCATTGCAATGCCGGTTGCGGGATTCATCATGGCCAAGTTGGATCCGCGCAAAATGCTGACCGTCGGATTAATCGTCTGTGGCTACACGCTCTTCCAATTCTCGCGCCTCAGTTTGAGCGCGGGTTATTGGGACTTCTTCTGGCCGCAACTCATCATGGGCCTCTCACTTGGCCTCATTTTCGTCCCACTTACCACCATCAGCATGGCGCCCATCAAAAAAGAAAATATGGGCAACGCCACGAGTCTCTTCAATTTAGTGCGCAACTTGGGAGGCAGCATCGGCATTGCCGCCGTCAGCACCATGCAGATTCGTTTTCAGCAGCGGAACATCAATCAGCTTGGCGCGCATGTCACTCCGTACGACGCGAGCGCGCGCAATATGATGAATTCGCTGCGAGGGATGTTCATGTCCGGCGGATCGGACATCGCCACCGCCTCTCATCAGGCGCGCGCTGCGATGTTTGGAATGGTCGAGCGGCAAGCCAGCATGCTGGCCTACAACAGCATCTTTCTGATTCTGGCGGGATTGTTCGCTTTGATGCTGCCGTTTATTTTTCTAATGCGCCGTCCGCAAGCGAAGGGCGGCCCCATGTCCGTGCATTGAGGCCTTCGTGCACACCAATTCGCGTGCTTTCATGCTAGCGCCTCTCCGCGCGAACACAGTAAAGTGTTGCCTAATTTACTTTGTTTCGAAACTTAGCGTTTATGAAGACCGGACTTCGGGATTCTCCGGCTACTGCTCGTCATCGTAAGGAATGGGCCCGGTCAGCGGTACGAGAATTTCTTCCGTCGAAATTCCCGCTTCCTTATCCGCGGTCTTATCCAATTTTCGCTGGACGCGCTTTTCTTCCTTCATTTTGCGCTTTTCCATTCTCTTCATTTCTTTTTGGCGCTTCTGGAATGTCGTTGTCATCGCGTCTCCTCGCAGGCGCTGTCCAGCGCGGCGTAAGCCGTCGCCGCCAAGCTACATACCTCGTCAACTTCTGTTACCAGCGCGGTTCGCGCGGCTGCCGCGCAGATTCGCGGTAGTCCTCATTCGAAAATCGCTCGCGTCCGCCGCCTCCGCCCTTGCCGCGGCCTCCGCCACCACCGCTGCCCCTGTCCGGTCCGCCAAAATTCCGCGGTCCGCGCGGCGGTCCGCCTTCACCCTTCGGACGCGCTTCATTCACCTTCAAATTGCGCCCACCCAGTTCTTTGCCATCGAGTCCGGCCATCGCTTTCGCCGCTTCCTCGTCGTTCGGCATTTCCACAAACGCAAACCCCCGTGCCCGCCCGGTTTCCCGGTCCATAGCCATGTGCACGCGCGTTACTTGCCCAAACGGAGTGAACAAGTCGCGCAATTCGCCTTCCGTGGTCTGAAAACTCATGTTCCCGACAAACAAACTCTTCATCTTGATTCTCCCTGAACTCTTCGAAGCACCATGAGTGCAGGATCGCGGCAAGCTCTCGCTTTCCGGACGCTACGATACACTGGCCTAAAATTGGCTGAACTCACTGGGTGGAGGCCAAAAAACGAGCCCTTCAAAGAGTTCAGGCAACCCTACTTCGGGAGTCTACAACAAGGACAATATCACATCTGGCTGCCAAATCCTGCAACCTCATTTTAGAGAGAACTGCCCGTCTAGCTTTTCAAAATTTCGCTGACGGCTCGCCACGCTTGATCAATCGCCACATCCGAATACGCGCTCGCGCCCGCATCCGAATTCGCTATCGCAATTTTACCAAATGGTTTTCGCCCGATCACCCACGGCTTCTCTTCTTCCTTCCAATCGGGATCGAAAAGCGAATTAGGTGTGTACGCGTACCCGTGCGCCCAGCGATTCACCGTAATCCCCTCAATGTCCCGCGCCGGATCGAAACCGGCTCCGCCGAGCATCCTTCCAAGCTGATCGCGGGTATTGTGTTCGAATTTTGAAAATGGCGTGCCCATCAATTCAATGCGCCCCGCGCGAAATTGATCGCGCATTGGCAATCCTGGACTGCACGGCGTGCGCAGCATGAACAACACCATCGGCTCTTCCGGCTTGCTGGGAAACGCGTACTGGCCGATGCTGACGGGAAAATCCAGCGCCGTGTACGTGTGATAGCCGCCCGGCGACACGATGTGATGTACACCGAGTTTCGCAAAAGAAGTCCAGTTCCGCAGCGCCACGTGTGTATACACCAGCGGCGTTTTCACAAGATAAGACAGCGCTTCTTTTTGTTTCTGCGGCAGCGTAGGGCAAATGTACGGAATCATCCCGTTGTAGCAAGCCAGCACGCAGTTCTTCGCCTGCACCGATTGCAACTTGTTCCCGCGCATGTAGGCAATGCCCACTGTTTTTGGCGCGTCGCTCGCATCGCTCTGCTGCACATGGACCACGGTGCTATTCAGCCTGATGCGCACCGCCGCGCCATTGACATCCAACTTGCTGTAATCCGCTCGCGCCGTCACCACATCGTCCATCGACTGCCCCGGCATCGCTCCCGGAATCAGCGCGCGCACCAACAGCCTTGCAATCGACGCGTTGCCGTCGGGAAAATGAAAAATGTAAGGCTCTTCTTTTTCGTGTTCGCCGATTCCCAAACCGTCGAATCCCGGATACGTAAACGAGCCGTAGTCGTCTCCCGATTCAAAGCACCCAAGTGCGGGAACCGCGTCGATCCCGACGCCATACAAATCATGCGGAAACGTCTGAAAAAATGGCAGCGCCTCAGGTTGTACCTTGCAGAATTTCGTCAGATAATCCGCGTAACTGATCTTCGCCAACTTCGCGCGCTTTTCTTCCTTGGA
>Ga0265354_1000225_pt1 | contig 10281 bp, 10 predicted proteins | sample NZE1metagenome_FD_189074 | JGI IMG/M metagenome (GOLD analysis project Ga0265354, IMG submission 189074) | Rhizosphere microbial communities from Maridalen valley, Oslo, Norway - NZE1 | ecosystem: Host-associated > Plants > Roots > Rhizosphere > Soil | place: Norway: Oslo | collected 2017-09-14 | reverse complement strand
TGAACATCAGCCACTTCCCGATCAGTGCCTTGCTTCAACAGTTTCACTTTGGCGAATACTCCAACTTTGCGCCAGGCCCTTGCACCAACTCTCTCTTTCCTCAAGCGGACGGCCAGTGCCCGTCGCAATTCACCATCGGACTGGGACCGGGCGCCGTGAACACGAACGACAATATCTATGGGTTCTACGCCCAAGATAGCTGGCAATTCCGGCGCAACATTACGGTGAACTATGGTTTGCGCTACGACAAAGAAGCTGGAGCCTTCACAGGTGGAACCATCCCCGAGCCGCATGTGCCGGGAGGCTGTTTGCAATCCAATGGTTTAATTCCAGTCTGCGGATCAGACAACGACAATTGGCAACCGCGCCTGGGCATCGCCTGGAGCCCGAATTTTGAGCATGGAATCATGCACTGGCTCTTCGGAGATCCCGGCAAGTCCGTAATTCGCGCCGCGGGCGCCAGAATTACGCAAATGGTCGATCTCAACGTGATGGTTAATTCATTGATTTTCAATGGCGACACGCTTTTCACCCAGAGCATCACTCCGGGATCGATTGGAAATGACGGAATCACTACCGGTCGGCAGGTTCTCAATGCTTATCCAAACGAGCCGAGCATCACTTTATTAGACCTTTTCAAACCGATAGGCTTCTACGGCCGCGTGCGTCCTATATCGCCCACGCTTAAAAATCCGCAAATGACCATGGCCTCGTTGGTATACCAGCGCCAGCTGGGATCCTCTTTCACCTATAGCATCGGTTACCAAGGCGTGTTTGCTCACGACTTGCCCGGCGAAACGGATACCAACTTCCCGACGCCGATCGCCGACCCGGCCCATCCAGGTTATTTCTACATGCCGGGCGTTTCCAATCCAGCCTTCGGCCCCATCCGGACTGTCTTCAGCGATCGCGAGTCGGGGTATAACGCACTTGTAATCACAACCGTGAAGCGGATGGCGCGTCACTTTCAATTCCAGGCCAACTACACGTGGTCTCATACCCTCGATAATGGAGAGGACTTCTTCGGTGTTTCTGAACCTGGGAATCCACTCGCCTCACTGCATCTGGACAATGCTTCCGCCCTGAATGATATTCGGAACCTGGTCAACTTCAACTTCGTGGCTGATACAAACGACTTGTTACACACCCGGGTTGTCAGCGCGATCCTGAACAACTGGACATTCGGCGTGCTGGGCACTCTGCAATCCGGGCGGCCGTATCCAGTTTCGACGGGCGATGCGTCCTTCGCAGGGCTAAATTTTACGGACCTCGGCAGCGAAACCATGCAGAGGCCGAACATTTGCACGGCGGGATCGGCGCTGCCAGGTTGTGCGCATGCGCCTATAGGTGCACTGGTGGCCACGAACATTGGCTCGATTGCAGGCACGAACCTGGAAGTTGGTCCCGCTGGCGTAGCTGCCTGCTCCGCTGCAGGGCTGGCCAATTGCGCCGCATTGCAGACCACGTTTGCGGCGCCCGCCGGAGCTAGCACGTCTGGCCCGGTCGACAGCTTCTCAGGCACTCCTGTGGACTTTCAGTACATCAACGGCAATCTCGTCCGCAACGCAGGCCAAAGCCTGCCTTTATACTGGTTCGACTTATCACTTACGAGGACGTTCAAAATTCCCAAATGGGAATCCGCGAGCCTGGAGTTGAAGATGGATGTCTTCAACGTGTTCAACCACCCGCTATTCATTTTCAATAATTCCTTCGACGCGCTGAACCTCTTGCCGCTGCCAAGGCTAACTCTAAACGGCGCGGCAAATCCTAACTTCAACTGCACCGCCAGCTGCCTCAACCCGTTCACGGGCTTATACCTTGGGGCCAATGGACAGGTTCTGACGCTGGCCAACTTCCAGAGAGCTACGTTTGACGCGGCGAAAAATTTCAGTGGACTTGGAGGTCCCGCTGGCATTGTCACGCCGCGCATCATCCAACTCGGGATTCGCTTCCGTTGGTAAGAGAAGGATCGCCCGTTTGTAGGGCTAGCTATTGTTTAAAAATCACCGGAGGCCCGCTGACTCGTTTCGCCTGGAGGGCGATAGTTACCTCGACGCGGTCGGCGATCTTGATGAATGGAATCCCACTATTCATTCCGTAGTCCCTACGGTCGAAAGCCATTGTCCCTTTAATATCGCCGGAAGCTTTTCCCTCGGGGTCAACCGTCAGCGTCAGCGTGTCGGCTTTGGTCACGCCGCGTATCGTAAAGTTGCCCTGCACTGCGTAAGTGTTGGGACCGGTCCGCACTATCTTCGTTGACTTAAACGTGATCAACGGATCTTGTTTGACGTCAAAGAAATCTTTGCTCTTTAATTTATCGTCCTTGAAGCCGCTTCCGGTATTCACACTGCCAGCCTGGATCTTGATGTCCAGGACGCCCGTCGAAGCATCAGGCGACGTAAACGTAAGATTGGCGTCCCACTTGTCGAAGCTGCCCTCTAGAGATACCGACGCCTTCACGGAGAACTTAATCGTGCTTTCTTCCGGAGTAATCGCGAAAACAGGAGCTTGAGCGTGAACTAGCGACGGCAGCAGGACAGATGCTAAAAGGCCAAGGGCAGATAATCGCATAGACTTCCTTTCGGAACAGGATTGTAAACGATGACAGTGCTAGGCGATTACCGTTCGTTAAGAGTTTCACCTGGAGGCAACTCAGGCTCGTACACGTTGCCGTAACGGGTCGTTTCCGCGGTAATCACGGACCTAACCGTAAGACTAATATCTCGTCCAGTGACATTGTTAGCCAGATCGTTAAGACGTGCGACCTGCTCGGGGGATATCGGCTGCGGCGTTCGCGCAACTGCCCGCACGAAAAGTTTACCATCCCGTTTTGCCAGAGTGACGTCTACCAATCGCGCTCCCGGGATCTTCGCAATCTCCTGGGCCAGTGCGTTTTGTAAATTGCTTTGCATTGTCGATTGCGCGCTGGCGCGCCGGAGTGTGCCATTCAAATGAAGCGCAAGAAGTAGAACCAAAGTTAAGCAAACCAAACGTGGTACGAGAACCTTTTTGGCCTTGTCCGCAGCCGCCGGACGATGACCGGCGAAAAAGAAGGTAAGCATCGCTCCCAGAGCGATGGCCGCGAAATTGGCAAGGAATAGCAAAAAAGCCCCTGCTGCTAAAGAGGGCGAATGACGGGCCAACAAGATGCCACAGGTGGTCAATGGAGGAACCAGCGAGGTGGCGATGGCCACTCCGACCACGACGCCACTCAACCCTGTCGACACGAATGTGAATCCTCCGGCGAGGCCACCAACGAAAGCCACAAGTAGGTCGACCAGGCTGGGAGAAGTGCGGGAGAGTATTTCGCTGCCGATAGTGAGGTAGCTCGTGCTGACTCCGATCAACAGGCCTGCTGCCAGCACGAAAACTGCGCCGACGAACTCCGCCAAAAGGGCGCGGCCGAGTAATTGCAGGTCTGCCTTGGCCAGTCCAAGACCGATGCCAACAATTGGGCCGTACAGCATTGCAATCAACATCGCGCCAATAATGGTGGCAGGCGAGTTTTCGATGAGCCCCAAACCGGCGATCAGGGCAGCGGCCACATTCATCGTCAGGTAGGATGCGCTCAAGGTGGATCCCGAAGCGATCGTTTCGTGTATCGCGGAACGTTTGTCGTCGAGCGACTCGGAGAAAGTTGTGGACATGTTGCCTGATGGCGCGGTCATGCGACACCTCGGTCTAACGATCCTCTATGGACGCCCCAAATGTAATCGTCAGAACTGACAGTTCCATTCCCAAAGTCGGATACGATTTGGACTCTTCGAATTGTGCATCCTTTGCAGGCCTTAACTGTGCGCGGCGGCTGAAGACGAGGCGCGAGTGGATTAGCGCCAGTGGTAGAAGAATGGAATGCCGGCCAAAATTACCAGCAGGCCCAGCGTAGAACGCTCGACTGCGGAGGCGCCGGCGTAGACGGAGTGCGTAATCGACGATTTGCGCGCTATCATCTAGGGCGCTATGACCATCCAGAAATCCATGATCAGTGAATACGCTTGGGACCCGAACTATACCGTCTCCAACCTCGACGACGTGATGACTCCCGCGCTCGTCGTGTATCCGGAATATATTGCGTCCAATATTGAGCGCACGCTGGCGCTGCTCGGCGGCGATGGCGATCGCTGGCGCGTGCATATCAAGACCGCGAAGCTGGGCTACACGTTGCTGATGCTGGTAGAGCGCGGCGTTCGCAATTTTAAGTGCGCGACGACGCTAGAGCTTTTGGTGGCCTGCCAGTGCGGCGCGGCGGATGTGCTAGTGGCGTACCCAGTGATCGGCGCAAATGCGCGGCGCGTGCGGGAGATCGCCGAGCAGTTTCCCCAGGTGCGCATCTCTGTTCTGGTCGAGAACCCGGAACAGTTGCAACAATGGCGCGGCAGCCGGTTGGGAATTTTCATCGATATAAATCCCGGAATGAACCGGACCGGCATCGACGAGGGACACGGCGCCGAGGTTTTCGATCTGGCTAAAGCCATTGAGGCCAGCGGCCTCGAGTTTCGCGGCGTGCATTATTACGATGGGCAGCATCGACAGCCGGACATGCGGGAGCGCACGGTTGCGGCACATCACGGCTACACTCGCTTGATCGAAATCGTGAACGAGATCGAGCGCATTGGAATTCGCGTGCCGGAAGTAATCACCGCCGGAACGCCCACGCTGCCCAGTTCACTTTCCTTCGAGGGTTTTCGGAATGCAGGGTTCGTTCACCGCGTATCGCCAGGAACGGTTGTTTATTGCGATGCGTCGAGCCTGGCGCAGCTCCCGGAAGAGTACGGGTATCGGCCGGCGGTGCTAGTTTTGACCCGCGTAGTAAGCCATCCGCGGGTAGGGATTGTCACCTGCGATGGCGGACACAAGTCCGTCTCGGCAGACTCTGGCGTGCCCACCTGCGTCGTGATGGGACACTCCGAACTAACGCCGCTTTCGCCTAGTGAGGAGCATTTGCCTCTTCAGGTTAATGAGGGTGCTGCCGGGCCGAAAGTTGGCGAAGCGCTCTATCTCTTGCCACGGCACGTTTGCACGACGGTCAACAACTTCAATGATGCGTTGCTGGTGCGAAAGGGCGAGATCGAGTCCGTTGAGAAGGTGACGGCGCGCGGGCGAGAAATGCCGCTGCTTCGACAGAGAGATAAAGCGACTTCAGCAGTCGACTGAAGCCCGGGTTTTTGAGGCGTAGCCCTGCGCGATCTAAGTCGGCATAGCGCTTGCTTCCGTGCGAAGTGATCGAAATGTCAAGGTTCCGCCACGCGCTGCATTTCCATGACTGTCCGTTTTGATGACATTGCGAACGAGGTGAGAAACAGCGCAGCAACATCGCACACTAACGACGAAAGCGATGCCAAAAGTACCCCAAAAGTATTCTTGGAGAGCCATGACGATCAGAGGGCGGTCTTGCCTTTGAATACCATGTCCTTCAGGCTGAATTTTGCTTCGACGACTGTGTCCTGTATTTCAAAACGAAACATTAACTCTTTATCTCCGGGCTGAACTGTCCCCTGCCGCGGGAAATAGAAACGGATGATGCTGTCGTTAGCCTCCACGAAGGAGACATCCATTGCTGGAACACTGTTTTTTCCGTTGCGAAGCAGCACAGCCGAATCTAATATCATCGGCTTCATCGAGCTCGACGGGTTGATTTCTCGCAGCAAGGGATGGCCAATGATCGAAACAATGATGGCATCCTGCAGTTTGGCGCTAGCCGTTTCAGTGATGGCGAGATTTGTCTTTGCTTCGCGAATGGGTTCCGCAGACTCCCACAAAACAATGACGGTCCCCTCTGGCAGCCCCGCGCTTTTGACGGCTGATACGCTTTGCCAAGCGGCCTTGCATTCTTCCGAGGTTGGCGAAGGCACTGACATGGAACCAACACCCCACCCGACACATGGCATCGGCTGATACTTACCCTCCGCCTGTTTAGCGAGTTGCTCGCTGGTGGGAGGTACAACTCCGTGTCCAAGTCCGGCAGACCCTAGACCTCCCGGCTGCGTTCCAGGATTTTCCATGGGTGGAAGAGGGGTCTGTGTCTTAATCGCTGAATGGAGCTTTGCGCGTTTTGCCCACGCCGAGTCAGCGAGCAACTTTCGAGCCTGCGATTCCGTGAAGGTCGGGGATACGCTTTGTCCTTGTGGCGCGGCGGTCGAATCTTGCGAGCAGGTTGTACTGACGAGGAGAGCGAACATTCCAACCAAGACGACGGAGCGAGACATAGGAACCTCCAACGCGACTCTTCGCATATGGCCTCTATGCTTTGCCAGACGAATCCGTGACGAGAAGACGTGAATGGCAAGCTGCCATTTCGTGTTATGTCGAACTTGGCAGTGCGACAAATTCATGATCAACTCGGGCCGTCGACGCGGTAGATTACTTCGTGGGTAGGCCAGAGCGCACCGACGGCGGCGCCGATGGCGAGACCGGGCACGGCGAAGATCGCGGCTTGCTCGGGCCGCGAGAGATAGAAAAAGCAGCTAGAAGGCATCTTGCATGGACCGCCGGTTGCCGCGCCTATGCCCGCTCCGATGCCAGCGCCTACTCCGGCGCCTATCAAACTGTTACGCAGACGATGCTTGTTTTTCATGAGCCAGACGAAGCGGACATTCTGTTTCTGGAAAGTTTGCTCGCCTGACTTCTCTTGCAGAGTGATCTGCGCATCGGTGGCGCTTAAAAAGTTTCCAGTGCTTTTCTTGTTGCTAATTTCAGTCACTTGAATTTTTTCGCCGGGTTGCAGCGCGTTCAAATTTGCCCAGGATGACTTAGCAGCCTGCGCCGAGGACACCCAGGGCATTCCCAGAATGCACACCGCAATCAACACCGATCGCATAGGCGGGTTCTCCTTTTTTCAATCGTAAGTGCGAAGTTCGAGCAGACAGACCGTTTAGGAATGACAAAGGCCAAAGTCCTTGATTACATTTTTTGTTTCCCAGGTGGGAGCATTGCTGCCCTTTGTTTTGATCCGTTTAAGTCGCAGCATCATGCGATCTCCGGGTTTAATCCCCACGGTGTCTCCGGATAGCACGTAAATGCGCTTGTTTTTTTCGTCGGAGACGGTGATGCCGTTGGATGCGGCATTTACACAGCCGGTGACGGTGTGGTTTGCCGCAGAATGATGAACGGCCACAACGACAACCGTTACAACGGCGGCGACACCAACGATGGCGAGCGCGAGAGCCGTGTCTGCTTGTTTCTGCAGTTGGTCGGCTTCTGTGCTGGCGGAAAGAGCCAAGGTAAGAGCGCCAATGATGGCAAAATGCCGCAAGTGTTTAGAGGTCACGCAAATCTCCCTATTCTGTTGCGAGGAATTTGAGTTGGATAGTAGGGCGGAGGGGGCAGGTGCACAATGACAGTGGCAATGAGAAACGATCGCTCGATTTCAAGATTTGGGTCCGCGGTCAGAAAGTGGCCTGCCATCTGGTAACGATTGGGTCCCGATTCCATGACATGGAGCGCCGAAATAACCGCAAAAATTCTGTTCGTACCTCTGTTTTCAGGTAAGGAATCTGGCTCTTCAGCGGGACAGAGCATGTTGCAGGTCATATTGGTCTCCTTGCCATCAAACCGCCGGTCTGCGCGACAAGCGGATGAGAATTCCGTGGTGAAGGTCTCTCAAACCTAAGCCGGAACTTCGGGCACACGTACAACACCCAAGATTATCGCCACTAATGGCAGAAGGCAGGCAAGGCGGTCAAGAGCGGGAAGCTGAATTGTGTCTGAGTTTTAATCTGAAGGTCCAAGCCACTGATAACGAAGATTTTGTATTGGACATAGGCAAGAGTGCGGTCCAGAATGACGCAACAATCAGCTGGGGTATCCATTGGCTACGCGCCCTGAAGACTACACTTTTGGCCCTTTCGAGCTCCGTGTTCGCTCGCGCGAGGTATACAAGTTTGGAATCAAGCTCAAGCTGCGTCCCCAGCCCTTTCATATCCTTAACGAACTCGTCAGCCGGTCCGGAGAACTGGTCACTCGGGAAGAACTGCGAGAGAAGCTCTGGTCCTCGGAGACGTTTGTAGACTTCGAACAGAGCCTCAACACCTCCGTCAAAGAGCTTCGTGCCGTTCTCGGTGATTCGGCCTCGGAACCTCGATACGTGGAAACGGTGCCCAGACTTGGGTATCGGTTTGTCGCCTCGGCTCAGGCTATCTACCCGGCGGCGGCCAATGGGAACCCTCTCCTTTCCGCCACTAACCCTGATTCAGTTTTGGCAGATGGGCGACGCGTGAGAAAGGGGATTCAGGTTTGGGTGTGGCTGGCCGTGCTGGTTGCTGCGACTGGGATTGTCGTCGTCGCCGGTTATGCTCTTCGGAAGGAGCTGGGGCATCCCGAACGCCGCGTGTCCACCCGCTCCCCGAACCCAGCGGCCATCGAAGCGTACTTGCGCGGTCGCGCCTTGAAAGATGCGCACACTACGCAGGATATCGGCAGAGGCTTAGCCTATTTCAGGATGCCATTCGAGAGGAGCCTGAATTCGCACCTCCATACGCAGCTTTGGCCAGAATGTATTGGCTCCTCATCTACTACGGTGTTGAGCCTACTGAGGCGCTCCCTCTAATGAAATCTGCATCCGATAGGGCGCTCGAACTCGATGATCATCTGGCAGACGCCCACGCTGCCCGCGGATTGGCGCTGGTTTATTTGCAGAATGATTGGCGCGCGGGAGAGGCGGAATTCCATCGGGCAATTGAACTGGATCCGGGAGACGGTGCGACGCACGCCTATTATGAGCTTGGATTCTTGTTGCCTCTCGGGCGCTTTGACGAATCGATTTCGGAAATAAATCGCGCCCTCGACCTCGATCCGCTCTCGGTCGAATTCAACTGTTATCGCGGCTATACTCTGTATTTTGCTAGACGATACGCAGACGCGGAGACGCAGCTCCACAAGGTTCTTCAGATGGACCCAAGTATCCCGAGTGCGAACTGGATACTTATGGAACTCTACGAGCAGCAGCGGCGGTGGCCGGAAGCCTGGAGCCAATTTGAAAAAATACGCGCGGGAGTTGAGAACAAACCTCTCTCGCCGGGTAAAGTTCTTACGCGCGCGGAGGTCTCACAGGAGAATTATTGGAAAAACCGCATCGAGATGGAAGAAGGTATTGCTAAAGAGCTCTCGTATTACGGGGACCTTGGAGTTGTGTATGCCCGGACCGGTCAAAAGAAAAAGGCCCTCGATGCCTTAGAGCTGGCGGCGACAAAGATTGATCCTCGCCTGAGATACATGAAAGTTGACCCGGCTTTTGATTCACTCCGCGATGAACCGAGATTTCGGGAACTCGTCCAGAAAATGAATTTCCCTCAAGAATAGATTGGGCCTCGGCTGGTCTTACCTCTCCAAATTATGTTCGGGTTCGGTTCTCAATCTACGCGCGGGACCTGGACCTTTCTTAGGGGGAAGGCTAGCGGCGGCAATCTTTTCTTGACATAACGGAGGAGGCAGGACAGAATTTCGCCTCGGTTGGCCAGTGCGTGGTTAGTCCCCCGCCGCGTCCCTCTGAAGTCTGGCCTACTAAGTCTGTTCGGACACCCCGCAGCGGCGCCTATTCTTTCTAGGCTCTAACTATGCTTCGAGATACTACTGCCTCTAGGAGGCTTACGATGAGATTGTCCGTACGCGTTCTGTGTGCCGTCTTCGGATTGGCCTGTGCTGCAGCTTTTCTGACGGCGCCCCCCGCGGCTGCGCAAGTAGCTGGGCAGAACGTCAACATGGTATCGGGAACGAAGTGGCCCACGGGCGATCCGTTTTTGCAGCGGCAGAACGAGCCGTCGATGGCGGTATCGACGCGCAATCCAATGCACATTCTGGCTGGCGCAAACGACTATCGGTCTGTGGACCTGGAGCAAGTGCTGAGCGGCGGTGCCGAAACAGGCGACGCTTGGCTGGGATTGTTCAAATCGTTCGATGGCGGGTTTACCTGGCAGAGCAATCTATTGCCTGGTTGCCCTTATGCCGTGTCGCAATGCACGGATAGCGGAGCTCTGAGCGGACGTTTTCAGGCGGCAGCTGATCCGGTCGTACGTGCAGGCACGAACGGAATGTTTTTCTATGCGGGGCTGGCGTTTGACCGGGCCACGAGCGCGACTTCGGCAAGCACGGTGAGCTCGATCTTTGTGGCGCGCTACAACGATTTGAACAACAACGAACAGATCGATCCCATCACCTATATTGACACGCACATCGTGGCGTCTGGCAACAGCACGCAGTTTTTGGACAAGCCGTCGATGGCGGTGGATATTCCGCGCGCTGGCGCAGCGACTTGTTCCTTCACGGCGAATGAGCCTGGTCTCGGTG
>Ga0265354_1000224_pt1 | contig 10316 bp, 11 predicted proteins | sample NZE1metagenome_FD_189074 | JGI IMG/M metagenome (GOLD analysis project Ga0265354, IMG submission 189074) | Rhizosphere microbial communities from Maridalen valley, Oslo, Norway - NZE1 | ecosystem: Host-associated > Plants > Roots > Rhizosphere > Soil | place: Norway: Oslo | collected 2017-09-14 | reverse complement strand
TTCCGTGAGGGTGATAAGACATTCTTTGAATTTTATCGTATTCGCTTAGTGTTTGAGCGGCGCCCCGTAGCGAAAAAGCAAAACGTGCACGGCCGGCAAACAATCAATCAGGACAGTGCAGCGAGGAGAGCAGCTGTGCTTGCGTTGTCACCGAACGTCTCGCTCGTGTGAGAAAAAAGATCGACATTGCCTGGGCCGAAAACAAAACTTCCGCCAAGCTGAAACGGATTTTTCCCGAGTTTGTGCTGATGATGGCCGGCGTTATGCGCTCGCTTTCGAGCTTCTGCATTATCGCCGCGCAAGAGATGCAAGAGATTGGCGGACTTCAGCTCCGCTGCGCGATAGGCCTGACGTTGTTCGTCTATGAAGAGCGGGAAAGTGATAGCAGTTTCCTTGCGAAACTCCCGGGCATAAACGGCATCACCGAGCCCAATTGCAGCCAGAATTGCCCCTTTATCACGAAAGGCTTGTTCGTGTTCGCGCAACTGCGCGACGTGCTCACGGCAAAAGATTCAGCCGTAGTGACGCAGGAAAACTACGACAGCAGGTCCTTTATCCCACAAGGATCCGAGCCGCGTTTCGCGGTTGTCGCAGTCAGGAATCGTGATAAAGGCGAGCCTATTGCTGAAGGAAGTTTCCATGGCCCATCCATCTTGTTGAGCGCTTTTCTTGCTGTCAAGCGCTCGTCTTCCTCGCGCATTCGCCGACTTTTTGCCGTTTCCCAACTTACCTCTCGCATCAGGCCGGGCGTTGTTCTCCGATGGCGCACAGAAAAGATTATTCATCGGCGCGAGCGATCATTTCAAGGTACCTTCGAACTATCGCCGAGGAGGTGAATCCTTGTCGGATCAGTCAGTTCTAACGTCCTTGCCAGCGCCTACGCAAGACGAGCGCACCATGGCGTTTCTTGCGCATCTGCTCCAAGTCTTCACAGGCTTTATTGCGCCGCTTGTCATCTACTGCGTTAAACAGGATTCCCGTTTTGTGAAATTCCACGCCTTGCAATCTCTGATCTGGCAGCTCTGTTACATGGTGCTTTTTTTTGGAGTAATGATTGTTTTCTTTTTTTCGATCTTCGCTACTGTTTTTAGCAGCGCTTCGGGAGGACACACTCCAAATGGTCCTCCACCCGCTTTCTTCCTTGTCTTTCCGATCTTCTGGTTGTTTTGGGGGCTTGGGTGGGTGGCCAACGTCGTTCTCGGCATCATATATGGCCTCAAAGCCAATCGTGGAGAATGGGCCGGGTACCCGATCATCGGGAAGTGGTGTCTCCCCAAATCAGTACCCAGCGCGCCGCCGCTTTCACAGCCCTGGGCGCCTTAATTTCGTTTCGTCTGCATCCACCGACGGTATAGCCAAACCTAGGTAGATACCTAACCTATCTATTTTAAATAACATACGAGACGTTCGGGGGAATGTGAGACGCTTAATGGGGAGGAATTTGTCCGTCCTCCACCTTCCCGGCAGCGGTACCGTGCATATGTAGTACTAGAACTTTTGTTCAGGGATACTCTGTGGCAAACTGAACCGTCAGGGCTGTCCCAAATTGGGACGTGCGTCCCATTGTTTCGATTGGCTCGTGACTGCATTATCGTCGAAGTAAGGAGGCCCACCAAAGGTGGGACCCAAAGACCAGGTCCCCAAAAAAGGAGAATTACAGCAATGCGTACTAGGCAAAAAGGCTTCTCTCTCATTGAGTTGTTGATTGTCGTGGCGATCATTTTGATCATCGCGGCGATCGCAATTCCGAACCTCCTCCGGTCGCGTATGGCGGCCAATGAAGCTTCCGCAGTTGGTTCGATCCGCACGATCAACACTTCCGCCGTGACCTATTCGTCCACCTATCCATCAAACGGCTTTCCAGTGTCTCTGGCAGCCATGGGCGGTGCAAATCCTTGCACGGCAGCTCCCGCAAACGCATGCTTGCTTGATCCCGTTCTTTCGGCAGGCACGAAGAGCGGCTATACGTTCGCTTGGACCGGTGACGGCCAGACTCCTTCGGTCAACTACACCGTTACGGGCCTTCCCGTCGTAGTCGGCAGCTCCGGTCAGCGTGGATTCTTTTCTGATCAATCCGGTGTGATCCGTTACACAACGGACGGTAGCGCACCGACGGTCGCCAGCCCCCCACTTCAGTAAACCTAGTTCTCGACTGGGAAACTGGCCGGGAAAATATCGGCAAAGCACGGGACCATGGTCCCGTGCTTTGTCATTTTGGGGATTGTTTTACGTTGAACGCATATCCGCCTCTTCAGTGTTTCGTAACCTCCCTCATTCGCAAAGTTTCCCTTACGCGGGTTGCGGCACCTGTCCCCCGGTGCCATAATCCACGCTTCTGACTCGGCGCGGGCTGGAAGACAGAATCTCTTCTGTCCCGAGTCATTTAATGCGGTTTCTGAGGGGGCTTCATGGCAATACGCGATAGTTGGATCGAAACGAGAGAAGCGAAGGCCGCGACAGCGAATGGGAATCGCAACATGTCGCAGATGCACTTTGCCCGGCAAGGTATGATCACGGAAGAGATGCGGTTTGTGGCGGGCAGGGAAAAGATCGAGCCGGAACTGGTGCGCAGCGAAATCGCACGCGGACGGATGATTATTCCGGCCAACGTGAATCACCGCAACCTGGAGCCGATGGGGATCGGCATCGCCAGCAAATGCAAGATCAACGCAAACATCGGGAATTCCGCCACGAATTCGAACATTGAGGAAGAGCTGAAAAAGCTGCACCATGCCGTGCATTACGGCGCGGACACCGTGATGGATCTTTCGACCGGCGGAGATATTCCGGTAATTCGAAAGGCGATCATCAACGCATCTCCCGTGCCCGTGGGCACCGTGCCGGTGTATGAGGCGATCTCGCGGGTGCGGCGGCCTGAGGATTTGACGATTGATCTGATGCTTGAAGTGATCGAAGAGCAGGCCGAGCAGGGCGTGGATTACATGACGATTCACGCGGGCGTGCTTCGCGAGCACGTACCTCTTGTCCGGAAGCGGATTACGGGAATTGTCAGCCGCGGCGGCTCTCTTATGGCTCATTGGATGGAGCATCACAAGAAGCAGAATTTTCTTTACGAAAATCTCGAAAAAATTTGCAAAATTTTCAAGAAGCACGATGTGAGTTTCTCATTCGGTGATGGACTGCGGCCGGGATGCATTGCCGATGCAAGCGACGAAGCGCAATTCGCAGAGCTGAAGGTGCTGGGCGAACTTACGAAAAAGGCATGGGAGCACGATGTTCAGGTAATGATCGAAGGGCCTGGCCACGTGCCTTTGGACAAGATCAAAGAGCAGGTCGATAAGGAAATGGAATGGTGCCACGAGGCGCCGTTCTATACGCTCGGGCCGCTGGTGATAGACATCGCCCCAGGCTACGACCACATCACCAGCGCGATTGGCGCGGCGATGATCGGGTGGCATGGGGCTTCGATGTTGTGCTACGTGACGCCCAAAGAGCACCTCGGCCTTCCGAATCCTGAAGATGTGAAGCAGGGCGTGATTGCCTACAAGATTGCGGCGCACGCCGCCGACGTTGCGCGTCATAGGCCGGGAGCGCAAGATCGCGACGATGCTCTAAGCTACGCGCGCTTTTTGTTTGATTGGAACAAACAGTTTGAGTTGTCCCTCGACCCTCCGACGGCGAAAGCCATGCACGACGAAAATTTGCCCGACGATTTTTACAAAGAGGCGAAATTCTGTTCGATGTGCGGACCGAAGTTCTGCTCGATGAATATTACGCAGCTTGCGGAGGCGGAGGGCGGACATGACCAGGCCGAGCGCAAGCAAAAATTCGTAGAGCTTTTGGCAAAAGTTCAGGGGGCGGGAGCGTAAGTGTCGTTTCTTCAAGGCGGCGTCGCCGTAGTTACGGGCGCTGGGAGCGGGATTGGACGTGCGCTTGCGCAGCAACTCTGTGCTGCGGGCTCAGCTCTGGCCATTGCGGACATTGACGAGAAGGGGCTAGCAGAGACTGCGACTTCGCTGACTGGCAAGCAAGCTGCGCTTTCCACGCACGTCCTGGATGTCTCCGATGAAGCGGCCGTGAAAGCCTTCGCCGAAGACGTTGTCGCGCGCCACGGCCGCGTAACGCTGCTCATCAACAACGCGGGCGTCGCCCTTCACGGCACTTTCGAGGAAATCTCGCTCGATGACCTGCGCTGGCTCCTGGGAATCAATTTTTGGGGCGTCGTTCATGGCGTGAAGTATTTCCTGCCAGTCTTGAAGCAACAGCCGCGCGCGCAAATTGTGAATTTGTCGAGCGTATTCGGGATCATTGCTCCTGCGGGGCAGAGCGCGTATTCCGCCAGCAAATTTGCCGTACGCGGATTCACCGAAGCCGTGAGACACGAACTTGAAGGGACTTCGGTCTCTGTTTCGTGTGTTCACCCCGGCGGAATACATACCCCGATTGCGAAGCGCGCCCGACTGGGAGCGCACGCCTCCGAAAGCAAGCGCCAAGCAGCAGTGGCCTACTTTGAGAAAGTAACTCCAACCTCGCCGGAGGCTGCTGCCGCCCGCATCCTGAAAGGCGTCGAGCGGCGCGAACAGCGCATCCTCATTGGCAGCGACGCTCGCATGATAGACATCGTTCAACGTCTCCGCCCCGCTACATATTGGAAAATGATGGCGAAAAGAGCGAGTGGGGCTCCCGATGCTAAGTGATTGCCAAGACCGCTTGCTTTGACGCTGCATGGCGTGAAAGCTATACTCGGCCGCGCAACGTGAAGATTTCTAGAGAGTTTGTTGGCATTTATTCTTACTGCTCAGCAAGGAGCGAGTATGCCGTTCGTGCTAGCCGCCAAGATTGCCGACGTGCCTGTTGGCTCAGTTCACGAAGTTCAGGTCGCGGGCAAAGCAGTCGCGCTCGCCAACGTGGACGGTAAGTTCTTCGCGATCAACAATACCTGCCTGCACAGGGGAGGGCCGCTGGTCGAAGGGTCGCTCCAAGGCAAGACTGTTACCTGCCCCTGGCACGGCTGGGAGTACGATGTAACTACCGGAAAGCTCCTCCAGAACCCGACCATGGGGGTGGCGTGCTATGCAACAGAAGTCCGGGGTGAAGAGGTTTTCGTCGATATCGCTTGAAATTCCGCCTAACTTCATAAAAACAAATAAGATAGTTGAGAATTTTGGTTTCTTAGTGCCCCTGGATCCATTACCTCAGCCAGGATAAAATCGTGGCTAACCCCAACATTTTGTTTCGCTTTTTCGTCATCCCCGTGTATATTGCTGCCGACCCGACGCCTCGATGGCAACTCCGACCTCGCAACGACACTATTGGATATTTAGCGCAGACCCGCACCACTACCATTGGGACACGCTCTTCGTGAAGGGCAAGGAAATGTGGCATGGCGCGGAGTCGAAGCCCGATGCCATTCGCGCGCTTAAACAGGTGCGCAAAGGCGACCGCGTGCTTTGTTACCACTCCACTCCGGAGAAAACTCTTTATTCGATAGCCGAAATCACACGCGATCCTTATCCCGATCCTCACGACCACAAAGAGAAGAACCTCGTGGCGGACCTGAGAGCGTTTGACCGTTTGCCCAGGCAAGTCACACTTGCAGAAATGCGCGCAAATCCCGCCTTGAAAAAAATGAAACTTTTGAAAAATGTGCGCGTGCTGGTTTCGCAGATTACCGAAGCTGAGTACCAGGAAATCCTGCGCATGGCTGGAATCGTGGCTTCGCCTGGCATCCCTCTGCCCTGACGCGATGCTTGACGGGATCTTCTCCGGGAAGACGCGAGTCTTAGACCTTACGTATGCCATCAATGACAAATTGGTGCCGTGGCCGGGCGACGAGCGGTGGTTCGAGGCCAAGGACAATGCCAGCGTGGAGAAGGACGGCTACTTCACGCGCAGCTTCTGGATGCTGGAGCATTACGGGACGCATCTGGATGCGCCAATTCATTTTCCTCCTGGGAAGACACCGGTTGACCAGATCCCGCCGAGACAATTTTTTGGAATGGCTGTGGTACTCGATGTTCGAGCGGAATGCGCCGTTGACGCAGATTACCGACTCCCTGCCGCGCTGATTTCTGACTGGGAGGAACGGCACGGTCAGATGCCAGAGGGAGCTATCGTACTGCTCAGGACTGGCTGGGCTTCGCGCTGGCCGTATACCAAGACTTACCTCAACCAGGATCCTGCGGGACGTATGCATTTTCCGGGGTTTTCGGTGGAAGCCGTGGAGTGGCTGATCGAGCGTAAGGTCAGCGGCATTGGTTGTGACACAATGAGCGTCGATTACGGCGCTTCAGAGGATTTTGGAGTGCATCATCTGGCGCTTGGAGCTGGGCTCTATCACCTTGAGAATCTGTCGGATTTAAGCAAATTGCCGGAAAATGGTGCGTTCCTTATTGTGGCGCCAATCAAGCTGGAAGGTGGCTCGGGCGGGCCGGTGCGCGTGTTCGCGCTGCTGCCTTGAAGAGGTCCAGATAGACGTAAACATTTCCTAGGGTACGTACGTCTTAGATAATGAGTTCGGGTGAGGGTCGGTTCATGAAAACAATCAAAAATCGCGGGACCGCATTGCTGTTGTTGTGCGTCTGGGGTGCGGCTGCTTCGCCCGCGTGGGCACAAGCACAGTCGCAAGAGTTTCCTGTCAGTACGCGTACCCTCAAAAACGGCATGAAGGTGCTGGTTCAGCCGGACCATAGCATTCCAAACGTAGCGCTCTACATTTTCTACCGCATCGGGTCTCGCAACGAACGCCCAGGGACGACCGGCCTCTCGCATTTTTTTGAACACATGATGTTCAATGGCGCCAAGAAATATGGCCCGGGCGATCTGGATAAGGTAATGGAAGCCAATGGGGGCTCGAACAACGCCTATACCACGCAAAACGTGACCGTCTACCAGGACTGGTTTCCGCGCTCGGCGCTGCCGCTGATTTACGACATTGAAGCTGATCGCATCCGCGATCTGACATTCGATCCAAAAAAAATTGCATCCGAACGCGAAGTCGTCGCTTCCGAGCGGCGGCTCAGCGTCGACAATGACAATTTCGGACTGCTCGACGAGCAGCTTTGGGCCACAGCGTTTATTGCGCATACGTATCAATGGCCGGTCGTCGGATGGATGAGCGATATCGAGCACTGGACGATGGAAGACCTAAAGCATCATTTCGAAATGGGCTATTCGCCCAGCAACGCCACGATGGTGGTGGTCGGGGATGTTTCTCCCGAGGAAATCTTTCAGCTTTGCGAAAAGTATATTGAGCCGATTTCTCCCCACGCGCCGCCTCCTCCGGTTACCACCATTGAGCCCGAGCAGCTCGGTGAGCGGCGGCTGGTGGTTCACAAGCCCGCGGAATTACCTTTGCTGATGATCGGATATCACGTCTCAAAAACTGACGATCCGGATTTCTATGCCCTGAACATCCTCCGCAGCGTGCTCTTTCAAGGAGAAAGTTCCCGCATGTACCAGCGACTAGTGGACAAGGATCAGTTAGCGCTCGATGTTTCCTCCTACGTTGAGTCGGCATTCGATCCTACGCTGGCCATTATTACGGCGCAGCCGCGGCAAGGAGTCGATCCAGTGGCCTGTGAAAAAGCCATCTACGAGGAACTCGAGAGAGTAAAAAGCGCACCGATCAGCGACGAAGAACTCGAGAAAGCTAAAAACACCCGCCTTGTGGAATTTTATAAAGAGATGCGCACGATCAATGGGCGCGCGAACACCATTGGAACCTATGAAGTTTTTTTGGGCGACTATACCAAACTGTTCGATGCCGCGAAAAACTACTCGACAGTGACGAAAGAGGACGTCCAGCGCGTTGCGAAAAAATACTTTGGCGCAAACAACCGCACGGTCGCGACGTTGCTTCCCGAGAAGGAAGAGAAGGCAAAACAATGACACGCGAAAGAAACATTGTGCGCCTTCTCGCACTCTTCGGATTTTTTATTCTGACTTGCCCGGCCGCACCTGCGCAATCGCTGCGCTTGCCGCCCCATGAGAAATTGGTTCTTAAGAATGGATTAACGGTTCTGCTGATGGAGAAACGTGGCGTGCCGCTCATCAATGTCTTCGCTATCGTCAAAACCGGAGCAGCTGCTGATCCCTCGGGACAAGAAGGGCTCGCCGCTGTCACCGCCGCTCTCTTGCGCAAGGGAACGAAGACCCGCACGGCCCAGCAATTTTCCGCCGATTTCGATTTCATCGGCGGCTCATTCGGTGCGGATGCCAGCGCTGATTTCACGAGTGTCAACGCAGAATTTCTGACTAAGGATCTGGCGCGCGGATTGGAACTCTTTTCGGATGCGTTGCTTCACCCGACGTTTCCCCAAGCCGAAACCGACAAAGTACTGGCGCAGAGCCTGGACAGCGTGAAAGCTGCCAAGGACGAACCGCAGTCCGTGCTGGGTTTGTACTTCGGTGGCTATCTCTACGGCGCGCATCCCTACGGGCATCCGCCGGATGGCGATGAACTTTCTCTCAAGCGCATCCAGCGGGATGCCATCGTGAAATTCTATGAAGCAAACTATGCGCCGGGGAATACCATCCTCGGGATCGCCGGCGAATTTGATCCCGCGGAATTGCGGAAGAAGCTCGAAGAAACGCTGGGCGCGTGGCCTGCGCGGACAGTGGCAACAACATCCATCTCCGCCGTTCCACCTGCAAAAGGGAAAAGGCTGCTGCTGATTGACAAGCCTGATGCCACGCAGACCTATTTCGCGATTGGAAATGTCGGCACTGCTATAAACGATCCAGATCGTGTCGCGATTCGTGTGGTCAACACAATTTTCGGCGGACGATTCACCTCCGAGCTGAATGAAGCGCTTCGCGTCGAGTCGGGCTACACCTACGGGGCACGCTCATTCTTTGATTTGCGCAAAGAGCCGGGACCATTCGAAATATCCAGCTTCACAAAGAACGAAACGACGACTCCGGCGATTGACCTCGCGCTCCAGGTTTTGGATAAGCTTCACAAGAACGGCGTGACAGCAGAACAACTGTCTTCCGCGAAGAGCTACATCAAGGGGCAGTTTCCACCGACCATCGAAACTTCGAGCCAGCTCGCCCGGCGCATCGTGGTCGATGAGTATTACGGTCTCGGCGACGACGAGGTGAACCAGTTAGAGGCGCGCGTGGACGCGGTGACACCTGCCATCGCGAAGCAGACCATCGAGAAACATTTTCCGCTGGATAACTTAGTTTTTGTGCTCATTGGGAACGCTTCTGCCATCGGGCCTGCCGTAAAAAAGTACGCCGACAAAATAGATCAGCGTCCCATCAGCGATCCCGGCTTCTGGCCGCCGCCGGCAAGTGCCCAGAAGTAGCGGGACTAGTTAGGATTCGCGCGTTCTAAAAAGTTTATGCTGCATTCTTCAGGAGGAATGATGCGTTTTCGAATCTCGATGATGATAGCGGCCGTGTTGCTGGCCTTTTTGTGCACGGCGAGTTGGTCTTCTGCAGCGGACGAGGCTCCACTGCTGGTGCAGGCGCCCACGATGAGCAAGACGCAAATCGTATTTGCCTACGGCGGATACCTGTGGAGCGTACCGCGCACAGGCGGCGAGGCGCGTCAACTGACAACCGGTGGCCACGAGACCAGGCCTAAGTTTTCTCCGGATGGAGCTTGGATCGCGTTCACAGGACAGTACGATGGCAACATCGATGCCTATGTCATGCCAGCCGATGGCGGCGAACCAAAGCGCCTGACCTGGCATCCTGATCCCGACATCGCTGTCGGATGGACGCCGGATGGCAAGAAGGTATTGATAAGTTCAAACCGCGAAGCGTACGCGGACTTTGACCGTTTGTACACGATCCCGGTCGAAGGTGGAGTGCCGGAAGTGCTGCCCATGTGGCGCGGCGAAGCGGCTTCCTATTCTCCGGATGCCACGCGCATCGCCTATGTGCCAAACCTGAAATGGCAAGTCGCATGGAAGCGTTATCACGGCGGCCAAACGACGCCCGTCTATGTGCTCCGGCTGAGCGATTTACAGCTCGAGAAAATTCCTCGCGAGAACTCGAACGACGATGAACCTGTTTGGATCGGCGATACCGTCTATTTTCTTTCGGACCGTAAAGGGTCTGTGACGATCTTTGCTTACGATACGAAAACGAAGAACGTGAAGCAGGTCTTGGACAACAAAGGCCTTGACGTGAAATCGCTTTCCGCCGGGCCCGATGCGCTTGTTTATGAGCAATTCGGCGGAATCTACACACTCGATTTGAAAACCGAGAAAGCCAGCAAGGTCAGCATTCACATATCCGGCGATTTGCCGGCGACACGCCCGCACTATGAAAAGGTAGGAGCCCAGATTCAGAATGCCGCCATTTCGCCAACAGGTGCTCGCGCCGTTTTTGAAGCGCGC
>Ga0265354_1000223_pt1 | contig 10359 bp, 7 predicted proteins | sample NZE1metagenome_FD_189074 | JGI IMG/M metagenome (GOLD analysis project Ga0265354, IMG submission 189074) | Rhizosphere microbial communities from Maridalen valley, Oslo, Norway - NZE1 | ecosystem: Host-associated > Plants > Roots > Rhizosphere > Soil | place: Norway: Oslo | collected 2017-09-14 | reverse complement strand
CTAACGCGGCGGCACGACATGACATCCGCGGCTATGCGGCTTCCCTAAAGATTGCCGACCGTGCCGCGCTCGAGTCCGTGGACGATTCCGCCGTCTCCTTTCCGGCGCTTTCCTTGACTGCCGAGGACAAAACCATTTCTGTGATTCATTCGGATGTCGGGTTCGAACTGCTGTTTGGCGGACCAACCTCGACGGCGCTTCAGGTTGGGGTGACGGCGCTCATGCGACCGTTCCCCGCGGGACTGCTGACTCCGGTGGGCGTGGTGGTCGCGAATCCCGTGTATGCCGCGCCGGCCATCCAGGGCAAGCTGACCCGCAGCGCCTATCACGGAACAGTGGTCTGGTCGTGGCAGCAAGCGGTGCTCGCGGCAGGATTGCAACGGCAACTACAACGCCAGGATTTGCCGCCACTGCTTCAGGAGGATCTGCGCGCGGCACAGGGGCAGCTGTGGAAAGCGATCCGCGCGGCGCATGCGATGCGTAATTCGGAGCTTTGGACCTGGACCTTTACACACGGGCACTTCGCGATCGCGCCTTTTGGCGCCGATGCCGCCGATGCCGACGAGTCCAACGCCGCGCAGCTCTGGAGCACGGTCTACCTAGCCATACCGGCGCCGAAAAAGACCTCTGACCTTCCCGAGCGACTCGACAATGCGCTGTTGTGAATTAGCCGCATAGTTGCCATTGAACAAAATAACAATTACATTGAATTAGGGGGACAGGTCTTCGGCGAGCCATGCTCGGAAGCCAACCCATCGGTGAAAACAAGACTGCTTCAGCAGCCCGATCCGTGGGTCGACGTTTGCTTGACGGCCTTCCCGCTTGCGATTGAATACCGCAGACGTGCAAACGCTGGGGGAGCGGGAAATTGCAGTTTTTACAGACCTATAGTGCCGGTCGCTGCGCAACTTACTCCCCGACATGGGACCATCGGGGCGTTCCCAAGCGCCGGCCGCCAACCTCAATTTCGCGTTTTGACCGAGCGGTATCGCATCGCCATAACAACATCTGCATCTTCGATCCGCCGTAACACTTTGACTGCTTCAAACGATAACTTCAGGGGGAATGATTCATGAGTCAAAAACGCAACAAACAATGCCGCTCCGGCGCACCTTCGGTCCGACTGGGGCCGGCGAGTTGGCCGGCTTTGGGACTTCCTGACCCGAGAGCCCTCGCGCGCGGTGCCACGGTCCGCGGCCTCGGCGTGAATACCCTTGCCGTCGCGGTCGCCGGCATACTGTATTGCGCCGCTGGTGCGACTACCGTTCGTGCCCAGCAAGTTGCGGCGGCAGCAGCCGCCCCCGCGGAGACCGCTTTGGAAGAGGTCGTTGTTACCGCATCCGCCACCGGTGTCCGAAAGCTCGACGCCAGTTACAACATCATCTCGGCCAACGCCGAGCAGATCAAAATGGCGAACCCAAAATCGACGGCCGACGTACTGAAACTTTCGCCCGGTATCTGGCCCGAATCGTCGGGCGGTCAAACCGGTGCCAACATCGAGATTGCCGGTATCCCCGGCGGCGGCGACGCGCCGTACTTTACCAACATGATCAATGGTTCGCCGATGTACGGCATGCCCTCGCTTTCCTTCATGGATTCGAGTTCGCTGTTCCGTCTCGACGACACGGTGGATCGCGTTGAAGTCGTGCAAATGGGTCCGGGCGCCATCTTCGGTCCCGGACAAATGGGCGCAACAGCCAACTTCATTCTCAAACAAGGCACGGATACGCTGACCGGTTCTGCGGGGCTCACGATTGGCAGCGAAGGGTTATACCGAGTCGACGCTTTCGTCGGCGGTCCTATCGCTCCGGGCTGGTATGGCAGCGCCGGAGGTTTCTACCGCTCATCCGATGGCGTGCGCGACCCGCAATTCAAGGCCGATTTGGGCGGACAGTTCACGGCTACGGTGAGTCACGATCTCGACGGCGGCTCGATGATGTTTTGGTTCCGCACCCTGCAGGACAAAAATCAGTTCATCGTGCCGGTCCCGCTGATCGAGAACGCCAATGGCTCGTTCTCCAACTATCCGGGATTCAATGCGCTCACCTCGGCCTATGGCAGCACGGCCATGCGCAACGTGGAAGTACCGAGTGCCGCCGGCGGTTTCGAGTCGGCCGACCTGGCCAATGGCCGCGGCGGTACCTTGTACTACTTGGGCAGCAAGTTCAACGACAAGATCGGCACCTGGACGATCACGAACAACTTCCTGTTCGACACCGGCGACCTCAACACCAACGCGCTGTTTTCGGGTCCGAACCCGCGACCCTTAAGCTATTACCTGTATGGTTGCCAAGTGCCGCAGCCCGCGGGTTTCTGCAACGGCACGACCGCCGTCGACAATAACAATTTGGGCGTCAATGGCCAGGGTCTGCCGGTCAGCACCAATGTCAGTGCGCACTACTCCAACGGCAGCGGCCTCGTGCCGCAGAGTCAGAGCGTGATCGTGCAAGGGTGGTGGTACATCCAGAAGCATCTGACCAACCTCACCGACGAGTTTCGCGTCAGCAAGGAAATTTTCGACAACGATACCCTGACCGGCGGGGTGTATTTGGCGAACTACACCGATGACGACAATTGGTCGTTGGGCAACAACATGCTGATGTCCAACACGCCCAATGCCACGCCCATCGTATTGAACTACGTCAATGCCACCGGGCAGACGGTGAATCTGACCAGCCCGCAAGGCTTTGTGAACATGAACGGTAACTTCAACATTCTGGAGCACGGCAGCGCCACGAATATTGCGACTTACCTTTCGGATACCTACAAATGGAACCAGTTTTTGTTTGACGCCGGTGCGCGTCTCGAGAACATCAACGCCAATCAACGCACCTGCAATCGGACCCCTGAGCAGTTGGGATCGGCGCTGGACTTGTGGGACAACGCGGTGCCCATCTGCAACGGCACCTGGGACAACGAGCACTACGACAAGACCAAGGCCTCGTTCACCGTGGGTATCAACTACGAGATATTCAATAACATGAGCGTGTACACACGCTTCAATACCGGCGCGCATTTCGACGACTTTGACAATGGTCTGCGCAGTTCCGGCAGCCTCAGCGCAACGACGAATACGAGCACCGGCATCAGTGCACCGATCCAGACGATGAAGAACTACGAGTTCGGGTTTAAGTTCCAGAACAGCCTTGCCTACGTGGATGTCAGCGCCTATCACAGACAGTTCACGGGCCTGCCGTACCAGGAGACCAATGCAGTAGGCGTGGGCTTTGGCCCGATCACCACTTACGGCTCCGATGCGAAGGGCATCGACTTCATCGGCACCCTGACGCCAATCCACGACCTGAACATCACGGTGAACGGCGATTACATGGACGGGCATTACACGCACTACAACGGGTGTGCGCCGTACATCGACATCAACGGAAACAACCAGTGCGCAATCATCGATGGTGAGCCGCTGCAGCGGCAACCGAAATTCCAAATCCGCGTCACCCCGGCCTACACGCTGGAGCCCACCTGGGGAACGGCCACGGGTTGGGTCACTTACGAGCATGTCGGCCAGCGCTATGAAGACATCACCGGGTTGCAGCCGTTGGGGGCCTATTACATGCTGAGTGCGGGCCTGCTCTTTGACGTCGGCAGAAACTGGGAGTTGCGTATCCAGGGAACCAATCTGACCGATCAGATTGGTCTCACGGAAGGCAATGCACGCAAAACCGGCCAGGCGGCCGGCGTGCAGAACGTGATCCTGGCTCGGCCAATCGAGGGTCGCGAAGGCAACATTGGTTTCAAGTACAAGTTCTGACGAAATCCCCCTCGCGTCATGCGGCGCGAGGGGGTCTCTTGGAGCCACACCCGCAGTGCTGCCGCTTGCCAGACGGCGCGGGCCTGCTACCCTCGGCTGCAATGTCTGTAAACAATCCCGCACTCATCGATACGATGCGCCGGATCAACGCATTGCTGAAATCCGGCAGTTATCGCCCCGCACACGATCAGCTCGAGACAATTGTCGACTCCTACCCGGAGTTCGTCGAAGCGCTGCGCCTCCTCGCCGGCACCAAACAGGCACTGGGCAATACAGCGGCGGCGGAATTGCTTTTGCGCCGCGCGCTTATCCTCGATCCGGCGTGGACGCCGACGCTGGCAACTCTCGGCGAGTTGTTGCTCACCGACGGTCGCGGCGCCGAGGCTGAGTCGTTATTACAGCGGGCGGCAGCCGCTTCGCCGCCCTACCCTCGCGCAGCGTTGTTGCTGGCACGCTATTACAATGATTCAGGGAAACCGGCTCAAGCGCTTGCCATCGCCGCACCGCTTTGCGCGAGCGGCAAGGCCGATGAGGAGTTATTCGCGCAGCACATCGCGGCGCTGGCCGCGCTCGGCCGGCAAGCCGACGCAGTATCCGGCTACCGGGCGCTGGCACGGGCCGCACCGAATAATGTCGGGATTGCGCATGCTCTGGCAATCGCGCTCAACGCAGCCAATCAGCAGGACGAAGCAGCCCGTGTCGCACAACAGGCGCTGTCGCGCGGCAGTCAATCCGTCGCGCTCTACAATACCTATGCGCGCAGCTTGATCGCGCAGGGCGATTTCGAGCGCGCGCAATCGGTATTGCGTGACTGTGTGCGGCTCGAACCGCGCCTGGTCGAGGCGCAAAATAATCTCGCGCAATTGATCTGGATGCGGACCGGCGACTTGGCGCAAACGACCGCGGAACTCGATCGGGCTCTGCAAATCTTTGATAGCGAAGATGCTCTCTGGGCGGCCAAGGCTGCCATTCTGCAGGCGGGCGGGGATGCGCGCGCAGCCTATGCGTGTTTGGCTCCGCGTGTCGCGCGCGCACAGACTCCGCCCATGCTGTTTATCCGCGCCGGGCTTGCCGCGCTGGAATTCGATTCGGCAATCGCACTGGTATTCGCCGAGCGGGCGTTGCAGGCGATGCCGGCCAATTCCACCGCACGCAGTCTCTTGGTTGCGGCGCTACTCGGTGTGGGGGATGCCCGCGCCGCACTACCCCATTGCGATGCGTTGGTGGCCGGTGCCCCGGACGATCAATACCTCATTGCACTTCAGACAACGGCCTGGCGGCTGCTCGGCGATCCTCGCTACGAGACCTTTTGCGATTACAAGAATCTGATTTTCCCCATCCAGCTCGAAGCGCCGCCGCCATGGTCGGATCTGAAGGGCTTCATGGCTGATTTGCGCGTCAGTCTCGGCCGATTGCACGATCCGAACGGCCATCCGCTGTTGTTTCAATCTCTGCGCCACGGCACCGAAACGACCCAGGATTTGTCGCGCAACGCCGATCCTCCGATTCAAGCGCTTTTCAAGAGCTTCGCCGCGCCCATCCGCGAGTTCCTGGTGCGCATGGGTCAAGGTTCCGATCCATTGCGCCGTCGCAACCAGGGGCACTGGCGGTTCAACGGCAGTTGGTCGGTGAGGCTGCGCAGCTCCGGACATCATCGCAGCCATGTGCATCCGCGCGGCTGGATATCCTCAGCCTGCTATGTCGAGCTGCCCGACTGCATGAACGATGCGCATAGCGATGAAGGAATTCTGACCTTCGGCCAGCCCAGCATGCGAACCACTCCGGCGCTCGCTGCCGAGTACTCGGTGCGCCCCGAGGTCGGCATGCTCGTGCTGTTTCCATCCTACCTCTGGCACGGCACGGTGCCTTTTTCCAGCGAGCAGCCGCGCCTGACCGTGGCCTTCGATGCGGTCCCAAACCGCTAGTTGTAAAGTGCAACCTCTTGAGACTTTACAGCTGGTCGTTTGCGTTGAAGGCGAGAGTGATCCGCGGCTCGTCGCTCTCGTGCGGCTCCACATAGTGCTCCATCCAGCTGGGGAACAGCACCAGTAGACCCGCATTCGGCGTGAGGTGCACGTCGACATGTCCATTGGGCACGCCTCCCTTGATGCTGCCCGTAATCACGCCCGGCCGCGGATCGCGGAACACAAATTGGCCGGAGCCTGGAGGCACGCTGATATAGAAGGACCCCGACAGCAGCGAGCCCTCATGCATATGCAGAAAGTTAAACCCGCCGCGATCATGTAGATTGATCCAGGACTGCAGCGAGAAGGCGATCTTCTCCTGCCCCATTTCGCTCAAAACGCTGGCGCACGCGGCGCGAATCGCCTGATTCAAGGCGCCGAATTCAGGTCGAGCCAGCACGCCCATGTCCTCGCTGTTCCAGCCCTGGCGGACCGTGCGGCCCGCAGGTTTTGGGCTGGCCGCCCGCATCGCCAGCACGATTTGCGTCCAACCTTGAAGCTGCGGCGCGAGCGCGGACAGGTGCGCCTGCCAGATGCGTGAGGGGAAAAGATCAAAGGACTCCAAGGGACCCATGGGAGCAACACTTTACAGATACCGGCTGCGGAAATCTGCCAATCCCGCGACATCATGCAGCGCGTTGCTGCGGGCGCTTTGCCCTTTTCACACCCTACGCGCGCGTGTATTCAATTTCTAGGTTTTGCAACCTCTTTGACGCCTGGCATGCTCATGCTTCAGGTGGCGCAATCGTTTAACGTCCTCAGCGCCCAGCCCGCCAAACTTGCCGCGCCAGGCAAGAATTGTCGCCTCGCTGATGTTGTGCTTTCTTGCGACGTCATTGACCGGCGTCAACTGCGCCTCGCACAGGATTTTTACTATCTGACTTTCCGTAAAATCCATTTTCTTCATGATTACCGTAAGGGCTAGTTGGCGGTAGGTAGGAAATCGGAAAATCCGTGCGCAATCTTAGCGATGCGGAGCAGTAACAATTCGTCCGCGATGAAAGTGTGTGCGTACTGATAAACCCTTCGTGCCGATCGTGCCATCGAGAGTCCTCTCTTGACATCGAGCATCTTCATAGTCAGCATACCGGTTAGTAGGTATGCTGTCATCACTAGGTTTTTGAGCGGCTCTATGGCCGATGTGCATCACGAATCCAAGGCGGCGCTGCTCGATGCAGCGTTGTCAGTTTTCCGCGCCAAGGGATACACGGCGACCCGCGTCGAGGATATTTGCGAAGCAGCTGAACTGACCAAAGGAAGCTTCTTCCACCACTTCAAGAGTAAGGAAGAGTTGGCGATTGCGGCGGCCGAACATTGGATCAATGTCACAAGTCCAACGTTCTTGTGCGCAGATTATCAAACGTTGCCCGACCCATTGGACCGCTTACTCGCCTATGTCGACTTTCGCAAAGAACTTCTAAAGGGTGAATTGCCGGAATTTACATGCTTCGCCGGCACGATAATTCAGGAGGTCTACGAGACTCATCCCTCCGTTCGAGATGCCTGTGAAAAGTCGATCACCGGTCACGCAGCAACGCTCGTAGCGGATATCGATGCAGCGATGCGGCTGTACGGCGTGGATCGCTCGTTTAGCGCCGAGAGCCTGGCGCTCTACACGCAGGCGGTACTGCAAGGAGCGTTCGTCCTCGCCAAGGCAAAGCAGGGGCCGGCCGTTGCCGCCGATTGCTTGGATCATTTGCGCCGTTATATCGAGAAGCTCTTTGCTCGCCGCCAACCCATGGCGAAGCCTGCTCGCCGCAAGAGAAGGGCTGCCTGATCTGCGCTAGACATCGTCACCGGGCATGTTTGCCATCAGTCCTCAGACGCCGCGATGCGCAGGCGCGACGTCATTAACACGACGACGTACGGGTTCCATGTCGAGAGGACATAGTAGAGGTCGAGTTCGCTGTTGTTGGGTGAAAGGCGGCGAATCTTCGTCCAGCTCTCGACCATATAGGGAGCATAGTTGCCGCCGTGCACTTCTCCCGGATTTCTCTGACCCTTGCCGATGACGGGGCCGGCGAGCCCATCGCTGGGCTGGATCCCCGGGTCATGTATGAATTTCCCCAAGGCACCATCACGTTGCGCATTAAAAAGAAGCTGCGGCGTGCTCCATGGACCCCAGGGCGTGGCCGACGATGAGAAAAGAATTCCGGCCTGCGCCGGCGCGCGGCTGTCGAAAGTCATCAGCCAAATTTTGAGTTCCTCCATCCAAATCACCGATACATCGCCCATGGTTCCGTTCGCGATGACCGGCGTCGCCGCGGACTCGTTGGGATCCCAACGAGGAGCGCCATTGCGATCCAGGCCGGCGAAATACAATGCATCCCGCCCGGTTTCAAACTGCGCCGCCGGAACGATCGACAAATAGGCATCGCTGTGCCGGTACTGGCCTGTGCCCCAGATCAGCACGTACGGCCCGCTATCCGGCAACCCCTGAAGCGGACCAGCGTGGACATGCATCGACATCTTGAGAAACTTGCCTTCGGGGCGCTGCGAGATCGTGCGCAGCGGCCGAAATCCCGCGGGTGTGATCGGAAGGCTTACGCGCGTGAGCACTGATCGGTCGGTTTGCCAGTCTTGCGAATGATTGGTGTCGACGACGACGTACATCTGGTGATTGACGCTGATTCCTGCGGTCGGCACCTCAAAAGCTCCCATGCTGATCCCGGGCGGTTGTACCGTCAGGTACAGACCGGGACTTTGCATGAGGAAATCGAGCCTGACACCCTGTTCGGGATCCAGCTGACCGTGGGCTGTCGCCATGGAGTCGAGGGCGGCATCTCGAGCGCCCACTGTGTCGCCAAAGAGAAAGTAGATTGTTCCCTCGTGCTCGAATGAGTAGCCAAGATCGGTGCCCAGCAACTGGTAGCGCGACTCCGTGCGGCTTAAAGTGGGCTGGCGGGTTTGCTTATCCACATCTCCGATCAACTGATTGATCTTGTGCGTGGATCCGGGTACGTAAGTCAGGGTGGAGAATGGTAGTTTTGGCGACGCCGCGTCGGCCGAGGCACCCTGTGACGCTCCCGATTTGCACGCGGCCACCAGCAGCGGATCAACCGACGGCAGAGGCCGGCTTGCCCTGCGAGGCTGAGGTGTCGCCTGTAAGATCGGTTGCATGCAATCGCGCTGCAGTCCGTTTCCGGATTGGGCTGCGCCTTGCACGAAGCCCGCGGCCTCGCAAAGCTGCCGGATCGCGGCACATGGGTCCTGCGCTGCGGATGCGGGGGCGGCATGCACCGAGCACAACAGCACGACAGTTCGTGCAAGTCTCGCGCCGTGCCGATAAGAGCTCAGGGAATTTCCAGCAATTGCGGCCAGTCCCAGTAACGAAGTCCCTTCGCGGTTAATACGCCACTAAAAATGCCGCGTCAAACGCCCAACGCCCGATCGATTGCTTTGAGCAGCGCCTGCCATTCTTGCTTGGTATTCACCGGATACCGATCGAAGTTTGCCCCTGCGCTAAGATCGGCAAACAGTCCCGCGGGATCCTCGTGAAAGTGAAGAAACGACTTCGACTTTCTGTAAAAGATCCCTAGCTTCTTCTCGCGGATGCCTTCTTTCTCTCTGATCTGATCAAGCAAATCAGACAAGACTTGCAATGCTGCGGCGGTTGCATGTTTCATGCGATATTGTAAATCCAATTGAACCGAGCGCGCCGGCCGGGACGCATGCTTGGCTATCCATGCTGATGGCGAAACGTGCGTGGGGGCATGCCCATCATCTGATGGAAGCGCCTGCAGAAGTGGCTCTGGTCGGCGAATCCTGTCGCGAGGGCGATGTCAATGAGCGGTAGGTCAGTGCTCGCGAGCAACTCTTGCGCACGCAATAGCCGCCGGCGCATGAGATAAGCGTGCGGTGCCAAACCGACTGAGCTTCGGAACGAGCGCGCAAAGTAGGACGGTGATATTCCGAGGTGCGACGCCAGCTCTTCGACGCTAAGATCCTTCTCGAGATGGAGATCGATGTACTCCTCGATGCTCCGCCGCATACGGGCCGGGAGTCCACAGCACTGCTCCCGCTCGGTGGTTATCGATCCCTCATCGAGCGCATCCAGGCGGGGTCGCGTATGTACCTGTAACCGCTCCTGGCCGCGGCCCAGCACCGCGCCAAGGTCAGGTGGTGTTATCAGCGCCAACCAGGGCGAGGACGCGTCGCGGTTCTGCAGGTGCAATGCGACATCACAGTAGCGCCGTCCGCGTCCGGGAGCAATTTCGCAGCCAAAAAACTCAGCTATGGCTAAACCAGGTTCGAAGCGTCGTCCCGTGGTCTTCAGAAACTCGCGGGCTGCGTGGTCCGCGCCAATCAGTTTTCGGCTCCGATCGACCGCTAGAATGATCGATGTGTGAGCCTCATCCTCGCGCAGCGCTGCGATGATCCATTCCCGGCGATGAGCGAGGCGAAACCAACGCTCGCTCATTGCGCGTGCCGACGATCTTATGAGCACGCGCAGGATGTGCTTTGTCGGCTCAACGACAAGGCCAGCGTTTTCAAACAGAGCCATAGTGGCCATGGCAGAACCGTCGCAATCGTAGATCGGTGCGGACACGATCGGTTCGCGCGACAGGGGTGCCGAGATTTCCAGCAAGGCGTTGCAGGACAATTCGCGGACTATCCGCGCCAGCCTGG
>Ga0265354_1000221_pt1 | contig 10389 bp, 5 predicted proteins | sample NZE1metagenome_FD_189074 | JGI IMG/M metagenome (GOLD analysis project Ga0265354, IMG submission 189074) | Rhizosphere microbial communities from Maridalen valley, Oslo, Norway - NZE1 | ecosystem: Host-associated > Plants > Roots > Rhizosphere > Soil | place: Norway: Oslo | collected 2017-09-14 | reverse complement strand
CCTCCTCGCCTTCGCGCTCCTCGCGGCCTTGTTCCGCAATGCCGAATGTGACTACACTTCTTACATGCGGCCAGGGGGGGCACTTCTTGTCGTGTGGTGTCTTACGGCGCTGCCCGTATCCTCCGCTACCGATAAGTCGCCTCACGAACTCTACGACGCCATCAACAACTTGCGTCTCGACCCTGCGGCCACTTACGAACTCTCCGCCGCCAACCGCATCGAACTCCGCCGTGGCGATGTGGAAATATACTTCGAAGAAGGCAAACTCGCTTTTCTCGCTCCTCTTGACGGACACGTCACCGGCTTCATCTTCTCCGGCCGAGGCCACGCTCTGGCGTTCCCGCGCGAACCGGTGGAAAAACAGCAGATGGCTCACTTTCTCGGCGCTCCCGTTCTGGACCAGGAATTCCTCAGCGCCTATGTGCGCTTCACAGATGACGCAGCGGATGATCTCCTGCGCCAGTTCCATTCCGCCAATCTAACCCCGCAATTGGATACTGCCTTCGCTTCGGTTTCGGACCCCTTCGTCGCGCAGTTCAATGTTTCGCAATCCCTTCGTATTCTCGAAGACCGTCTCTCGCAAAACCCGAAGCCTTATTTCTACGCGGCGCTCGAAGGCATTGAGACCGGCGCTTTCGATATTCTCTTTGACACTCAGAGACGAGAGCAGCTCCTTCTGGGCCAGCGGCGAAAATCCGATAACTTCATGTACTACGATGTCTGGGCGTCCTACAGTGTTCCCGGCTTCGTCCCGCCGCCAGTCGGTTTCCACGCACTCGATTACACCCTGGACACCGCCGTGCTGCCCGACAACTCGCTCGACGCCATAGCCGCCGTTCATTTGCGCGCCGAAACTTCCGGTGAGCGCGTTCTTACGTTTCAACTTTCCCGCGCGCTCCATGCCGAAACCGTCTCAGACGCACAAGACAAGCCTCTGGCCTATTTCCAAAACGAAGGGATGAACCTCCAGGAGCGCAGCGTGCGCGGCAACGACTATCTCCATGTCGTGCTCCCGCAGCCCTCGCAGAAAGGCCAGGAGTACACCATTCATTTTCATTACCGCGGCAATGTCATCGAAGACGCAGGCAACGGTGTGCTCTTCGTCGGCGCGCGCGAAAGCTGGTATCCCCACCTCGGCGACCAAGCGGATTTCGCTTCGTATAACCTCACCATGCGCTGGCCACACCATCTGAAATTGGTCGCGACCGGTGCCAAGATCGATGAACAAAGCTCTGGAGATTTGCGCATTGGACATTGGCGAAGCGACAAACCGCTCGCCATCGCTGGGTTCAATTTGGGCGAATACGCATCCAGTTCTATTGCCAACGAAACGCGCACGATCGACGTCTATGCCAACCGCCAGCTCGAGCAAGCCCTGAGCAATCGTCTCGACGCGCCAGACTCCAGTTCGCTTCCGTCCGTGGATATACCGTTTCGTATACCTGGCGGAAACAGCCGCGCCGCCATGCAACCACCGAACCCGAGCCCCGCCGACGCGCTCAAGCAACTCGGCAAAGAAATCGACTCTTCCATTCGCTTTTACGAAAATTTCAGCGGGCCTTTTCCTTATCGCACGCTAAGTGTTTCGCAGATTCCCGGCACGTTCGGCCAGGGATGGCCTGGCTTGCTTTACATTTCGACTTTTTCTTTTCTGTCCGCCGAAGCGCAGAACCGCGCGGGTCTTTCCTCCGCCCGCCAGGAAGCGTTTACCGACATTGTTCCTTACCACGAAGTTGCCCATCAATGGTGGGGCAACGTTGTCGGCTGGTCCAGTTACCGGGATCAGTGGATCGATGAAGCCTTTGCGAATTACCTTGCGCTGCTCTTCGCGGAAAGCAGAAAACCTTCCGAGCACGCCGTTCGCGTCTGGCTTGAACGCTACCGCAAACAACTCGAGGAAAAGATTCCAGGTTCGGACTCAACCGAGGGTGAGATTGGCGCGCTGGCTCTCGGCAACCGTTTGAATTCCTCAAAGTCACCGAGCGGTTTTGAGGAAGTGATTTACGGCAAAGGTTCCTGGGTTATTCACATGCTGCGCGAAATGTTGCGTCAGCCGAGCGCCAAGGATACCGATGCGCGGTTCGTAGCTTTGCTCCGCACGATTTCCACTAAGTACGTCTACCGAGCCTTCTCCACGGACGACTTTCAGCGTGAAGTCGAGGCCGTCATGACGCCTGCCATGGATCTCGAAGGCGGCCGTTCCATGGAATGGTTTTTCGAACAATGGGTGCGCGGCACAGGCATCCCGCACTATCGCGTGGAGTTTTCCACCCACCATACCGATAAAGGTGAAGTCGTTCGCGGGAAACTCTTTCAAACCGGCGTGCCTCATTCATTCATCGCCAGCGTACCGCTCTACGCCAACACTAGTGCCGGCCACAATGTTTATCTCGGCTCCGTCGTCGCCGCCGGCCCAGAGACTTCCTTCCACTTCACAACGCAAATCGCGCCGCACAAGCTCGTCATCGACCCCCAAATGACGCTCCTCTGCACCACCGAGCAAACGGAAAAAACGCAAGAATAAGCGGAACCGCTTGAAGTTCACTTCGAGTTTTGTTGAAGAAGCTGTTGCTCTAGAAGCGGACTGTCCAGATTCAGCGCCGTTTTGCCGTCCGGTCCAAAGACGTAGGGGTACCCCATCGGATCCACCGGCAGGCGCGGCAGCAATCCGGCCTGCACCAGCTCGACAACGCGCGAGGGGCGATGTCCCGTCCGCTTCTGAAATTCATCCGCGAGCACATCGAGCTGTTTGCACTCCTGCTCGGCCCCCAGGAGTTGAAGATGCGTCCGCGCGTTTTCCTTTACCTGAGGATCCTTCGTCGTCTGATAAACCTCGTTCCACAAGAAGATCGACGTCTGCAGCGACTCGCCTTCGGCCGCTATTTTCGCGGCCATGACTTTCATCCAAATTTGCGATTCTGGATTCTTGCTGCCCTCCGCAAACGCCGCCGAAGCTCTGTTGTAGTCCTTTAAATCAAAGTAATAAATAAATCCCAGGTCTTCATACAATCGCCAAAATTCAGGATTCGCTCTAATTCCTCGCTCCAGCAACTCGATCCCTAAATCCGGACGTCCGGCCCCGCGTGGGGAACGCTCACTCAGAAATGTCGAGCCGAAGCGGTAAGCCACAAGCAAGTTGGGATCGAGCGTCGTCGTAACATCCAGGAGCGGCCACAGCAGTTCGAAATTCGAATCGTGTTTCGTGCGTTTGTCGCCATAGTATTGCACCACGCGAGTCCAATAGAGATCTGCCATCAACGGCGCGTATTCGAGGCTTATCGCCTTCAACAGTTTGCCGGAGCGCAGCACCAGCTCGTCTTGCTCCTGATGCAAAGCAGCTCGCTGGCTATCAATGCGATGCTGAAGTTGCCAAATCCCTGCGAATCCCAGGGGAAGCAAAATCAGCAGCAGCCAATTCTTCGCATTCTGAAGTTTCATTTCAGATTCCGTCGGGAGAAAACGGCGGCGGCCACGAGTAGCACGATGCCGCTGTACAGCACAGCGTAGGCTGTGTTCTGCAAAATTAAAGCATTGGGAATATCCCGCCCGTGTGCGGCGGCCGCCATCACATTGAAATTTTCAAAATTCGGCAACAGGTAAGAAAGTCCCCGTAGTAGAGCCTCCACCGGTGGGTTCGGGATGGTGAAGTGAAAAGTTCGCATTTCCTCCACGAACAATCCGGCGACGTACAGCGCCGACGTATAGAGAATCGCCAGCAGGGGTGTGGTGTAACACGAAAACAGCAGGGCCAACGCCACCACCAGCATCAGTTTCAGCAAAATGAAATAGATTGCAATGAGCAGCACCGCATCCGTGCGCTCCAGATGATGCTTCACGTATAACAGCGCGGCGAACAACCCTGCCGCCATCGCCATTGTGTTTACGGCCAGCGTCAAGACCAACCCGCCGAATTTCCCCAGTAGAAATTCCCATCGCCGCACCGGCTTGGCCAGCAACGCATACAGCGTCCGCTTGTCCATCTCTTTGTAGACAAGCCCAACACCGATGAATACCGCGATCAACAAACCAATCACAGAAATGGCGCTCAAGCCCAGACTCTTGATCACCATCTCTTCGATCCCAATCGAGATCCCCCCGACGAAGATCGCCGCCGCCATCATTAGCAGCGCAAAGAAAACAAGGTTGTACAGCACGCGGTCGCGTACCGCTTCGCGGAATGTATTCAACGCAACTGCGCCAGCGCGCCTCATTTCCCGCTCACTTCGACCGCCGCCGCTTGCGCGCGGTCTGCCTCAATCAAGTTCATGAAATACTCTTCCAGCGAAGCCTTGATCTGCGCCACGGAGAGAATTTTTGCCCGCACGGCGCGAAGCTGTTCCAATGCTCCGTACAGTTCCTCTTCAGAAACTTGCATGCGATAACGGTCGCCTGTCTTTGTCGCTTTCGCACTAATGGCCGCCGCATTCGCGCCACCGCCCGGTAGCTCGAATAGGATTTCCATGCCCTCCGTTTTCATTCCGACAATCTCATTAGGAGCGCCAACGCCGCGCAACTTCCCTCCGACGATCACTCCCACGCGGTCGCAGAGCATCTCCGCATCCGACAAAATGTGCGTGGAGAAAAGCACGGTCTTGCCTTGGCGCTTCAATTCCAAAATAATGTCGCGCACTTCCCTTCGCCCGATCGGATCGAGTCCCGACATTGGCTCATCCAGAATCACCACTTTCGGGTCGTGCAGAATCGCTTGTGCCAAACCCACTCGTTGCAGCATTCCCTTCGAGTACTTGCGCAACTGAATCTTCCCAGCCGTCTCCAGGCCAACTTTCTGCAGCATCCTCGAGACACGCTCGCGCCGGTCCGTCGCCGTCAAATCGTGAAACCGCGCGAAATAATCCAGCACTTCCGCAGCCGTCAGGTAATCGTAGAAATAGGGTTGCTCGGGCAAATAGCCGATGTCGCGATGCATTTCGATGTCAGTAATTGACTTTCCCAGGATGCGCGCGGAGCCCGCGTCGGGAAAAATCAGCCCCACAAGCAGTTTGATAGTCGTGGACTTCCCCGCCCCGTTCGGCCCGAGAAATCCAAACACCTCACCGCTTTCGACCTGCATGGTCAAGCCTTCCAGCGACCTTTTTTTCTTAAGGTGCAGGAACCCGAACGGGTAGTCCTTAGTCAGATTTTCAATTTCAATCGCTGCGCCCGGCATGCTCTCATTCTTCGCAAGCACAGCCCAACCGTCAATCAATCACACCCATCCATGTGCGCGGAGAGAAAATAGGGATTTCGTACCAGAAAGAAAATTAGTTCGCTCTTAGGAATGGCTTCGTGTACTGCCGATTTGCACCAGCTCAGGCTGCGGCGAAGAAGGCGCCATGGGCTTTGGCTTCAAGGTCTGCGGACCGCGCCAATTGTCAATGATCCCCACCTGCTGCACACACGATACCGTGCACATCGGCGCGCAATGCTTCGTCGTGTAATATTCGCGATGGCGCATCTCATCCGTGTACTGCGCCAAAGGGATCCCCGGATATCCACGCTGCTGCGAGCACCAGTGCACCAGCCCGTCCTCGCAAATATACAAATATCGCGAGCCCGACCGGCAGCGCCAGTCGTGCTCTTTGCCCCGCGCCACGCTGTGCTGAAAGTCGTTGAATCGCGAAAACGACCGCTTCCCCAGCGTCATCACTTCTTCAAAAATCTCCAACTCGCGCGGTCCCAGCGGCTTCAGTTGGCCATTCCCGTCGTGGATAATCCCCACGGTGCTCGTAAATCCCAGGTCCACAGCCCGGTGCGCAATCTTCAACGCATCCTCCGGATCCTTGACGCCGCTCCCCAACACTGAATTGATGTTCACCTGAAACACGGCGAATTCCGCGAGCCATTCAAGACGGGTATCCAGAGTCTTTAAGCTCTTTTTCGACACTTCGTCCGGCACCAGGTTATCGATGCTGATCTGTAAGTGCTCCAGCCCGGCCTCGTTCAGCGTGCCGATTCGCTCCTTGCTCAGCAAAAATCCGTTGGTAATCATGCCCGCGATCATCCCGCGCTTCCGGATGTGCCGAATCACGCCTTCCAGCTCCGGATGCATCAGCGGCTCGCCCCCGCTGATGGTGATGATCGATGTACCCATGTCCGCCAAAATATCCAGCCGCTTCCTCATCTCCTCCAGCGGTACCGGCTTCGAGAAATTGTCGTACTCATTGCAATAGCCGCAATCCAGATTACAGCGCCGCATCGGAATGATGTGCACCAAAACGGGATGCTTCGTCGACGCCAGCGCCTTGGCAATCATCTTCAGCTCGCGCACGCGCGTCCGACGGAATCGCGCCCGCCGCGCCCGCAATATTTCCGCGCTAGCCTTTACAGTTTTTGTCTCTACTGGCATGAATTCCGCAAATTCCCCAAGGCTTCAATTATACACAACGTAGCCCTCTCACTCTCCTCCGTGCGTTACCCGACGGCCACCGTGTTTCCAATCGCACAAGTCATTTCTCAAATGATCCCAGCGCGTGATAGGCTCGCGGCATTGAGGGTCAACGTGGGCTTAGGTTCTGCTTGGTTGTGGCCTAAAGTCGGTAATCGTAGGTTCGCACAAAATGCAATCCAAGAGGCGTTCTGGGCCGCGCTGATTGTCTCTATACTGACCGCTATCTTGACCGTGATATTGCTCTTCAGCCCTGACGAAACGAATTTCGCACAAATCGGATTCCTCAACTCAGCGCTTTTTGGCGGGTTGGCCTTTGGAATTTATCGCAGGTCCCGGACTGCTGCCCTTTCTGCATTTGTTCTCTTCACCGCTGGCACAGTCTATCAACTGGCGACGGCTGGCCCTGGGGGATTGTTACTGCGAGGATTAGTTGCTCTAGCCTTTTTTCACGGCGTGAGAGGAACATTTGCTTATCAGAAGCTGCCAGCATTGCCTGCAAATTTGCCGAGCATTGAGCAGAGTTTTCGGACCGTCGGGCAAGCCTCTGCACAAACTGAAAACGATTTGGAAAACAGCCCAAAAAGTTAAATCCTCCTTTCCGTGACTCTGCGCCGGCGTTCACCCCGAGCTGCTCGGGGCGTTATCCTTTCTCCGATTCCGATTAATTCCTAGCCACCGCGCAGCTTCGTAGGTAGTATTCCGCCGTTAGAGCTGCGCCATTCAGCACTATCACCGCTGAACCGTTCGGAGGACTTTCCAGTGTCGAGAAAAATTATTTTCCCCGCATTGCTAGTCGTGTTTGGATCCTTGCTCGCTTGGAGGAATCCAAATCAAACGGCACCCCAAGACTCCGCCACTTTTGATCCCGACGGCACCGCCCACATCACCCGCACCATCCCGATGCCCACCACCATCAGCCCCGAAGCCCAAAAGTGGCTAGCCTCGCTAGCGCAATCCACTCCGGGCCCAGAAGATCTGGCCTCGCGCCGCAAGCGCACCGACGAATGGCGCGCCAAGCAATCCGCCGAAGCCCGCCGCCTCTTCCCGGTCAACGTGCAAGAAACCACCACAGCCGGCGTCCGCACCGACATCATCACTCCTCTCTCCACGCCGGAACCCAACCGCGATCTCGTCCTAGTCAATCTCCACGGCGGCGGTTTCAACTCCGACTCCGGCTCCCTAATCGAAGGCGTCCCCATCGCGAATCTCGCCAAGATCAAAGTCGTCTCCGTCTACTACCGCCTCGCGCCTGAAAATCCCTTCCCCGCCCCGGTCGACGACACCGTCGCCATCTACAAAGCGCTACTCAAAACGTACAAGCCGCACAACATCGGCATTTTCGGCACTTCCGCCGGCGCCATCCTGACCGCCGAAGTCGCCGTCCGCCTCAAACAACTAAACTTGCCCGAACCCGCGGCCCTCGGATTTTTCTCCGTCCTTGCGGATTATTCCCGCACGGCCGACTCTCACCAGCTCTTCGCGCTCAACGGCTTCCCCGGCAACCTGAAGCCCCAAGACCCCGGCGCTCCCACCGGCGAAGAGTACGCCCGCACAACGGATCGCAAAGACCCCGTTCTCTCCCCCATCTTCGCCGACCTGAAAAACATGCCCCCGAGTCTCCTAGTCACAAGCACCCGCGACCTCCTCCTGAGCGATACCACTCTTTTCCATCGCGCTCTTCTCCGCGCCGGCAACGATTCCCAACTAGTCGTCTTCGAAGCCCTACCTCACGCCTTCTGGTATCACTTTCAGCTCCCCGAAACCACGGAAGCCCTGAATATCATGTCCAATTTCTTCACCAAAAATCTCGGCCACTAAAGAGTCGAGGTAGTGTCGGCTCTCGGTAACCTCTTTGGCTGTTCTCGATGCCATGCAACCAACACTTCCGCTCGAGCTTCCCACCCGCAGGGAACAAAATCATCGTTGCGACGTCTACTAACCGGGAGCACCATGAAGTCGTCTATCATTGTGAACTCTCGAACTGCGGCCTTTCCGAGGCCGGGCGCTTTGTGTCGGCCCCATCGGGAGTTCTCGTCTTGAGGCATCCATGAACTCGCTGCTTTCAGATTTACGCTATGCTGCACGTGAGGTCCGCAACCGCCCGAGCTTTACACTAACCGCCGTACTCTCCCTCGCCCTGGGCATAGCAGCCACAAGTGCCGTGTTCAGTGTCATCTACGCGGTGCTGCTCGATCCCTTCCCCTATCCCGGCGCCAACCGCATGATGGAAATCCGGCTCACGGACAAGTCCGGCCAAGACCGTTTCTCCGGCCTCAATGGGCCCGAAATCCAGCTCCTTCGCCAAACCAAGTCGCTCGAAAGCGTCGTCGCCCTGGGAGGCTGGAACCTCACCACAACCGATGGCGATCTTCCCGAAGATGTCCGGGGGATGGACATTTCCCCGGAAGCTCCCAATCATTGGGATCGCACGGCTATGATGGGCCGTTGGCTTATTCCCTCTGACGCACCCTTTGGTCAGGATGCGCAAGCTGTTGTCGTACTCAGCTATCCATTTTGGCAGCGCTATTACCTAGGCGATCCAAACGTTGTGGGCCGTACCCTTCAGCTGGTTCACAAACCCTACAAAATCGTTGGTGTCATGGGGCCGCGTTTTCGCTGGGGAGAAGCCGACGTCTACCTCCCGCTCAAGCTCACCAACGACCCCGATAAATATTACGGAGGTTCGCTCAAAATCAGGCCGGGCGTTACGGTCGCCCAGGCGAACGCAGAGCTTCAGCCGCTTCTCGAGCAGTTCGCCAAGGAAACACCCAAGCGTTATCCCGCCGATGCGTTCCGCGTAAATCTGCGCAGTATCATCGAGATTTACGCCAGGCCACTCGGGCCCATCCTCTATTTGCTGCTCGGCGCGGTTGGTTCGCTTTTGCTGATCGGCTGCGGCAACGTCTCGATCCTCTTGCTGGCGCGAGGCACGGAGCGCCAACACGAGTTGGCAGTACGCGCCGCAGTCGGCGCCAGCCGCTGGCAGATGATTCGCCAGTTGCTCACCGAGTCGCTCTCCATCGCCGTCGCAGGAACTTTGCTCGGCGTACTGCTGGCATGGAAGAGCCTCGCATTCATCACCGCTTGGCTGCCGAAGAACGCCTTCGCCGCCGAATCCGTGATCAAGATGAACGTTCCCGTTCTGCTGTTCAGCATCGCCTTAGCCTGCGCCACCACGATCGTCTTCGGGCTATGGCCCGCTCTTCAGCTTTCACGCCCTGATCTGGCCCGCCTGATGCAGAGCAGCACGCGCCGTATCAGCGGCAGCGCCCGCGCTCGCCGCACTCATAGCCTGATGGTCGGCGCGCAGGTCGCCCTTACGCTGCTTATGCTTACCGCGGCAAGCGCCGCCGGCAAGGGCTTCTTAAGACTGGTGAAAGCCGATCTCGGCTACGACCCGCACTTCGCGATGTCGGTCCCGATTCCCATTCATGAAAACACGCACAATTCCTGGAAGGAGCGCTCCGAATATTTCGATCAGCTTCGCGCTCACCTCGCTTCCATGCCGGAAGTCGCCATGGCCGCTATTTCCACAAACGCCACGCCGCCTTCGAACGGCAACGACAACCGCTTCGAAATCATGGGCATCAACGATGGAGAAAAGCACGAAGCGCGGCTGAACCTCGTCAGTCCCGAATACTTTCCTCTGCTTCACATCCCTCTGTCTCAGGGACGCCTCTGGGATCATGCCGAAACGATGCGCGGAGCCACTGTCGCCGTCATCAACCAAACCATGGCGCGCCAATACTGGCCAAACGGCAACGCCCTCGGCCAGCGGTTGCGTACTTCCGGCCTGAAAGCCGAACCTCTTTATGCGCCGGCCGCTCCGGGCAGCGATGATTGGCTGCAAATCATCGGCGTCGTTGCGGACGTACGCGATGACGGCCTGCGGAACCCCATCAAGCCCGCCGTCTATATTCCCTACACCCTCAAAATGTGGATGTTTACGCAGGTCCTTGTGCGGACGCACATCCCGCCTCTCTCGGTCCTTCGCGACATTC
>Ga0265354_1000219_pt1 | contig 10436 bp, 5 predicted proteins | sample NZE1metagenome_FD_189074 | JGI IMG/M metagenome (GOLD analysis project Ga0265354, IMG submission 189074) | Rhizosphere microbial communities from Maridalen valley, Oslo, Norway - NZE1 | ecosystem: Host-associated > Plants > Roots > Rhizosphere > Soil | place: Norway: Oslo | collected 2017-09-14 | reverse complement strand
GAGTAGAGCATGTAGCGGCCATCGGGAGAGACGGACATGCCATCGCCCAGGTCTTTATCGGCTTTGAAGATTTCGCGGGTGTGCCTGGTAGCGAAATCGAAAAAGCAAATGCTCCGTGGGCTGTCATGAGGGGCGAAGTAGATTCCGTCGTGCACGAGCGTCCACTGAGAAAAATAAGTTATTTTCGGCATGCCGGAAACTTCCTGGGGCGTCGCACCGGAGTGGTCCAGCGCAAGCATCATGATGTTCGGGTTGGCAATTCTCGATGGAAAGTAAAGCGCCTTGCCGTCGGAAGACTCGATGGAAGTGACGAGGTCCAGTGATCCCGCAAGAAGTGTGGCGTCACCTCCCTCCACAGGGCAACGGTAGAGCTGATGACCAACGCCTTCGGAGCCGCGAAAATAGATCCACTTTCCGTCGTGCGACCAGTATGGATGGTCCGCCTTCCCAACATTGGTTTTCAGTTTGTGCGCAACACGATCCGATATATCCGCCGTGTACACGCCCGCAAGACCGCTGAGTTCTGTCATCACGAACGTAATTTTCTGCGAATCAGGCGACCAGCGGGGGGAACCGGCTGGCCCTTCGTGCGAAATCTGAACGAGATTGCCGCCATCGGCGTCGGCCACCCAAACGCTCCAGGTTCCCGAGCGAGCCGAATCGAAGACCACATGTTTGCCGTCGGGAGAATATTGGCTGTTGTTTTGTTGCCGGGTGGACACCAACATCTGGACCGCCGGGGCTTCAGGATGTTCCAGGTCTTTTCTCCAGATGTTCACGCGGTGGTCGGCCAGGCTGAAGGCCAATTTGTGCCCATCGCGAGAAATCGTTGGCCAATCTCCTGCTGCGACCGACAGTTCGTGCACCTCGCCATCGCTCACGCGGATTACATAGAATTCGTCGCCCAACGCATTTGCCCCTGCCACAATGAGCGACTTATCATCGCCGCTCCAAGCTAGTCCGTGTGGAAATTCGTGCCGCGTGGTCAGCGATCGTTTGGATTTTCCCTGAAGATCGGTAACCAAGTACTCGAAGGAACTCGTGTTATGGACACAGGACATGGCCAGTTCCTGCCCGCTATGCGAGAACGTTAAGGCTCCCTCGTGATTGCAGGACGGATCATGGGGAAACTCGTGAGATTCGAGAGTCTCCATGTTGAGCAGGAAGGCGCGGCCGTCGGGTCGTCCGTTTTCGGTATCGGAAAAGGCGAGCCATTTCCCGTCGGGGGACCAACTGATGGGCGCGGCAACAGAGTACGGTATATGGGTGGCGAGGAGTTTGCGTTCCGGTCCGCCCAATGCGGGCACAACGTAGATGCCAGTGTCGTCAGCAGCCAGACGATGAAAAGCAATCTGCGTGCCGTCGGCGGACCACGTCGAACTGATCCATTCGGAAGGATGGTTGGTTAACCGTAGCACCGTTTCACTGCCAATTGCTTTTACATACAAATCAAACCCCGGCCCTCCCGAGCGGCTCCTTGTGCCGTTATCCCAGGAGAAAGCAATCCTTGAGCCATCTGGCGAAAACGAAGGAGCGGTCTCCCGGCCCGGGTAGGAAGTAAAGGGGACAACTGTCATCGGCTGGGAATTGCCTGATTTGCGAAATGGCCAGTTGAATAGAACCGCGGCAGCTACCATGACGGCTGCGGCTACCGAGCCAAGGGTCCATTTCCGACTCGTCCAGGCTTTTGCCGCAGGGACGGGCACAAGTTCCACAGATTGCTGCGGCTTCGCAACCGCGATTACCACCGGCGCTTCAGGCTTGATCTTTCCGATGAATCGATAGCCGCGCTTCGGTAGCGTCTCTACGAACCGCGGCTTTTCCACCGAATCACCGAGCGCCTCGCGAATCTTGTTCACTGCGGCGGACACACTGTGATCGAAGTCAACAAAGGTGTCCGCCTGCCATAGGGCGCGACACACTTCGTCCCGCGTCACTACTTCTCCGGCATTCTCGATCAGCAATGCCAACAACTGAAAAGGCTGCGCCTGCAATCGGATTTTTCGTCCGTCCTTGCGCAATTCCCCCGAGCGCAGGTCCAGTTCAAAACGGTCGAAGGCCATTCGGTGGGAGTTGCCACCCGATGCTCGTTCTGATTTGTCGACCGAAGAGGACATTTGGTCACTCTCACAGTAGTCTGAGGAAATGGCGTGATGCTAGCAGATCATCAAAGCCAGCGTCGATTCCTAATCATACTAGGTTATAAATGATAAGTCCTTACACACGATGGTGTTAGCTGATGCTCAAGAATTGAACAGAAAGTGATGGGCAGCGCATTGTACAGCTGCCCGTGTTTCCGCATTCTGCCCCAGCATTTCCACTTGGGGGTCGTTCCGGACGCCAAGCATGGAGCGCAATGAGATTGAGGCAAAACTCGAAGGAGAGAAACAATGAATCGAAAGAATGTATCTCAAGCTCTTTGGAGCCGGCGGTTTTTCGCTCTTGGGGCATTGATCGCTTTAGGGCTGTTGTTTACCGCTGCCGACACCAAGGCCGGTGGTTGTGCCTTTCCTTACAAAGCGGGAGCTGGATCCATCCCCGCAATTCCGTACGCCAGCCCCCACGCGGACGGGGAGTGGGACGAGCATGCCACCATCGTAGGTCTGTGGCATGTGAATTTGACTGCAAATTACGATGAGAATTTCCCTCCCGGAGGGCCTTATCCCACCACCCCATTCCCGTTCCTTGAATCCTTCAAGACCTGGCACGCGGATGGGACTGAATTTGAAAATGCATTCGTTCCACCGGCTGGCGGGAATATCTGCTACGGCGTCTGGAAGGACTTGGGCAAGGGCACCGTCAAGCTGCACCACATTGGTTTAATGTTCAACTCGGACGGCAGCCTCTCGGCCATCTTCACCGACGACGAAACGAACACGGTCGCGCCCGACGGAAAAACCTATAAAGGAGTGTTCGATTTCAAACTCTGGCCTCCCAGCTACGACGCCGTCGGCGTCGGAAAGCCAATAGCAGAGGTCAAGGGAACAGTAGCCGCTACTCGCATCACCGTCGATTGAAGAATCAACTTCCCATTTCCGCCCGATGACCACCGCATGGCGCGGCCCATGCTTTCGCAACCCGAGAGCGTGGGCCGAATCTCTGGATATCCGCTCAAGCGGATGCGGTGTGCTTGCCCGAGGATTACTCTTCCCAGCGGAGGCGGGACAAAACAAGTGATAAGTGGATTGGTTAGGTTACAGGGCCACTATTGCAGGCGTGCACTTTCGGATTTGGCGGCGATGAAGATAGGAACGTCCGGGTCGGCGCCTTTCCAGAGCGCAAGAAAATCCTGATAAGCTGTTCGCGCTTTTGCTGTATTGCCCTGCAAAACACAGGAACGGGCGAGACCGAGATGTGCCAGCGCGCCGATTGGTTCGTTTAGCACAACACCGGGATGATCGAGAATCTTCTGAAACTCCGCCATGGCTTGAATGCCTTGATGCGCGGCGAGATAGGCTTGCCCTCGAAGATAAACTGGATAAATGTTGGCAGAGAACGTGGTGCCGCCGGCGAGACCGAGTTCGTAGGGTACGGCGGCTTCTAAATTCTCAACGGCCTTGGCGCCGTCGTTTCGTTTTAGCGCGAGTTGAGCGCGGATAGTTGGGAGGTAATTGAATTTCACAATCGTATCCTCGGGGAAACGCTTGGTTAGATCGTCCACGATCCCTTGAGCCGCGGAAGAGTCGCCGGCCAATGCCAACGCCAGCGCCGCCACAAACTCACCATCCTTTCCGATCGATTGCGCATTTGCCGCCGCGGCATGTTTTCGAGCTTCTGCCGTATTCCCGAAGAGCGCTTCGTAAAGAGCCGCACTAGCTTCGGTGTCTGCCGCCCTATCCTTCTCTCCAGCAAGCTCAGCAGAGGCCTGCGCCTTATGGAAAAGTTCCAAGGACTTGCTAATTTGGCCGGAATAGGCGGCGGAATTAGCTTCAAAGTACAGAAGCAGACTTTCCGGCCCCGGCTTGCCGGTTGCCCACTTTATCTGCAGCGCCGGCTCGACTGTATCTTGTTTCAAAAAGCCGATCTCATACTGATAGAGATGAAGATCTGTAGAATCCAATTTCTTTGCCTGCGCTTCTTTGGCAGTAGCCTCAGCCTCTTGCAATTGATTCAGGCAGATATGGGAAATCACGATGTTACTGTAAGTTAAAGCATCATCGGGGGCTATCCGCAGAGCGTTATGGAATTCCTCAAGACCCTTCTCATATTGCCCGAGGCTCTGGTAAACCACTCCCAGGTTGGCGTGCGGCACCAAGTCTCGCGGATAGGTCTGTGCCCAGAGTTCGTAGACTTTGCGAACATCCTCCAAGTTCCCGGTGACGTAATGATAGTAGTGAGACTCGATATAATATTTCTCGCGGTCGCTGACGTGCTCGCGGAGTTCGAAGCTTTTCGTGGTGCTCTCCGCCGCGAGTTTTTTTTCTCCGAGATTGTGGTAGGCCGTTCCCCTGAGGGCATAAGCCATAGCGAAGCTTGGGTCAAGGTTAATGGCCTGCCCCAATTGTTGGACCGCCGCGGTGTAGTCGCCACGCACGGTCATCATTTTTTGTCCTAGGGTGTAGGCTTGCAGCGCGGCTAGCGAACGGGTGGTGGCTTGCTCCACGGTAGCATCGTATTTGGCGATCGAACTGAGCGATTCTCCTAGCTTTTGACGCAGCCGTTTAGCCGCTTGAGAGAGCGCTTTTAGCACTTCTTCCTTGCTTACCGCCTCTTCCTGTTCGTGTGCCAGCATCGAGCCACTGTGACCATCGGCTGCCACGAGAGTGAGAACGTAGTGGCTCCCAATCGGAGCGATTTTCCCCGAGATGTATGCCTTCAGACCTTCGCGTTCGCAGATTTCTCGGGCCATTTCTGGCGTGATACGAACATCACCTGGGCGTCCCATCAATTGCAATGTCCGCCGCACTTCTGGCCCTGGCAATAAGGCTAGAAACGGTGACTGTTGCAACTGCACCGCTAAGCCCTCACGAAGCGTGCCGTCAAAGACCGGATCCTCGGTCTTGTTCTCAAAGTCAGCCAGCACGAGCGTATCTTTGTCCGTCAGTTTGACTGCGGACCGCGAACGCCAATAAACGCCGCCAGCGGTGAGGATTGCAATCAGGAGCAGGGTCAAGGGAATAAAAAGTTCCCAGCGCGTGCGCCGTCCTGGCCCTTTCGTTGCTGCTTGCGAAAACGCTTCCCTGTTACTTTCGCCGAAGCGCAGCCCGCTTGCTGGAGGCAGTCCGACGAGACCTTCTTCCGTTACGAGCACTCGGCCCGGATCACTGTCTCGCTTGAGGAGTTTTAGTTCGGCCCGCATGTCGGCCACATTCTGGTAACGGAGGTTGATGTCCTTTTCCATCGCTCTGCTAATAATGTGTTCAAGTTTCTGTGGAACGGCAGGATTGAGTCGAACGGGAGCTGGAGGAGTACGATTCAAGATAGCTTCGGCAATTACGCCCGAGCTTTCTCCCCGAAATGGCATGGTTCCCGTAGCCATTTCATACAGGACTACACCGAACGAAAATATGTCCGTCCGTGCGTCCAATTCCTTCGCTCGCACTTGCTCCGGCGACATGTAATACACCGTGCCGAGAGAAGTCCCCGGACTAGTCAAGTGGTCTGCACTTGCGCCCAATGTGTCTTCGTATTCACCTCGGCCTACTGAAGCAAACTTGCGCTTCCCTGGCGTCACCTTCGCCAGCCCAAAATCCAAAATCTTGGCGTGACCGCGCTTGGTTACAAAAATATTGGCGGGCTTGATGTCGCGATGAACGATGCCTTCGGCGTGCGCAGCTTCGAGAGCATCTGCAATCTCGATGCTCAAATCCAGCAACGTCTCCATCTCGAACTGACCGGCAGCGATGAGACGGTTCAACGGCTCCCCTTCGAGCATCTCCATCGCCATGAAGGTTTGCCCATTTTCTTCACCAATCGAATAGATCGTGCAGATATTCGGATGGTTCAGAGCAGAGGCGGCTTGCGCTTCCCGTCGAAAGCGTTCGAGCATTTGCGGGTCGCGAGACAGATGGTCAGGAAGGAACTTCAGTGCAACAAACCTGTGGAGAGTTAAGTCTTCGGCACGATAGACCACTCCCATGCCACCACCGCCAAGTTTTTCCAGGACGCAATAGTGGGAGATCGTCTGACCGCTAAGAGGCTTCGATTCGGTCACGTCCAATGCTGAGCCAATCGCAGACGCGCGCGTACTGCCAAAACTAACAGTCGCTCGCAGAAGTCGTCAATGAGAGCCGGAGGCGGGACTGTTACTTTTGACAGTTCTCGCGGTGCCTCAGTGCCCCGCATCCTTCTTGGACCGAGTGCGATTGGCGCGATTAATCGGAATCGTGACTAGGGGTTCGCGCCGAGACTTGCAAATACAAAGGAACACTTGATGGCCTCAAGCAAAAGTTTTGTAGCCACGGCAATATCCAGCACATTGGTTTTCAGCTTTTTCTTGTTTGGAGCTATTGCTCCGTGCCGCGCTCAAGCGAGCGTTGTGTCTTCGGACGATGAGCACCCCTTTGATACCAACGCGCTTAAACCATGGGTTACTCCAGCTTCCGTGGTCACAGACTCTGTCTCCACTGATCAGCCAACAAGCGGCGATCCCGCCGATGCACCTCCGCCGCAGGCTGCCAAGACCGTGCCAGATGACGGGTGGCATTTAGCGGTGAGTCCGTACCTGTGGTTTCCGGGAGTCCACGGCACCGTTGTGGGACCGAACGGCAACGGCCTGGGTTTCAGCGCGAGCCCCGGCGATCTTCTATCCCATTTTCGTTTTGGAATCATGGGGGCAGTAGAAGCTCGCCATAAGAGGATCGTCACTTCACTCGACATGATGTGGATCAGGCTGGGGGCCGACAACGCGATCCCGTTCCCGCCACTGAATGCGGCCAGCGCCAACATCCACGCCACCGAATTTCTCTTGACTCCGAAAATAGGCTTTCGGCTAATCAACGAAAAGATGATCAAGGTTGATGCTTTGGCGGGAATCCGCTACTGGCACCTTGGAGAGACCTTGAACTTCAATCCATCTCTTCTCGGCCTCAATTTCAATGGTTCAACGAATTTCGTGGACCCGGTTGTGGGCGGACGAATTCAGGTCTTTCTCACACCTAAGATTGGGGTCACTATCCTGGGTGACGTCGGCGGATGGGATACGGGATCTCAACTCGAGTATCAGGTTGGTGGCTTGATCGGTTACAGAATTAAGCCTGCTTTAAGCCTGGAGGTGGGGTATCGCTATCTATATGTGGACTACCGCAACGGCCGCGGTGCCGTTTTCGATGTTACGACTGAGGGAGTCTTGTTTGGTGTCACCATAAATCTCAAGTGAGTTGACCCGGAGGGGGCTTCGATAGTGGCAAGAAATCATCCGAAGACGGCCGCCAAAATAAGTCGAGTTTCAGACTCGCGACGCGACGTACTAGCGTTGCTTGTGGCGGTAATACTGTTCGCGGGCGTTGTCGGTGGCGCGCTTTATTCGAGGCCATCGACCTCGGCAGCGCCGGGCGCCGATCGCGCCGCGATTTCTCTTCCGCCAACTGCCACTCGCCCTGCTACATCGTCTGCGCCAGAGCCTCCATTCAACGGAGCGAATTTTCTTCCCACCGTACCGAATGAAGCTCCAGTTCCCACCAGTATGCCGAAAGGCATGGTTTGGATCACAGGAGGCGAGTTCTCTATGGGCGCGCAAGATCCTCCTGACATGGATAAGGTCGGCATGCAAGCCACGACAGATTCTCGGCCTATTCACCGAGTCTACGTGGACGGATTTTTCATGGACAAAACCGATGTGACCAACGCGCAGTTCGCCGAGTTCGTCAAAGCAACGGGCTACGTAACTATTGCTGAAAAGGCTCCTCGTGCGGAGGACTTTCCTGGTGCTGCTCCTGAAAATTTGGTTGCGGGCGGCGTGGTATTTGCTCCTCCCGATCATGCTGTTGCCTTGAATGACCACTTTCAATGGTGGACTTATGTGAAGGGTGCGAATTGGCGCCATCCAACCGGCCCGGAGAGTTCCCTCAAAGGAAAAGAAAATTATCCCGTTGTGCAGATAGCCTACGAAGATGCAGCGGCGTATGCGAAATGGGCGCACAAGCGCCTGCCCACCGAAGCGGAATGGGAATTCGCTGCTCGTGGCGGGCTCTCAGGGAAGCCTTTCGTTTGGGGTGATGAGTTCAGGCCTAAAGGTAAGTGGATGGCCAACACGTATCAGGGACACTTTCCCGACAAGGACACAGGAAGCGACGGTTTCACTGGCCTATCCCCTGTGGCGCAATATGCCCCCAACGGATACGGTCTGTATGACATGGCTGGGAATGTCTGGCAGTGGACCTCGGACTGGTACCGACCGGATTATTACAAACAGCTGGCTAGTGTCGGCGGAGTAGCGCGCAATCCAAAAGGACCGGACGCTCCTTTTGATCCCGCCGAGCCTACGGAGAAAAAGAAGACCCACCGGGGAGGCTCGTTTCTTTGCACCGATCAGTACTGCTCACGTTATATGGTGGGAACGCGCGGTAAGGGCGAGGTAAGTACGGGAACGAATCATCTGGGCTTTCGGTGTGTGTCAAGTTCGGCTGCGTCTGCAGCCGCAAGTTCCTCTAAGTCATAAGGACGGCTTTAGTATTGAAACTGTTTGAGGACTTTGAGGAGTCTTCCAAGCAGTCTATGAAGCCACCTTTGCTTCTGCTTGGCCCTGCTGTGCTCGTAGAATCTTCCAGCTAATCTACTGCGGTAGGCGATTCTCATGAAATTTTCTCAACGGCAGGAAATTCGGAGCTTTGAAATCGTAATTGGTCCACTCATTCTGGTTTTATTGCTTCCCACGTAGATATGCTCCACAGAAAATGAAGGTGAAGGCGTCGACCAAACCGTTCGCGGATCGGGCGCCTTCACTCTGCGCGATTAGAAGTCATCTGGCCCTGTTGACATCCTCAGAAAAGGGCGGCGATGTTTCAACCGATACAGATTGAAACTCAATCCGAGCAGCAGGGCTTGGCGCATTTGCGTGCGAAGCGATCGACCGGGTGCGCGAGCCGAGAGTTTTCGTTTGACCGAAGAGAACAGGCTCTCGATCAGTGCGCGGCGACGATAAAGTCGTCGTGGAAAGGCATTTCGCATCTCGGCACGCATTCCGTGCAGGCGCCAGGTTTTCTTTCCGCGCTTGGCGGGAATCACGCTCTGCGCTCCGAGGCGTTGGCGGATGTAGGTATGATTTCGTTCGCTGTCGAACTCCGCGTCGGCGAGCACCAGCCCGATGCGGGTTTGCTTGGAAGCAGCTTCGACGACGGCAGGCAAATTTGCGCAGTCATTCCACGGACCGCGCCGCGCGAGTTGCGACAAAACAAACTGCTGATCCAAATCCACGGCGACCACCCACTTCAGCCAGTGCCGCCACGGCAGGGGTTTCTGCCCATGATGATGCATGCGCCGCACAAAGAACGTGCTCACCGCACCTTGCGCCAAACCGGTGGCGTCCACGGCGACGCGCACCCGCTTCCGCTTTTGGCGCAGCGAACCGCGCAACCGGCGCACGGTTTCGCCAACCGCACGGTCGATGGTTTGGTCGTCGAGACGCTGCAAGAAACGATACAGTGTCGTGAAGTCGGGCACACTCACAAGGCCCAAGACCTGGCGCAATTCGCGATGCTCGCCCAAACGCACCTCGGCTTCACGAAAGGTCCAGTCTTCATAACGCATCAGGCAGAGAATGGCCAGCAACTGCGGCTGGGTAAATTGGCGTTTGCTGAAACGACTTCGATAGCGAGGAAGCACCGCCCGGGAGACTTGCAGAGCGATGCGGGCAAAAGGCAGGAGTCCGACTTCGGCCATGGCACCTCCTGCCTCCATAGAAAAACACGCAGCCGGTCCATCGCCCTCTCGAAATTCAATGAAGTTGCCAGGATGTCAACAGAGCCAAGCTATGTCATAAATGCTCTTTAGGAGGGCACGGCTTCAGCCGTGCCGAAAACGACTCGGAAACGGGGGGCTTTAGCCCCTGAAGAATCGTGGTATTTCCGAAGCTCTGTTTTATGAGATGGCTTATAGTTCTTGCGGCTGACTATTTCTGGTGGGAAACAATACTTCAGCGAGTCGCGGGTAACCGCAAGCTAGAGCTCATGTCGCGCTGGCGACTTGCCAGGAGTTGGAGCGAGCGGGACCTCGCCGACCTCGCTCTCCTGCAAGGTTCGCCTCTATTGCTTGAATTTTATCGGAGGCCCGCTGACGCGCTTCCCCTTCAGATCGACTGTCACCTCGACGCGGTCGGCAATCGTGACGAAGGGAATACCTTTATTCATCCCGTAGTCCTTGCGGTCGAACGCCATTGTCCCTTTAATCGATCCAGCGCCGGTCCCTGCACCGGTAATCGTAAATGTCAATGATTCGGGTTTAGTTACTCCGCGGATTGTAAAGTCGCCATCCACCTTGATTGTGTCGGGGCCGGTTTG
>Ga0265354_1000217_pt1 | contig 10487 bp, 9 predicted proteins | sample NZE1metagenome_FD_189074 | JGI IMG/M metagenome (GOLD analysis project Ga0265354, IMG submission 189074) | Rhizosphere microbial communities from Maridalen valley, Oslo, Norway - NZE1 | ecosystem: Host-associated > Plants > Roots > Rhizosphere > Soil | place: Norway: Oslo | collected 2017-09-14 | reverse complement strand
GGAACACGCTTGCAGAGCGGCTTGGCAGTGGCGCCCTCCCGGAGAAAGAAGTGGTCGCCTTGGGGATGCAAATTGTTGCCGCACTGGAACAAGCTCACGAACGCGGCATAGTCCATCGCGATTTAAAACCTCGCAATATCGCTATCACGGAGCGAGGACAGGCGAAAGTTTTGGACTTCGGCCTGGCGAAGCTGCTTCCTAAGGTAAACGAACTGACAGCTTCGGACACCTTGACGGATACGCAAGCGGGAGCCGGCACGTTGCCCTATATGCCGCCGGAGCAACTTCAGGGCGAGTCCGTGGACGCCCGCGCCGACATTTACACCATCGGTGCGGTGCTTTACGAAATGGCCACCGATCGCCGTGCCTTCCCGGAAGAGTTGCCGTCGCGTGTGATTGATGCCATTCTTCACCACCCGCCTGTTTCTCCGCGCGCGCTTAATTCCCGCATTTCGCCGGAGCTGGAACGCATCATCCTCAAATGCCTCGACAAGGATCCGGGGCGGCGTTTCCAGTCGGCTAAAGAGCTGCTCGTGGATTTGGCGCGTTTGGATGTACCCGGTTCCCACCGGCTGGCGCCTCCTCAGACCACATCTCTCAAGTCTAAGAGGACTCCTTGGTTGGTTGCATGTTCCTTAGCAGTACTGTTGGCGATTCCAGTCGCGCTCATCGGGATGAATCTGCATGGCTGGCGCGATCGTCTGATGGGCCGCGCCCGGCTGCCACAGATTCGGTCGTTAGCAGTGCTGCCTCTCGAAAATCGTTCCCACGATCCTGAACAGGACTATTTCGCCGATGGAATGACCGATGAATTGATCACCGAGCTCGCAAAGCTTGATGCTGTCAGAGTCATTTCGCGGACTTCGGTCATGCGTTTCAAGAACACGGACAAATCCTTGCCGGAGATTGCCAAATCCTTGAATGTGGATGCCGTTGTGGAAGGCTCGGTTCAGCGCGTAGGAGACCGTGTCAAAATCACCGCCAGACTCCTTCGAGCACGCACAGATGAAGAGTTATGGGGACGCAGCTACGATCGCGACTTGCGTGATGTCCTGGGTTTACAGCATGAGGTCGCCGAAGCAATCGCAGGTTCTATCGAAGTGACACTCGCGCCTGCTGCAGGGTCTCGAAATTCTCGCTCAGTCGACCCCGTGGCGCACGAAGCCTATCTTAAAGGCCTTTACCACTGGAACAAACGCACGCCTGAAGATTTGAAGAAGGCTCTTCAATACTTCCAACAGGCGATTGACAAAGATCCTGATTACGCCCTCGCCTATGCAGGATTATCGTATGCGTACGCGTTTGCACCGGAATTGGGGTTGCCCTCTGATATTGCGAAGGGCAAACAAAAGGCGGCAGCGCTCAAAGCCGTTGCATTGGACGACAGCCTTCCTGAAGCCCACACCTCGCTCGCAGCCGCCTTGGAAGACGAGTGGAATTGGGCCGAAGCCGAGTTCCAGTACAAGCGAGCTGTCGAACTAAATCCGAACTATGCTACTGCCCGGCACTGGCATTCGATCTATCTGTCGGTTCTGAGTAGGCATGAAGAAGCTATTGCGGAAGCCAAGCGCGCACTTGAACTCGACCCTCTCTCCCTGATCATTCAAGCCAACCTGGGCGGGCGCTATCTTCGCGCTGGCCGATATGGGGAAGCTATACAGGAATGTCAGAAAGCTCTCGACTTGGACTCCAGTTTCGTCATTGGACACGACTGCCTCGGATTTGCATATTTGCAGACGGGCCGCACGCAAGAGGCCATCGCCGAATTTCAGATTGCCGCCCGCCTCTCGCATGGCGACCCCGAATCGGTTTCCGGCCTTGGCTATGCTTACGCCGTTTCGGGGCAGTCAGACGAAGCTAGTAATATTGTCAATCAAATGAAGACTTCCGCTAAAGATGAATATATTCCAGCTTATTATATTGCGATCGTCAAAGCTGGGCTGGGCAACAAGGATGAGGCGCTTACTTGGCTGGAGCGCGCGTTTGCGAATCGAAGCGCAGAATTGCCCTTTTGCAATACTGAGCCCATGCTCTTAAGTCTTCGGTCGGAACCACGATTTCGTACCCTACTGCGCGACATGGGGCTTCCTCTTTAAGTCTGGAAGGCCGAAACTCGGTCTGCGCCGGGAATTGAGTTGACTTAGTTTTGGCTGTGGGCTAACTTTCGGGCAGGAACGTTGGGAACCGTTTCCGTTCATTGCGTATCCCGAATTCGAATCATTCGCAACTTTGGGAGGTGTGCATGCCGGCCCGCTCCAAAAGTGTTCATAGGAAGAAGAAAAAAAAGCGGTCAGATTACCCTTTGACGGACGACGAGAAGAAGAAGTTCGTTGACACATTCAACGAAATACATCTGCAGATTCAAGCCCTAGAAAAAATTGCGTTTAAAGCTTCTTTTCGCACCATTTGAGCCTGTCTGCCTTATTCGGTATAGCAGCAGTTTCCCTAAATCGTGGCCTCCCGAGTAAATCGATTTCGCCGCGCTGCTTCTGTCGTTGTCTACTGGCAGAATGATCGGATCGTTTTCGAGAACTACTTCACCGGGGACCGAATTACGGCCAATCCGCAAACGGCTGTCTTGTTGGATTTCTTCCACAGGTGGCGCAAGCTGTCTCAATTCGAGGCAAATTTTCGTCATTATGATCCCCTCAGTTTAGCCCGTGCCCTACACCAATTGCTTCGACGTCACATGCTTGTGCGTGAAGGATCGGTGGAGGCTCGCCAGGATGCGCGACTAAGGAAGGCATGGTCGTCGTGGCTGCCCGCTGCCGGTATGCTCCAATTCGGCACTCGAAATTCCAGGTACGAGTCTAATCTCTCGGCAGCGTTTCGCGGGTTTCAGCGGCGCGCCAAAGAACTTCCACTTCCCGCAGCGGTGAAACATTATCCGCGCACGACTCATATCTCCATGCCTGCTTACGAAAAAACAGGTGTGCTTCCTGAGGTTCTACTCGCCAGGCGTACATGGCGCCGTTTCTCAAATCGCCCGATTCAATTGCAAGATTTGGCCACGCTACTCGGATTGTCTTGGGGCGTGCAGAAGTGGGTAAACTTCCCAGGAATCGGGCGCCTCGCCCTAAAGACTTCCCCCTCTGCGGGCGCGCGCCATCCGATCGAGGTATATGTGCTGGCAGTGAATGTGAAGGGTTTGCCGCGCGGCCTTTATCACTATGCGGCCGACAGCCATCGGCTCGAACTTCTGAAGAGCAAAGCCACTTCGCGGGATATCGTGAGCTTTCTTGGCAACCAATGGTGGTATGCATCGGCCGGGGCACTCATGTTGATGACAGCGGTATTTCCGCGCAACCAGTGGAAATACCGCGATCCACCTGCTTATCGCACCGTTATGATTGACTCGGGACATGTGTGCCAAACCTTTTGCCTTGTCGCGACTTGGCTAGGGCTGGCCCCTTTTTGCACCATGGCCTTCGACCAAACTCTCGTGGAGAAAAAGCTAATGATCGACGGGGTGGAAGAATCGCTAGTCTACGCCGCCGGTGTTGGAACTCCACCGCCCGGTGTGCAATGGGCTCCCTGGCCGCGCCCCAAGGCGTGGGCAGGAATCACAGGGACCTAGCGTAATTATCGCGGCGTGGATCCAAACGCGTGGAATTCAAATTTCAGCAAGGCGGGCAAGTGCTCCGCGAAATAGGTCCAGTCGTGGCCACCAGGATACAAGTGAAACTCGTGCGGGATATGGCGCGACGTTAGCAGTTTGTCTAAGGCGGCCGCGCCCGAATCGAAGGCGTACTCATCTTCCGAGCCACAATCAAAATAGATCTTGAGTCCGGCGAGATTCGCGGTGCGGGCGATCGTCAGGGGATCGTTTTGATTCCAGTACGCGGCATCGAATGGCGAGCCAAAGGCATCGCCGAGAAAGCCCAAGCGGCTTAATTGTCCGGCATTATGCGCACTGATGCTCTGCATGTTCTCGATCAGCGCGGCACTATGCGCTCCGACTGCTGCAAAAAGTTGTGGATGACGGAACGCGATGTGTAGTGCGCCATATCCGCCCATTGAGATCCCTGCAATTCCGCGCGTGCTGCGTCCCGCTTGCGTGCGATACCGTTTCTCGACGCCGGGCACGAATTCCTGCAGAAAAAAATCCTCGTAGCGCCGCTTTCCATCGCTCGAATTGATGAAGAAACTCGTGCCACCCCGCGGCGTCACTATCAAAAACTCTCCCAACCCATGTTGTTCCCACATGTCCTGGACAAGATTCATTCCGCCCGAATGCACAAGCATCTGCTCGTTGTCGCCTAAGCCGTGCAGCAAATAGAGGATGGGATAGCGGCGCGTCTTCTCCGCGTCATAGCTTGGCGGCAGCAGCACGCAGTAGGGAACAGCACGATTAAGAATTTTGCTTGGCAGGGAAACGCATTCAGCTCGTCCGGTAGCTCGCGAACCGGGCGCCAAGAAAACGCAGCATAGGCAACCCATCAGCAGCGCCATCCACCCAGCGCGCCGGAATTTATTCATACCGCAGGGCCTCGACCGGGTTCAGCTTGGCCGCACGCGAAGCTGGATAGAGCCCCGCAGCAAGACTCACTATGACCGCAAGCACAATGGCCATCAGCACCAACCACCACGGCACAGAAAAAACATCCGTCGGGGGTAAGCTCTGCCGCTTCAAATATACGTTTATTCCAAACGTCACAGCTCGGCCTACTAGCCAGCCAAATCCCACGCCAAGAACGCCTCCTAAAAAGCCCATGACGCTGGCTTCCACAAAAAAGAGATTCTTCACGTCGCGATCCGCAGCGCCCAACGCTTTCAAAATTCCAATCTCGCGTCGCCGCTCGAGTATTGCCATCACCAACGTGTTGATAATTCCCAGCGTTGCGACTGCTAGCGCCAAGCTGCCGAAAATGAAGAGCAACATGTCAAAAATTCTGAAGAACACCTCCAAACTCTTCGAGGCATCCTGCAGCGAGAACGTTCCGAATCCCATATTCTTGATAGCCGCCTCAATCCCTTGGACCAGTGACGCGCTTTTCGCACGCACCGTCAGGCTGGGGTATACGGCCTTTCCATTCGTGGCTCGGACCGCGTCGCGCAGATCATTCACCTGCGCCGCGCGCAGCGAAGATGCCACCTCCAGTGGCATCAGCAATCTTCCGCTTCCGAATCCTCCAAATCCCGCAGCTGGTTCCGTTTCTATGATTCCCACGATGCGCAGTTTCTTCTCTCGCGGCACAATCGAGAATCCGCCAGTGTCCGCATCGGCATGGCTGCTCCCTGGCGAGACGCCAGCTTGCGGCGGCAAGGCCTCCCTCTCCGCGTAGCGCACGACCAGGTCCTTGCCGATCAAGTTGGAGGGCTGCGTCGATAAGTCTTTTGCAAACTCAATCTGTAAAATTGCTTCGTCCGCATTCGGGCCAGAAAAAAAGCTCCCCTGGATCCCATCGAACGATCCATTTCCGTGTGCCGACGCCGGTATGCCCGCCACAATCGTTGAGTAAGGTGTTCCATCGTAGCGAACCTCGGTTGGAAAGCGGACTTGCGAATAAACTTCAACGACATTCGGCAGGCGTTCCAATTCGTTTTTCGCATCATCATCGAGCTGCCGCGCGTTTTTTGCCGGAGAACTCTCAGCCGGGGCGCGCCGCATCGATTGCGCATTTCTTCGTTGGGTCACGATTACTGTGTCGAACAATCCCGAATTCGAAAGCCGCTTTGTTGCCAGTGCTTGAAGTCCGATGCCTAGTGAAAGCCATGCCACCAAAGAGGCTACTCCTACTGCGACTCCAAGAGTCGTTAGCGAACTGCGGAGCACTGCTTCTCGCAGATTTCTCAGCGCGAGCTCGCCGAGGTCTCCCGCCTTCATGATTTCACCCCGTCGGTCAGCAATTTGCCATCCGCAAGCGCGGCTATGCGGTCCGCAAACCGTTCCGCCAGGGGGCGTTCGTGAGTGACCATCACGATCGTCATGCCCAGCTTTTGCTGAATCTCCTTCAGCAGAAGCATGATGGATTCGCCTGTTGCGCTGTCCAAGTTTCCGGTAGGTTCATCCGCAAATAGAAGCGTCGGCCGATTCACGAGAGCCCGCGCCAATGCCGCCCGCTGCTGTTCTCCGCCGGACAATTCACTGGGCCGGTGCGTCAGCCGCTTTTCCAAGTGCACGCGCTCCAGAGCCTCTTGCACGCGCGCGCCGCGCTCGGCCCGATCCACCTCAGCCAAACGAAGCGGCAATTCCACGTTTTCTTCCAGCGTCATACGCGGCAGCAAATTGAACGACTGAAAAACCATTCCGACGGTCCGGCTACGGTAACGCGCCAGCTCGAGCGAGCTCAGCTCCGAAAGATTTCGTCCATTTGCGAAAATCGCGCCGCCCGTTGGACGATCCAGCCCGGCCATCAAATTCAGCAACGTGGATTTTCCAGACCCCGAGCTTCCCAGTAGTGCGACGAATTCTCCTGCGCGGATCTGGAGTGTCACATCATCTACGGCTCGAATTACAGCGGATCCCATCTCGTAGTGCCGCGAAACACGCTCTGCGCGCACAGCCAAACCGTCACCTGTCGTCATCATCGTCCCTCGATGTTACTACGCATCGCGAGTCACTCGAGTTACCAACTGTTTCGCAAGCTAGTGCCGCGTTTTTTGCCTCTCAAGGAGGCGGAAATATCGTTACGCAAAAAGCCCTTGACATGGAAAAGTTGCACTGCTAGTTTTCTAGCATAGCTGCTGGAAAAATAGCACATGACGCGAAAACCCAAACCAAACGCTCTCTCTCGCCGCGAACGCCAGATTATGGACATCCTCTATAAACTCGAACGCGCCTCCGTCGGCCAAGTCCTCGCCGAGATCGCCGGCAAGCCCAGCTATTCCACCGTCCGCGCCCAGCTCCGCGTCCTCGAAGAAAAAGGTCACGTCCGCCACGAAGAGCACGGACTGCGCTATGTCTATGCGCCAGCGGTACCGCGAGATGTTGCCCGCCGCTCCGCCCTTCGCCACCTTGTCGAAACGTTTTTTGATGGCTCGACTGAAAAAGTGGTGGCCGCGCTCCTCGGCGGCGAAGTCACGCGCATTTCCCCCGAAGAACTCGATCGTCTTGCCCGTCTCATTGCAAAAGGACGAAAGGAGAGCTAACGATTATGATGACGAGTACGCTCGCCGATTATGAACAGGGGCTCGCATTTTTCGCGGCGTGTTGTGCCAAGGCCACAATTCTGCTCGCCGGTGCGTGGCTCATCGTTGTCGCATTCCGACAGCGTTCCTCCGCTTTACGCCACCTCATTTGGACTGCCGCCATTCTTGCCTCGCTCGCGCTTCCATTATTCGTTATGTTGCTTCCCGCGTGGCATTCCGCGACATTGGGCAGCGCAGCTACTTTCTGGAGCCCAGCGCACGCGAATGCTGGAAGCTCCATCTTGCACACAATTCCTTCCAGCATCATCAATGTCACGGCTACCCCTCAATTCTTCAACAGACTTGCCCTGGCAATGCTTCTGGCTTGGGCGGCAGGCGTCTCATTTTTCCTGCTCAGGCTTTTCGTGGGATTAGCTCGCCTCGCGTGGGTCTCCACGCATGCGAAACCCGTCTTTGACGACGATTGGATGCACACAGTCTTGGAGCTTTCCAAGTTCCATAAAATTGGTCGGCCAATCCGCCTTCTGCAATGCAACAGCTCTACCGCGATGCCGCTCACTTGGGGAATCTTCCGCCCAGTCATTGTTCTTCCCTCTAGCGCGCCGCAGTGGCCAGAAGACCGCCGGTGCGTCGTTCTTTCCCATGAACTCGCGCATATCAGTCGCCACGACTGGTCCTTGCAGATTTGCGCTGAATTTGCCCGCTCCATCTACTGGTTTCACCCTCTTGTCTGGCTGGCTGCCGCACAACTGCGGCAGGAAAGCGAACGCGCCTCCGATGACGCCGTCCTGCGCTCCGGAATCGTGCCTTCCAGCTACGCTAGTCAGTTACTCGATCTCGCAAGGACACTCGAAAACTCAGGCCGCGCGTGGTCCACTGCCCTGGCCATCGCGCGTCCCTCAAATCTTGAAAGGAGATTTGCCGCTATGCTGAATCCATCCATCGATCGAAGCCGTTTATCGTCTAGAACTAAGTTGCTAATTCCGTTTTTTGCTTTGTGCCTTTTGTTTCCGCTCGCCGCTCTTCACCTGACCGCGCAAAATCTCTCAGGCAAAACCTCTGGCACCATTCACGATCCCAGCGGAGCCGGCGTAGCCAATGCCACCATTATCATGACCAACCAGGAAGCCAAGACCATCGACATGACGACCTCCGACCGCGAAGGCAATTTCACCTTCAAACCGTTGCCGTCTGGAAACTACGAGCTGCAAGTTTTGAAACCCGGCTTCGACACCTACCGCGTACCGCAGGTCTCGCTCGACTCCGGTCGCGAATTCTCCGAAGCGTTCACTCTCCAAGTGGGCGCGATCACTGAACGCGTGACCGTTGTTCCCGAGAACTCTTCGAAATCTGCCCCGATTCAGACAACTTCAGGCAAGCCGTCCCGCCTCAGTGTCGGCGGCAGTGTCCAGGCAGCTAAGATCATCACGAAAGTCCAGCCAATCTATCCTGAATCCGCCCGATCGGCTGGCATCAGCGGCACGGTCGTTCTTCACGCCGTCATCGGCATGGACGGCAAACCACTCTCTCTGCGCGTCATGAACAGCCAGATCGACCCCGACCTCGCCCATTCCGCCGTCGAAGCAGTCAACCAGTGGCGCTACACGCCCACGCTCCTCAACGGAGAGCCTATCGAAGTCGACACCACCATCACGGTGATTTACTCCCTTGAATCCTCCAATTAGTGTTCCGGATAAAAGACGCAGCCAGAAAGTAGATGGCAAGTGTATCTGAAGTCAGATACAAACTTGCTAGCGCTATTTCTGTTGACCGCGCTCACATCGGTTAGCTGTTCTGCAAGACGCCCAATCGGAGCCACAGGCAATCCTTTTCGCCTGAAGTCGGTGGACGGCGAGCCAGTTCTTTTTTCGCCCTCAATCCCAGATTCCAATTCGAACAATTCTGCAATTAACATCACGATGAATGTTCCTTCGCCTGATGCATCCGGGGGTACGAATTGTCTCGCCGAAGAGGGCCCATTTCGTGTGGAACTTGCCGGCAAACACGCGGATTCTGTCCAGATTACGCTACCTTCAACCGAACGATGGCTTGAAGACGTCAACGGTCTTGTCGGCCCCGACGGCGACGCGGTTGAAGCGCTGTACGTTGTCCTCGCCAAACTGGATCAACTCCAGCAAGGCGAGTGCTTCCACGGCGCTGGCTCTATGATTCGTGATTTCATTTTGCAAAGCCTTCCCATGAAACCGCCCGAAAGCCTATTCAATTATTACGGATATCGCCCGGATCGAAGCAGTCTGGATCTGAAACCAGGTATGCGCCTAAAGATTGAGCGTGCCTATTTCAGACCAGTAGAAACGACCCAAGAGGCTCACGCGGCTCAGAATTTTGAAGGCCTAAGCACTGTCAACTTCGACGTGGAGTCGGGGAACGACGGAAAGATTCGCTTCCGTCGCATTGGCGATGTTCGATTCAGGCCCGCGTCTTTGAAAGGACAGGTTCAAGACGAAAGTCAGCAGCTAGAGTTGACCGGCATTCTGCCGGAATTTCACTATCGGCTAGTCTTCTACACCTTATTGGTTTCCAAAGAGCGGAAACTCTCGGCGTCTGTTGTCGGAGCAAGCAGTGCGAGCCAGTTGGACGAATTCGACCATGAACTACGGTCGCGCCCTGTCGGCGGCTGCGGGAACTTTGCTGCCACTCATGGAGTAGCCTGCGTTGCGTTCAGCGGATTTGTGACTGTAACTTCGCAGATCAGAGTCGAGTTGAATGGCAAATCCAAACTAATCGACTGGGGATCGCGCGTCAGAGATTTGCTGCCTAAAGACTCTCTCATGTCCCTCACGATCCAACGCGAATTCATGAATTCTTACCGCGATGTCCGGTTCAAACCTGGGGATTTGAGTGTGCTGTCGCTCGCCCTAGTAGGCGGCGATCGCTTGAGGTGGTCGAAAAGCGCATCCGGCGTCCACTGAAGAAGGACTCTTTCTGCTTAGGAAGAGAAGATGTACCTGATGGGCCCCTGTGGCGATGATTGGTGCAAATTTGTGCCGGCGTCGCGTCCAAGGTGATCCGCATATAGGACGTTGTACGCGCATGTTGCGTTGACGCTTTAGACCGCCGATGTTACGCTCGCGCCGCAGTCTTCAATCACGCATGCGCGCCGTCGACCTTATCCGCAAAAAACGCGATTCTGGCGAACATTCCCGTGAGGAGATCGACTTCCTGATCTCTGGCTACACGCGCGGCGATATTCCCGACTATCAAATGGCCGCTTGGCTCATGGCCACGTGGATTCGCGGCCTCAATCGTTCCGAGACCGCTGCGCTCACGGAAGCCATGCTCTATTCCGGCGAAGTCGTCAATCTGGACCGCATTCCCAGTAAAAAAGTGGATAAGCACTCCACCGGCGGCGTCGGCGATAAAACTTCTCTCAT
>Ga0265354_1000216_pt1 | contig 10505 bp, 3 predicted proteins | sample NZE1metagenome_FD_189074 | JGI IMG/M metagenome (GOLD analysis project Ga0265354, IMG submission 189074) | Rhizosphere microbial communities from Maridalen valley, Oslo, Norway - NZE1 | ecosystem: Host-associated > Plants > Roots > Rhizosphere > Soil | place: Norway: Oslo | collected 2017-09-14 | reverse complement strand
GGGCCTCCAGCCGGCGGCAGCAGCTCAAGATTTCACGCCACGGTGGCAGCCACTGCGCTTCGCGCATGAGCACTTTCCAAAAAATCACGCCCCAGCGGCGCAGCAGCGTGCGCACGATCTGCTCGACCGCCTCATCCTTGCGTTCTGCAGACGAGGCGCTTGGGCGGCGCACCAGCGCCCAACGCCCTGCATCTGCCATCCCGAATAGCGCCAGGCGGCGTTTGTGCCGCCCCGAGTAGGAGTTTGGACGGCCGCCGCGCCGGCCGCTCGGCATCAGGAGCACCCGCAGGCCCGCGAAGCTGTCGGAATTCACCAGGCCCACCGCCACCAATTCAGCCAGCGATTCTTCGACCTCCGAAGGCAGCATGCCGACATGTTCGGAGATTTCGTCGAAGAATGATGCACCGTGCTCGCGGATAAAGTCCGCCACGGCTTGCGCCTTCGAGGTCAGCAGCTTAGGGTCCGACTGATCGGCAAACATCGACCAGAGCGCTACATTGCGCCTGGCAAGCAAAACAATCGGCGTGGAACGAACCGGCGAGGCTCCGCGTGCGACCGCCTCATCGCTGCGCGTGCCGCCGCGCGCCGCCAGGCGCGTCCAGATGAAGCGCCCTGCGCGGCAATTTTCATCCAGCCATTGCGGCTCGTACTCGGTGATCCGCGCCGGGATCACTTCGGTCTCCCAGGCACCCGCCGGTGATTCGAACCCTTCGAGCTGCGCGAGAATCGCGGCCAGCGCATCCGAGCCTTGCATCCGCGCGCCCGGCAAGACGCGCTGCCATTCGCTCAAAAAACGCAGAAAATCTCGGGCAGTGACCGGTTCGATTTCCGCCCGCAGCCGTTTCACGGTGTAACGATGAATTCGCGCCAGCAATCGCCGCTCGCACCACTCTTCGGCCAAGGTCTCGCCGCTGAAATGACCGCGCATCGCGAAACCTTCGGCTTCCAGCGCGATCAGCGCGCTGTTGATCTGCGCCTCCGTCAGCCCCAGCGACCCACCTACTTGCGCGGCTGTGACGGGACCTAGGCCTTCGAGGCGGCCGCGCACGATGTCGACCAGGGAGTCATCCAGCGCCTCGAATAGCGCGCGCCGTTCGGCCGCCACCCACAGGATGCGATCCTTCAGTGCGGTGCGCACCACCCTGTTCTGTAAGGCGAGAGCCTCCATCAATGCGGGCCATCCTGGATTGGAGCGGCTCTCCTCATCCGTCATGAAGGTGAGCCACAGCAGCGCGTCGTGCAATTCGTCGGGCGTGACGGCATCCGGCCAGGCCTCGGCGCGCACGCGCGCAATCGCCTCCGGGTCCAGCTTGCCGATGTCGGCCGCCTCCGTGGGATCCAACCAGCGGCGGCTCATGACAGCTTGCGTGCGCCGCTCTTCGAGGGGCGCATCATCCAGATAGGCATAGGGCCGCGCGCTGAGCGCCTCGAGCGCCAGGGGCGAGGGCTCCGTGAGGTCTTTTGCGACCACGCGGATGGCGCCGCTCTCCAACCTGCGCAGCATCGCCTCGAACTCATCGATGTCCATCGCGTCTTCCAAACAATCGCGGATGGTTTGCCGCACCAAGGGATGATCCGGGACCTCGATCTCGCCCGGAAGATTCTCGGCGCAGGCAACTTGGTCCGGAAACACCGAAGCGAGCAGGTCCTCGGCGTTCATGCGCGCGATCTGCGGCGGGATTTTCTTGCCGCCGCGAAAGCGCGGCAGGGCCAGCGCGATGCCGGCGTCCCAACGCCAGCGAACCTCGAACATCGGTGCCGCGCACAGCGCCTGGATCAGCACCTGCCGGACAGAATTAGAATTCAAATAGCGCGCCGCCTCGGCGAGTTCGAAACTATGCGCGTGGGTCAGCGACAGCACGATGTGGTCTTCGGTGGCCGCGGCCTGCAATTCGAAGTTAAAGGTTCGGCAAAAACGCTTGCGCAGCGACAGCCCCCAGGCCCGGTTGACGCGGCTGCCGTAGGGCGAATGGATGATGAGCTGCATGCCGCCGGACTCATCGAAGAAGCGCTCGAACACGACCGTGTCCAGGGTCGGCAGCGTGCCCAGCGCCGCCTTGCCGGCGCTCAAGTACTGCACGATTTGCAATGCAGAGGCCTCATCGAGGCCCACCGTTTCCTGAAGCCAGGCAAGCGCCGAGGGCGGCTCGCACCCGATGCGCTTCTCGATCTCCTTGCGCAGATCCGCGACGGCCGATGACAGCTCCATGCTGCGGCCCGGGGCCTCGCCCAGCCAGAAAGGAATCGAGGGCGGCTGACCGTGCGCATCCTCGACGCGCACTGTGCCCCGTTCGACGCGCAAAATTCTATAAGATGTGTTGCCGAGTTGGAAAATATCGCCCTGCAGGCTCTCCACGGCGAAGTCCTCGTTCACCGAGCCGACGACGAGGGATTCCGGCTCGAGCATGACGCGATAATCGGCATTGTCGGGTATGGCGCCGCCGGAGGTTATCGCGGTCAGGCGCGCGCCCTTGCGCGGCCGCAACACTTTATTGACGGCATCATGATGCAGCAGCGCTCCGCGGCGGCCGCGCCGCGTGCTGAACCCCTCCGCCAGCATCTGCACGCATTGGTCGAATTCTTCTCGCTGCAAGTTGCGGTAGGGATACGCGCCGCGCATCAACGAGTAGAGCTCGTCCTCCGGCCATTCGCGTGCCGACACTTCGGCGGTAATTTGCTGCGCCAACACATCCAGTGCATTTTCTGGGATCTTGAGGCGGTCAAGCTCGCCGCGCCGCACCGCGTCGAGCAGCGCTGCGCACTCGACCAATTCGTCGCGGGACTGCGGGAAAAGCCGCCCTTTGGAGATGCCGCCGACCGAATGCCCCGCGCGCCCTACGCGCTGCAAGAACGAATTGATGGAGCGGGTCGAGCCGATCTGACACACCAGGTCCACATCGCCGATGTCGATGCCGAGCTCCAGGGAGGCCGTCGCCACCAGCACCTTCAGATCGCCGCGTTTCAGACGCTGTTCAGCATTCAAGCGGCGCTCCTTCGACAAGCTGCCGTGATGGGCGGCGACATTCTCCTCGCCGATGCGCTCGGACAGATGCCGTGCCACGCGCTCGACCATGCGGCGCGTATTGACGAATACCAGGGTCGTGCGATGCTCCGACACCAATAGCGCCAACCGATCGTAGACTTGGGTCCACACTTCGCCCGACATCACCGCCTCGAGCGGCGCCGGCGGAACTTCGAGTGCCAGGTCGCGCCGGCGCACATGGCCGGAATCGACGATGGTGCAGCGCACCGGATGTGCGCCGGTCAAGAACTTGGCGACTTCCTCGATCGGCTTTTGCGTCGCCGAGAGTCCCACGCGGGTCAGCGCACTGCCGGTCAGCGCCTGCAGCCGCTCCAGCGATAGCGCCAAATGCGCGCCGCGCTTATTGCCGGCGATGGCGTGAATTTCGTCGACGATCACGGTGCGGCAGGTGGCGAGCATGTCGCGGCCGGACTGCGAGCCCAGCAGGATGTACAGCGACTCCGGCGTGGTCACCACAATATGGGGCGCCCTGCGCCGCATGCCGGCGCGTTCCGATTGGGTCGTGTCCCCGGTGCGCACCACCGCGCGAATCTCCACATCCGGCGACCCTAAGGCCATCAACTCTTCGCGAATGCCGTTCAGCGGCGCCTCGAGATTGCGCTGAATGTCATTCGACAACGCCTTCAGCGGCGACACGTATACGACGCGTGTCTCGTCCGGCAACGGACCTTCAAGACCTTCTTTCACGAGTTGATCGATGGCCGACAGAAAGGCCGCGAATGTCTTGCCGGATCCGGTCGGCGCGGCCACCAAGACATGCTCACCCGCGGCCAGCGCCGGCCACGCGCCGATCTGCGCCTCCGTAGGCGCATCGAAAGTGCGCGAAAACCACGCGGCAACAGCCGGATGGAACGAGTTGAGTACGCTCATGATTTTCTCAAAGGGGACCCCGCCAGTCTAACACCGACGGAGGTATAATGAACCGGCGGGTCCGGGCGGATATAACAATCAAGATCAAGCGAGGGAGCACTCATGAGCGTGGCCATTCATCCTGCGGTGGACAAAGGCGTCAAGGCTGGCAATCCTTCATTCGCCGGCGGAACTCTTAAGTGCAAGTGCGCGGAGGCGCAGGTTTCGGTCACCATCAAGGGCAACGTGGCCTTCAATCATGTCTGCGGTTGCACCAAGTGCTGGAAACCCCAGGGCGCGATGTTCTCACTGGTCGCTGTGGTGCCTCGCGACAAGCTGTCCGTCGGTGCGAATGCGCAAAAATTGAAGGTAGTCGATGCCGCGGCGCCGATTCAACGGCACGCCTGCAGCGGTTGCGGCGTGCACATGTACGGCCGCATTGAAAACAAGGCTCACCCGATCTACGGTTTCGATTTCCTTCACCCCGAACTATTGGACGCCCATGGCTGGGCCGCACCGGAATTTGCCGCCTTCGTCTCCTCGGTGATCGAATCGGGAACCAAACCCGACCAGATGGGCGCCGTTCGCGCTCGCTTAAGGGAACTGAAACTCGAACCCTACGACTGCCTGTCGCCGGCACTGATGGATATGATCGCGACGCATACGGCCAAAGCCAAGGGTGTTCTCAAAGCCTAAGCCGCGCTGTCAAACCCTAGGCCGGCCGCGAGCTAAGGGTTGGTAGAGCAGTTCGAGCGGCCGGACAAGGCGCAATCCTGCAAACGCGCCATGCCGCCCAGCGTGTGGGTCAGCAGCAAGCCTGCAATCACCAAGACTGCGACCATGATCAATCCGATCAGTGCCGCGCGCCGGCTGGTCGGAGGCGGCTGGGGTGTTCGCTCAGGAGGCTGCCAGCGGTCCGGATTTCTCATGGTCTGTCTTATATACCACGAATAAAGCGGCGTCTCCCTGGCGGCCAAATCAGGGACGTGGCGCCGATTGTCAATCAAATGTCGCGCAAAGCGTCGTGCCTTGTGCCACGGTTTCCGTAGGCTCAAGATACGCAAACGGGGAAATGCGTCCACAGGGTGTGGGTGCCTTGATATCGGCTTTGGCTAGCTAGTGTCCGGGGCAATAAATAGAAGAGCTGCGCCGTGCGTGACGGCGGCGCGAATACGCATGAGAAGAATTCAATGATTGCCGCTACGGGTCGTCTTGCATCAAGCAAGGCATCTCCCGTGGCAATTGCCAAAGCCGTGCATCCAATCTTCTTTACGAATCGTCGGAATAAGGCGAACAAGGGGGAAACAGCATGTCTTCTAAAATCAGTAGGCGTGGAATTCGATCTCACCAGCAACATGCGGCGCTCAAAGCAAGCTCACTGAGCGGCGCGTCCGCTCTCACCCTTGCCGTGCTGGCAAACCTGCACGCCGCGCCCGCGAGGGCGGCGGATGCGGCAGCGGTGGAGGACTCGGGCCTGACCGAGATCATCGTCACGGCGGAGAAACGCTCGGAGAACCTCGAGCGCGTGCCGGCCTCGATCACCGCATTCACCTCCAAGACGCTCGATGTGCAGGGCATCGCGTCGGTTCAAGACCTGACCAACTACGCGCCTGGCCTGTACTACACTACGTACGATAATCGCCCGTACATGCGCGGCATCGGTCGCAACACCGACAATCTGGCGATCGAATCCGGCGTCGCCGTATATGTTGATGGTATTTACAATGGCGCCAACGCCACGACGATCTTGCAGAACTCGACGCTGTTCACCGACGAAGTCGAGATTCTGCGCGGTCCGCAAAACACCTTGTTCGGCCGCAACGCTGACGGCGGCACGATCAACTATGTCTCCAAGCGTCCGACGAGCGACTTCGAGGCCGAGGTTCGCACCGGCTACGACAGTTACCAGAAGGCCTTCGTTGAAGGCGCTTTTTCGGGACCGATCAGCGACTCCGTGCGCTATCGGTTCGGGGCCAATTACACCAACCAGACCGGCGACGGCTTCTACAAGAACTTGAACGGCGTTGACGAGGGCGGCAACGTCGCACAGGGCGGTAACGGCACCAGCTATCACATCGAGGGCCAACTCGAGGGCAATATCGGTTCGGATTTCGACTGGTGGACCAAGGTCGCCACGAGCGACTACGACGTGAGCTATCACACTGAAACGCTGCTGGGACCTTTGGATCAGCGAGAGTTCCCCACGCCTCTGTTTCCCTACCCGAATTATGGGCTGTGCGCGCTGCCCGGGGGCGCCGGCGGCCTGGGTTGCGCCGGTAGCCCGGACACCCTCGTCAGCGTCCTGACCGGCAAAAACACCGTCACCGGAAATCCCAGTGCGCTCGGCACCGGCACATTCGACTCGGGTTTCCAGTCGCAGTCCAAGCAACAGAACGATTGGATCTTTGCCACTCATCTGACCTTCCATGCCGATGGGGTCGACATCAAATACCTGGGCGGCTATCAGAAGTTCAATTACGACCTGACTGCGCCGTGGAACAACAGCCAGGGCGTTTCGAGCGGAGTCCTTGGCTACACCCTGCAGGGACCCGCCGCGATTACGCCTCTTTGCGGGCTTTTCTTTGGCGCTACCAATCTTGCGGGGTGTACTCAAAATCTGACTGTCAACTCGGCCCACAACAACTTCACGTTCGATGAGTACGAACAATTTTTCAGCAACGAGCTGGACATCGCCTCGACCGGCACGGGACCGGTGCAGTGGATCGGCGGTCTGTATCAATTTCACGAGAAATATACGCAACCCATCAATGTGAATAGCCCGGACCAGGCGCAGATCGCGTCGCCCTATAGCCTCGGTACCCTCATCGGCGGATTAGTAGGCGCTATTCCTATCCAGGACTCGCTGGTGAAGGCGCCTGCGAACCCGTCGGGCTCGGTGTACAACGAATACACCGCACTCGCTGAGGAGTCCTACGGCATATTCGGTCAGATCGATTGGCAGCCGAGCAGTCAATTTAAAATCACCACCGGTCTGCGCTACTCCTACGATAAAAAGGACGGCGATCAAGCGTTTCGAGAAATCTTATTCGACGGCGATGCGATCAGTCCCTTGCTTCCGCCGCTGGGCGTGAATCAGTTCGGCGCCAACGCGCCGGCATTCGATGCCACGTCCTGCACGACGGGCACTTACCGCGGTACCGGCCCTTGCACCATCAACGCCGCTGGTGCGGCTCAAACCACGTTGAACGCGCATTGGGATGCCGTCACCGGAGTAGCCGGCGTCTCGTGGACGCCGGCCACGGATATCCTCGGCTATGCGAAATACAGTCGCGGCTACAAGGCCGGCGGCTTCAACTCGGGTGTCAACGCGGTTGACCCTGAAACGTCGCAGGAGACCGTGGATGCGTTCGAAGTCGGCTACAAAGAGACCTTCGGGGGGACCTTCCAGGCAAATGTGGCCACTTTTTACTACAACTACAAAAACGACCAGCAGCCGCTTGGAGAACTCGATCCGACCACCAACGTTATCAACACCATCATTGTCAATATTCCGGTGGTGCACACCTACGGGGCGGAGCTGGAAACCCTTTGGAACCCGATCACCGACCTGAATATCCTCCTGAACTACGCATACCTGCACGCGACCATCTCCAGCACGAACGGCGTGTGCTACCAGGATGCTGCGGACCCGCAAGCACTGGCGCCCGGCGCGAATACCGGCGGATGCCCGGCGGGTGGTTTGCAGAATCTCGTAGGTGCGACACTCCCCGCGTCGCCGCGCAATAAGGTCTTGTTTAACACAACTTATACTTTCCACTTCACTCCGGGTTCTTTGGCCCTGTCCGGCACTTACCTGTGGAGGGATAAGACCTACGACTCGGTATTTAATCGCTCGTATAACTTGGACCCGTCATATGCCCAGGTCAACTTGCGTGCGATCTGGAGCGACAGCTCCAATCACTACAACGTGATTGTTTATGGCAATAACGTCCTCAACAAGATCGCGCAGGACGCCCAATTTGGCCTGGCGGTTACGAATCCGGGGCCTGGGCAAGTCATCGATCCGGTGGTTAGCTACATCCCGCCGAGGGTCTACGGCGTGGAGCTTCGGTACCGCTTCCGCTGATCTCGACGCAGGCAGCTGAAGTGCCGACGCCGCCGCGAGATGTGACGGCGCTTCTAAACGGGGCCGCCGCGTGTTACGCGCAAGGCCGCCTTGAAGACGCGGCCGATCTTTATCGACAGGCCGCTGCCGTCGATCCGAAAGACCTACGGCCGATCTATTCGCTGGCGCTCATCGATATCCGGCGTGGCCGCCTCGAGAACGCGCGGCAACAGTTGCGGGTGGTGACTGCCCAAGATCCGAATTTTTATCCGGCGCAGCAGAATCTGGGGGCGGTTTGCCAGGACCTGCATTCGTGGCAGGAGGCGGCCGACGCGTACCGTCGCGCGCTTAGCTTAAATCCGGGCGCCGTGGAGACGCACTTTAGCCTTGCGCGCACGCTGACCGTGCTGGGGCGAGTGGCGGAGTCGCGCGCCTGCTATCGTGCCCTGGCCGCTGATCCCACCGTGCGGCTTCGAGCCCTGACACGCCTCGCGGTGCTCGATCCGGCAGTGATCGACGCGCAGGACCTGCGCGCCTTGCAGCGCGCTGCGGATGATCCCGCGACCCTGCCCGCGGCGCGCATCGAAGCCTATTTCGCGCAGGGCTTTGCTCTGGAGGAGCGCCGTGCCGATCAAGCCGCGTTCGCCGCCTTTCAGGCCGGCAATCGGTTGAAGCTCGACGCCCTGATGGCCTCGGCAAACCTCGCGGCACGGCCTGACGCCTTGGAGCGCACGCACGAGCTCGCGGCGCGCTTCGTGGTGGATCGATTTGACCAGACATTCTTGCAGCGCCGATTGCACCGGGGCAGCACGTCGGCGGCGCCGATCTTCGTCATTGGCATGCCGCGCTCCGGATCCACCCTCGTCGAGCAAATCCTCTCGAGTCATCGCGACGTTCAAAGCATGGGGGAAAACACGGCGCTCTCGACTGTCCTCGATCGGGGCTTCACCGAAACGGAGCAGGCGCCCAACTGGAGTGATCTGGCTGAAGCCTACTTAGGCTCGATGCGCCAGCGCGGGTGGAAAGGCGCCGATCGCTTTGTCGACAAAACTCTGGAGAATCATTTGCGCGTCGGCATGATTCACTTGATGTTCCCGGAGTCGGTCATCCTCGAGAGCATGCGCGACCCGGTCGACACCTGTCTTTCCTGTTATCGCCAATTGTTCACTGAGGGCAATGAGACCCTCTACGACCTCGGCCAAATCGGTCGAGCCTATGTTCGCTACCGTCGCGTGATGGAGCATTGGGACCGCGTGTTGCCAGGCCGGGTGATCAGGGTCGAGCACGAAAAACTCGTGGCCGATCCCGAAGCGCAAATCCGCTGGCTGGTTACAGATGCCTGCAAGCTCGACTGGGACCCTGCATGCCTGCGATTTCATGAGACGGAGGGTTCAGTCCGCAGCGCCAGTGCCGCTCAAGTTCGCCGTCCAGTGTTCAGAACGTCCATCGGAAGGTGGGCACGATTCGCCAATGAACTCGAGCCCCTCTTCAAAGCATTGGGACCTTATGCTCCCCAGTCTCTGGAAATCGCCCAAGACTGAGAAGATCGACACTGCCCGTTGCGCTATCTGCGCCAGTTGACTCGCGCAAGATGAAGGGTTTTCCCTCTATCCATGGCATGTCTTTCTTATTATGTTGCGCGCATGCAACTGAAATGACCGCATCTTCCTAGTGGTCAAATCAAGTAGATGGCGCCATTTGTCAATCAAATGTCGCGGAAAGCGTGGTGGTTACGCCACGATTTCCATAGGCTCAACGACCGCAATTTGCGGCCACTTCACAGACAGGAGAACTGAATGATTCTGACGTTCGAGGTCACTTTAACGTGTACGACCCCATGACCAATCAAACTTTGACCTCGCGACGAGCCATTTATCTCGTCCTCACCCTGTCCGCAGCCTTTGGCGCCAGCCACGCGATAGCGGCGGACACCTCGAATACGCCGGTGTTGGAGGAGATCATCGTAACCGCGGAAAAGCGCTCGGAGAACCTGCAAGACGTACCGATTTCGGTGGTTGCGATCAACGCACAACAGGCGCAGGACGCAGGCATCACGAATATTAGAAATCTCGCGATCTTGACCCCGGGCCTTACGGTTACTTCCGAAGGCAACGAAGCCATCACCACGGCGCGCATTCGCGGCATCGGTACCGTCGGTGACAACCCAGGCTTGGAGTCCTCGGTTGGAGTGAACATCGACGGCGTGTACCGACCCCGCAATGGCGTCGCGTTTGGCGATCTCGGCGAAATCGAACAGATCGAAGTTCTCTATGGACCTCAGGGCGAGTTGTTCGGCAAGAACAATGACGCGGGCGTCATCAACATCACCACCCAGCGACCTTCGAGCACTTTTGGCGCCACGGCCGAAGTGACGGGTGGCAACTTCAGCGACCGGGAGGCCCGCGCCTCCGTGACCGGACCCTTGAACGACATCATGTCGGGCCGCTTATACATGGGCTTCCAACAAAATAGCGGATTCCTCCAAGTCGTGAACGGAGTCGGCCCGAGCACGCAAAACAACACCAACGACCGGAAGTCATACAACGC
>Ga0265354_1000213_pt1 | contig 10614 bp, 22 predicted proteins | sample NZE1metagenome_FD_189074 | JGI IMG/M metagenome (GOLD analysis project Ga0265354, IMG submission 189074) | Rhizosphere microbial communities from Maridalen valley, Oslo, Norway - NZE1 | ecosystem: Host-associated > Plants > Roots > Rhizosphere > Soil | place: Norway: Oslo | collected 2017-09-14 | reverse complement strand
TCCCGCGCGCAACCCTATCACAGCCAACAAGATCTTTACCGACGAACAGGAGCAGGCTGTACTGGCCGGCCTGCGCCAGCTGTCCGCTATGTGCGACGGTGCCGAAGCCATCGACGGTCACGGCTTCAACAAGCGGGACACAATCTTCGGGAAGAGCCTGGCCGGTCAGAGCAAGCTGTCCAACAAGCAGTTCGCAGCCGGTCAAAAAATGATTCGACTTTACCATAGACAACTGTCCCCGGATTTGTTAAGATCGGCTGGTATCGAGCCAAAAGAAAAGAAAGCTTGAATCCGGACGGTAACCGGCCCTGATTAGCTCAGGCTTTCAAAAACTTTACTGAGGCCAGGCTACTAAAATTAAAAATGTCGAAAGACAAAAGGAAGGCAACAATGAATTGGATTAAAAAAGCATTACTTTTAGGAATTGCTGCACTTGCGCTGAGCGGAATCAGCAAAGCGCAGTGCCAGCTAATTTCTACCACTAACTCAGCGGCTGTAGCGACGCCGACTGTGGCTTATGGCGCAACGGCAACAAACACGGTTACGGTTCGAGGGAGCGGAACCGGACCATTTGGTTGGACTGCCGGATATAAAAGTTCAGGCTATCCCGTTCCTGCGTGGCCGTTGGACAATTATCAGTTTGCATCAACTCCAGTCACCGGAAATTTCACAGAAACAGCCAGATTGGATTCGCTGTCGACGGGCGGACTTAACCCATCTACATCTTTGATGGCGCAGCCAGCTTATGCCGTTCAAACCAATCCAATAAAATTGGAAAATCCGTACGTCGGCCTGAAATATTACGTTGTTAGTGGACAGGCGTATGTTTCCTTCATCTATTATACTTCTTATCTGGAGCCAAAGACTTTGCCGAGAGTTTTTACGTATCAAGAAGAAGTTCTCAGCACTGTGGAGGTCAGTTCCGGCCTTATTTATCTTGAGCTATCACGAACGAGCGGAGTGTACACGGCATCGTTTTCTTACAATAATGTGACGTGGCAAGCTATCGCCTCGACGAGCGCGCCGAACTCTACTGACCCGACCAATCTCGGTTTGGAAGTAGATTCCGGAGACAATGTAACGCTGACGACCGCTACTTACGACATGGTCACAATCAGCAACAACGGCGGCCCCTCTTACTATCCTTACAGTCAGGAATTTGGAACGGGGTTAGTTAGCGCTGACGCTGCCGCTCTCGGTGGACCTGCGGGCAGCGCTGCTCCACAAAATAACTTCATCGAAGGCTTGTCTGTTCAGGTTCAAGCGACGCCGAGCGTAAATAGTCAAGGCTGCACACCATCGCAGCTTACGACTCTACAAACTCAGCTTGCTTCAATCGTTTACTCTCAAGCAAACGCTATAGCAAACGTGTTTGACCCAAATACTTTGGATAATCCAACACTTATAACCTGTGCTCCCGGCACTTGCCCCTTCGGAACCGGAGCAGGCAACGAGGTTCCCTTCGCGCAAGCGTCGACGGTTAACTTCAATGTCAGCATAGGCGATTCTCTAGCCCCATCATATCAGTTCGCCAATAATATCTCTTATTGGTCTACGTTTTATGACGGAAACCACAATTTAGTTTTCACAGGAGCTTCGACACAGCTTCCGCCATCCGATACTCCGGGGAGTTGCAATATCGACACTTTTGTGTGCGCCCCGACTTATATTGAGTTCGCGCAAACGATGACATTTGAGTCCGGCACTCCTACAGGCGGTCCCGGGGCGTGGTCGATTCCCGTGTCTTCTGTTTGCACGGTGGCTACCACCCCTCCAGACCACAACCCTAAGATCGTCCTATCGGTCTGGCCTCCAGTTGAGACTTACTTTTTCAACGGAGCGATGCTGTTCCGGCTATCTATAAAATCTCCGTGGATTGACCTCCCGGGATTTTGGCAGCCAGGCGTTAAGCCCCCCGCACTCGGGTGGCCTTGCACCAAGAATAAGTAAACTCAGTTGTAAACCTAGGGGCGGCAGCAATGTCGCCCTTCTTTTTAGGAGAACAATGATCGCAATAGACGGTAACCGGCTTTGATTAGATCTGGCTTTCAGAAAGGAAATGAGATGCGCTTTCAATGCGAGGATTGTAAAAAGAGAACCGAAGAAGTGATAACCCTATTTCGCACGATCTACTCCGAGAACGGCGAAGGGCTTCAACCGGGGGAGTTACCTTGGTTCACAGAATCTAAAAATGTTTGTTTTGGGTGCGCAAAGAAATATGAGGATTGATTGATGATCGCAATAGACGCAAAACGCTGTAACCACTGCCAAGAGATTCTGGAGACAGACGACACCTTCGTATGTGCCCCGTGCGTCGAGATAGAGATGTTGCCTTGGGCACCAGAAGAGCACGAGGCAGCCAAATCTTCTGCAACATCCTTGGCGGCAGGTGTATGCCAGGGCTGCGGACACAAGCTTGACGGTCGCCCGCTGTCGGCGCCGTGCCAATGTCCCTGTCATGTTTAGTGATGTACTATACACGGAGGAGGAAACATGAGGCAGAAAAATGCAATGCTATATGCTCTGATGTTCGCAGGTTTTTCGGCTATAGCCGTTCATTTTCAGTGGTACGGATTCGCAACCTGGATGGGCTTGCTTTGCTTTCTCACCGTCCTTGAAAGACCAGAGCATTGGGACGTATAGTTTATACCTAAACACAGGAGGAAAATTGGAAAGCAGAAAAGCATTTGAGAAGTGGATTTTGAAAACGAGAAAGCAAACGCAGCCGTGGGGTTTGACAGAACTCAACCACACAGGCGACGGTTATCTAGATTTGTACACCCAAAAGCAGTGGGAAGGCTGGCAGGCAGGATTTGCAGCCGGTGAAGCTGCAGAGCATAAATTGGAATATGAGACAGGGAGGTAATGATGAGAATCATAGACACAGACAATCTTGGTGGAGATTATCCGGACGAGAAGTTTCATTTGTTCGTGATGTCGGAAAGCGCTGCGGAAAAGATTTGTGATATCATCAACGACGAATTGGGAGATTTCACGACGCGCTACTACAAAACTGTTCCCAACGACTACAAACTGCAGCCAGGATTCACACCATAGGAGGAAAAATGAGCTACAAAAACAGACAACTCGATGAAGACTTTGTTTTCATGCCCGTCCGCGAGTACACCGGCGTAGATATGGATGGGCAAATTGCGGTGCCCCGGAGTGAAATTCAAGAGAGGTTGAAGGAGATTTATCTTGCTTACGAATCTAGCGATCCTAGTAGCATATTGGATTCTGGTTTACGTGCTCGTTGACGACATTCTTGACGGGCAGTTCAGGAGATGGAAATGAGAAGGCCGGAGGAAGAGTTGGTTCTCGTGTTTGCTGGCAACTATTCTCAAGCGCAATGCTGGGCCAAAGAAAAAGGCCTTACAGGCTCAATGGATTTACGCTAACAGTGTTGATTGCTTAGTTGGTTTGCATTTTAACAAGTATGCGTGGGTAGGTACATATACGCGGCACCCCAACTACCTGGAACTAGCGAGATGGTTTCCGTGCCGTCTCGAACCTAACGCAAAGGACGTGACAAATGACGAACGCATCTTCACCGATCTCTAAAACGCAACGCTGCGCCGGAGCCAAATGCCGCAACATGATCTTGCCGGACGATCCTCGAGTTAAGATCGGCCGGTTCACGTACTGTATTGAATGCAAAGAGCCTCAGGAGGCAAAATGAACGATCGAGAGTTTCAATTCGTAGAACGATTCGTAGAACAACAGGCCATCAACTTCAACATCAACGTGGATCACGGCTTCGAGCCTGATCACGACGCCGACTACAATGTTGCTGAGAAGATCGCGCTGATGCACTCAGAGCTTTCGGAAGCCCTGGAGTATTTGCGCAAGGACAACGGGCCGAGCGATCATATCCCCGATTTCAGCGGCGCCGAAGAAGAGTTCGCCGACGTCATCATCCGCATCATGAACACGGCGCAGCGCCTGCATCTGCGCGTCGCCGAGGCTATGATCGCCAAGCAAGCGTTCAATGCCGCCAGACCTTTCAAGCACGGGGGTAAGAAATTCTGATGAGTTTGCATAACGTTAATTGGGGCAACGTATTTGTGACCGCTGGAATCGTACTTGACATCGGCGCCGCGATCGGTTACGCTTGTCAAGGTGATTGGAAGCGAGTTCTGTATTGGGTAAGCGCCACCGGAATCATGGTGGCAGTGAGGATAATGTGAAAAACTACGTCAAAGCTTTGTTTGCCCTTAGTATCGTCGCCCTGGTTGTCCTGATCGATGTCACGTTTTATGGCGCGATTGCAGGCATAGTCGTTCATTTCGTCAGAAAGTACTGGTGAGCCGTGAACTTTCAAGAACAAGCCCAAGTGTTTCTGGCGAACAGCACGACGCGGAACCGCAACCCGATCAAGCCATCGACAGTGGTAGCTTATCAGGGGCGCCTCAAGAATCACATCTTGCCGGCGATCGGCTCAACGGATCTTGAGAGCTTCGGCAACGGCTCCATGAAGACTTTCGCTCAAGCCTTGACCCGCAAAGGCCTAGGGCCCAAGACCGTGCTCGAGACCACCACCTTGGTTAAGCTGATCATGGCGTCCGCGTGCTCCCCAGACGGCGATTTCCTGTTCCCTAGGTCCTGGAACCACGACTTCATCGATCTACCCCCTGTGACCGCCCAAAAGCAGCCCACGCTGACTCCTGAGCAGCTTAAGGCTGCCCTGGCAGATAAGCGGTATGGGCTGTTCTACGCCTTGCTTGCAGGCACCGGCCTTCGAATAGGCGAGGCGCTCGCGCTACGATATAGCCTGTGTGGCAAGAAGACAGCCTGGTCCCCGAACGAGGCCCTTGTAGACGTCCGTAGCAGCATGTGGCGCGGTATGGAGGGCTCCCCCAAGACCCCGTCAGCTGTACGGCAGATAGACGTATATAAGGACTTAAACGTCCTTTTAAAGGAACATGTTCGCGATCTAGGCCTGTCTCCGACCGACCGGGACTTCGTGTTCGCCAGTTCCTCTAACGGCTGGCGGCTCTGCGAGACCACGATCCGCAGGGATAGCCTCAAGCCCCTAGGCATTGAGGGCTTCCATACCTTCCGGCGCTTCCGGCTGACGCACCTGCGCACGCAAGGCGTGCCCGAGGACCTGATTAAGTATTGGATGGGACACGCGAAGGTGGGAGTGACCGACCGCTACTCCAAGATGGCAGAGAACATCGAGCTTCGAAAGACATGGGCCGAAAAAGCCGGTCTAGGTTTTGAAATCAAGTAAGCATTGATTATCAGGAGGAAATATGGATTTTGAACATTTCGAAGGGCAGCACGACTCAACAAAAAGATTCAATCAGATTTTAGACGAGGCATCGGCTCGTCACAATTTGAAAGAGCTAGTCTGGAAAATTTATCAAGACCCGAAACTCGTCACAAAAGCCACGATGGCTTTAATAGAAATTTTGCAGCCTAGTGAACACCCCTGCTGTGGGTGCGACGACCCAAACATACCGAGCGGAGCGCATTTTGAAAATTGCCCGCAGTACAAAACGCTGATAATCAATGAAGAGTTGATGTTCAGGAGAATCCAGCGATGATCGAATACGACGGAACAAAATGCACTCCGCACAACCAGACGCGATGCGCTATTTGTCAAGCTATGGCAGCCAAAGGAAGGCGACCGTCTTCGCAGGAGGCCCCTCCGCAAAGCATCGCAGGTGGTCCGCCTGCTGACATCGAAGGACTCGGCAACGTGCGCGACCGCGAGCCAAAGACTGTAGAGGAAGCCAATACGGACTACGACAAGATCCTCGCCGAAGTTAACGAGATGAAAGGGAAGAAGGCGGAGGAGTGGGAGTCAACAGTTGAGGAGCCCACGCGTCCTAGAAAAAATAACCAGGCGCAACAAGGATCGGTTGACGTGCTCACTTATCGAGACACGTTCTCTACCTTGCCAACCGACGACAGCCACGCATCCAAGGTTCTGCGCGCAGCTGCAGCGTTTGCCGGCGCGGCACAGGCGTGGGCCCAGGAACTGGCCTACGTCGAGAAGATCAAGAAGGTTTTGCTGACCGCGGAAGTGCAGTTGAACAAGGCGTCGTTCGAGAAGGGTAACGCGGAAGAGGAGTTGAAGAAACTGGTGGCAGGAGGGTAGTATGGCAAACATTCGCATAGTTGACAGGCCTAAGAGGCCGAGCGCGGTCGTCTCCTGGTACAGTCCCGCCAGCACAAAACACTATCGCATGTGCCTGCAATGTATGATATACTTGAACGCAGCCTTCGAACCGGACGCGTCTCAGTACAGCCGAACCTGGATCGAGAAATATCACGCGCTACCGGACGAGGAGAAGTGCAAGCACGAGAATGTGCGGAGGGAGAAAAAGAATGTTGAGTCTTGAAGAGAAGCAGGCTCTGCTGGTGAAGAAGTGGGAGAAGATCAACGCCACAACGATCTCGCCAGGCAAGAGGAAAGCTAAACCGCCGGCCGACATAGATTTGTCGGATCATAAAATCCCGACGACAGAAACGCCTTTCAACAAGCTGGCGCGCGCGATCTGGGAAGCTAGCGGAAGAGAGATCAGTTCCATAGTTCCGGCCGGCGTGAAAAACTCCAGCTGGTATCTTTTGAATTTGAAGGGCAACCTGGAGTGGTACGGGAATGTGGCAGTAGGAGAGGATAAATACTTTGATGGGTGGGTGAACGTGGTCCCGCCGTCGGGGTGCTGCATCAGCTACTTCGGACCCGGCGCCATAGATCGGGCCCGCGAATTCGCGATGAAGCTTAAGGGGTTTTATTCATGAGCGCGAAAGTTAAACGGTGCCTAGGCTGGCCTAGGTGGGCAATGAAGCGTAGGGCGAAGTTTCGAGTTGGACAAGTAGTGTGCGATTCGTCGGACGGCACCTATTGTCGCATCGTGAAGATACTGAAAGGCGGCATTCTTTGGTGCGAGATGGAGCGCGGCGGAACGAAATGGACGATTCTCGACAGGAACTTGCGTCCGCTCACCAAGCGAGAAAAGGGACCACGGGGCCGCAAATGAAGGGTAAGGGGAAGCGACCGGAGTCATGCGAATGCTGCCACTACGACACCAAGAAGCTGGACAGCTATACGAAGCCACTGAGCGACAGAGTGTATTGGTTCTGCGACTTGTGCGCGGGTTCTATGGCGAGCCAAACCGTGCAGTACCAGCACCTTTTTGATTACCAATTGACGGTCGGCGTAATTATGAATGCGGCGAATCATATTCTGGCTGCACTCAATCGCGTCGAGCGCCAGCCAAAGAAAGGAAAAAGGCCATGAGCCAGACAGAGAGCGCATGGGCGATAGCCGAAGAACTGATGAGCCAAAACATGCTAGACGTTCCGATTCACGTTGCAGCGCCAGTTATTGCCAAGGTACTCGCCTCCCGAGCGCCAGCCACGACGCCAACGGATCAAATTCTCACGCCCAGTGGTGCGTTCACCCAAGCAGTTCGTGAAAAGGTGTTAATGCCCTCCCCGTGCGGAGTCGCAGGACATTTTGAGTTTCAACTTAACGGCGGGAGCTGCATGATGTGTCAGCGCGAGCAAAGGTTGGTCAGTGAAGCGTTGAAGGAGCGAGTAGTCGAGTGCAAGGAATGTAAAGAGTGGAAAGATACACTCGAAATGTATCAAACCGCTTGGATGCGGGAAATTGGCGGCTTCATCGTTCGCAAATCGCACCAGATTGATGGCTTTGTTCTGCGGACCCGCGCTGCACTGAAAGAACAATACGAGAAGGGTAAGCAAGATGCTCGCGACGCCTGGACAGGCCGCGACAAGTGGATTGAGGAAGTAGGCAAAGCCTTAGGCTCACCGCAGGCCGCGGCGCCCGGTGGGAAGGAATCGCTTGAGTATTCCTTACGAGAGCATCTAAAGTTTCTGCGTGAGCGCGAAGACCAAACAGGCATGGATTTCTACGCGGACGAGTTGGAGGAGCTGCTTGGCCATCCCTTACAGGATAAACCGCCCATTAGCTCGCGCACCTTAATCGAAGCCCTTAATAATCCTGCCTACAGCGAAGAGTCTACCAAGTTAGCGAAAGAGGTGGGAGATGCGGTGCGAGAGGAGATGGGCTTTACTTATGCATGTGGGACGCGGTCAATAGGTAAAGGTATTCCCAAAGCTTGCCCGATACATGGAATCGAATGTGCGCCAATCGCGCAGGATAAACCGCCAGCCGCGCGGAGGGGATCATGACAGGCAGAAGCCGGCAGGAAATTTGGGATGAGATCATGCGACGGGGTTTGCAGACCACGCCCGAGTACGGGCATGAGAAAGTTCTTGCAGATCGTTTCATGATGCTTGAGATGGACAGGGCGATGACGCCGACCTGGTGGGAAAAATTCGTAGCTCGAGTGGAGGGATATCGTGGCGGAAGACTATAGTAACTTTTCTATGGAATCGATCGAGAAGTCCTTACGGGAGATCCGGCAAGAGATGATGGACAAAGCCCTGGCCGCAGGTCTAGATCCTAAGTTAGCAAATTTGATGATCGAGATAGCGTTCCACCACGCCGGCCGAGACTTTATGGAAGTGAACGGATTCAAGGAACCTAGGATTTCGGAGTCGGATGTAAAGCAGCCCTGATTAGATTGATGTCAAAGAGTTTGCACCCGTCGTTATCTTTGATCGAGCCTTCAACGATCGCGCACTCTTTCCGGTCGGTGCCTGGAATGTGGATGTAGAACTCGCAGATCTGGCAGCGATGTTCTTTCGGATTGCTCGACGGGCCGTAGTCGGCCTCGGCTTTCGTGAACTTCCTTCCCTGACTTAGTAAATCATTTGGCTTGCTCATTTCTTTATCCTTGTACCGAAGAGAATATCCCCGAGGGGTATCCACACGTTATAGTTTCCGTCTTGAAGATCGGCGTGGTGTCGCATGTGGTGTTTGCTGATGTGGAACCTGTGAGCCACGAAGTGCGCGCCCTCGATCAGCACAACGTAATAGAAAGAGAAGAAGGCGGTCCACCACCAACTCCACCAGTGAAACAGATATCCGCTGCCGGCGATCAAGGCCGTGAGGGACAGAATCCCGGGCCAGGTGTGTGCGAACAGCGACGGGGTCTCGGGGTCCTCATGATGGTTCTTGTGGTTTAGATCCCAGAGCGGACCGTGCTCAGCCCACCGATGGATCACATACTCCATAATATTTGCGTACAGGAAGCAAACCAGCAAGTGAAGAAGAGTAACCACAGGGGCCTCACAAGAAGCAGGAATTCCTACCAATCGTTGCAATCATAGCATGGTCACCCATGCGCCGTACAATCTTTTCTTTGAACTCTTCGGAACAGGAGTTGAGGCGCCCGTACCATTTGGCGCCCTCTGTGATGTCTCGCTCGCGTCCGTTGTAAATATTCTCTGCCACAGCCAGGCAGCGCTTGAATAGCTGATCGTGGTGAGGATCGCCGAGCTTCAGGGCTCGCGGCGTCTTGTCCTCAGGGAAATGAAAAGAATCGTGCTTCTGAATGAGGCGAAGCCAGCTGCCATCTTCCCATCCGGCAACCATTCGGTTGCGAACGATCAGGCCACAAAGGGTCATGCCGAGCAGAACGTCTTCGTGTGATTCATTGTACATTAGCGTAGCGAGTTGAGAAACAACGTAATCCGAAGCTAACATTTGTTCCGCCTTAGTTGCTCATTTATGTATTTTCTACTGCCCCACGCTGTGGCTTTTCTCAAGTTATGCCGTTTAGCGTAGGAGTGTAAGGACGATCGAGAGTATTCAGCGGCATCGGCACAGGGTCCTGCAAGTAAAATTCCCTCTACTGTGAACTTTTTTATAAGTTTTTGAAAAGCGGGAGAATCCCAGATATTTACTCTACCGTTTGACCCTTTCTTTGCTTGAGATCTGTTAGCTACTTTTATTCCTTTTAGTTTGGCGAAGTACCCTAATCCTCCAACAGATCCTTTTCCTTTTGCTAGTAGTACACATTTGGTTCTGTACAACAAGCCATCTTTGGTGCAAACTTTTATTATCTTTTTCCAGAAGGGTGAGTCGTACTTAGATACGGAACGCTGTCTAGCCTCTCCTACGCTTGCTACTCTAATTCCTCGTTTTATCGCCCAAGCGCGAAGAGGGCCTCTGTGTGTTTTATTTTTCTCAGAGCACTCGTTAACATACAAAACACCGTTTACGGTGTATTTTCTTATGCTAGATTGCCACTTAGGGGAGTCAAACTTAGACCCTCTCCGAGAGGTAAAAAGAATGTGAGCTCTCATGAGACTGCTGTAAAAGGGGGTTCCATCAAAAGCTGCAGCGTATAAAGTGTGAACGCGTACGTGTGTCTGGTGAGGAATGCGAACCAAGTTCCATTGCATGTTTTGTTTTAAGAAACAAAATTCAGGCCACATAGACCGAAGCAATCCATGGTGTTCGTCTCCGCCGGATGCTAGCTCGTGTTCCTTCATTAGATCGAAAGCCCGATCCAAAGCCGCAGGAAAGCTGGGTTTAAGCTTGTCCATCTCTTTTCGAATTCGTTTAAAATCGGCACTCATGATTGTATTGTCTCAAGAATTGCGCGCGATGTCAAGGCCTTAGCTTCCATGGAAGGAATTAACCACCGTTATGGGCATTCCAATTCCGTAACCTGCCTCACTTATGTTCAGGGTCGCGATCGCCGACCCGTCCGACGCGGTTGAGGC
>Ga0265354_1000212_pt1 | contig 10713 bp, 18 predicted proteins | sample NZE1metagenome_FD_189074 | JGI IMG/M metagenome (GOLD analysis project Ga0265354, IMG submission 189074) | Rhizosphere microbial communities from Maridalen valley, Oslo, Norway - NZE1 | ecosystem: Host-associated > Plants > Roots > Rhizosphere > Soil | place: Norway: Oslo | collected 2017-09-14 | reverse complement strand
TTGGATTTGCTGCCCCCATTGAAAGGCACTACCAGAAGAACAAACGGGTTCACCACTCAGGAATCCAAATTTTCAAAGGTGTTCTGGAGTTACCAACTGAAGTAATCGAACACGCACTACAGAGTCCACTATTTCGCACCACACACCGGCATGAAGCTGTACGATTTAAGCTCCACGGCACAATTTTTCTTTTTAGAGAACTTGCAGAAACCACAACCTACGTAGGTGAAATAGTTCAGACACCTGAGGGTTCTCAGAGAGTTCATTTGTTTAAGGTAGCTTTTGTGGGATCTAAGCCTAAATTTGTTTTCACTTTTGCCCCTCAAGTACCCCTTTCCCACCTCCAGCCCGAAGATTATCCTCAAGCTGTCCCACTCGTTCCCCCGGTCGCCAGCGAGGATGTCGATTACGACGCCCCGGCGTATTCGCAATATTGCGATCCAAAATACGCCGAGCAACTCATGGATGAAGCTATGCCCGCACCGATCCTACCTCCAATGATCGTTCCGTCACCGAGTTGGGGCCCAAATGAGCTGCACACCAAGATCCAAGCGCAAGGGATGGGGAGGCCAGCGCAAGGGCGCCGACCTCAAGCCCCACTTTTACCTAATATGGAAGTTCCACAACCAAGCTGGAGATCTTAAATGGAAGCAATTCAGCGAAGCCCAACTTCTAACACCTTCTGTGTCCCTGCCGCTCTGGCCGCTCTGCTAGACTGTCACGTGGATTTAGCAGAAGCCCTTCTAAAAGAGGAACTAGGGGATCAACCAATTACAGGTATCTACTACCCACTAATCTTCAAAATCCTCCGCCGTGTAGACCCAACCTTCCGCTGGACTGAAGTCTCTCAGACTTACAGGCAAACCCACAACGAAATCTACCTACTTTACTTTGATGGTCATGTCGGAGTTGTGAAGGATAAGTGCTACTTTGACAACCAACAACCAAATGGTAAACCGATGACTGAACATCCCTACAGTAAGAAGATTCGACAGATCTTTAAGATTTGGAAAACCACTTAAATGCTTCAAGACTTCTCCGACTCCAAGTTACCGCCAGGTAAACTTGAAGAGTGGACAATCGCCGCATTGTCCCTAGTTTGGTTTCTACTTCAACTTAAAGGATGGCTCCGGCTATGAACACACCACAAGAATTTAAAATCTACATTCAAGAACTCTCAGACTCAGAACTCTTAGTTGTTCTTGAAACACTCCAAGAGTTCAAAGCAATTTTAGCTAAACAACAAGAACTTCTGATAAGAGAGATTGAGGAAAGGGGACAATTTAGAAACTTTGAACTTTCCCCTTTAGAAGTACAGAGGTTAGAAAATGCTTGAAAGACCCCCCTCAAACTCAGATTTAGTTTTTTGGATTAAATTTATAATTGGCTATGCAATAATCTTCCCACTAGGTTGTTGGTTAGGACTTTGGCATGTCTAAAACAATTCTTATTCTTGACTCAAGTCAGATTTCAACATTCCTTGACTGTCCAACCATGTGGCAACTAGGCTACCAGGAAAGACTCCAGCCCGCTGCGGCTAAGGAAAACGTTCCTATGGATATGGGAACTTATGGACATAAGCTACTTGAGATCATTTACAAAGAACGGGCTAAAGGAAACAGCGCTGGTGCTTTAGACTGTGCTTTCTCTTACAACATCGACAGGGAAACTTGTCGCTGCTCTCACGGGGCGGAGCGACACGGAGAAAGTTTTACTAAACCGTGTCTTTCGGTAGGTTGTGGCTGTATGGAATTTCAGCCTATCGAATTCCCCCTATCTGAACCTGACCGCGCCTTTGTCCGCCAGCGGGTCCAAGAGTACACATTTGTAGAAGGCTCCTCAATTCCAGAACTTGTCCCCCACTCCCCAGACCACGTTGAAGTAGGATTCAGCGAAAAAATCTATGGAGACTCAGAGAGACTCTACATTCTTGAAGGTAGGATTGATCTCCTGGGACAAATTGCAGGAAATGTTACAAATGGATGGGCTGACCATAAGTTTCAGAGTCGGGAAAGAGACCTTTATCTTAAGTCTATCCAATTTAGAAACTACGCAATGGTTACAAAGCTCCCCATCGGGGTTGTCAACTATATCCGATTTGCAAAGAAAATCGAGAAAGACAAAACCTTCAAGCGGGCTGTAATTTCCTTCTCCCGTCTTGAGATGGAAGCCTGGCGGCAGGAGCTTCTGGCTATCTTTCATAGAGTTGAACAATTTTTAAAATATCCTGAGACAATGAGTTCTGTAGAAGTTCGCAATTGGGCCGCCTGCTCGGGCCGCTTCGGCTACCCCTGTGAATTTACACCTCTTTGCGAAGAGTGGAACAACCCACCGCTGGTACAATTGAAAAAAGAAGCTGAATTCAAAAAGAAAGCAGAGTGGAGGCCGTGGTAGATGCCTAAACTACAAATTGAAATAGATACAGATAAACTTGAGCTTCTTGAAGTCTATCAAGAGTTCTCAGATGCCGTAGCGGTATCCAGAGTCTATGAACTTGGCTTATATACTATTTGTATAGCTAATGAAGATTCAACAGTCTACTTAGTTTTACCGCTCCCAGAAGGTTACGACGGGGATTTATATTTTAAGTGGGGCTGCTACGAACTTAAGGAGACAGATGTCTAAAAGTTTGAATCACGTTCATACCTACGTCCGCTGGAAACCCGCCTTTGGCGAAATGCACTACCGCTGCGATCATCCAGATTGTATGCACCACGCCCCCACAAGTCTCTTAAGGGGTAAGAAGTCAATCTGTGCAGTTTGCAAGGAAAAAGAACTAATTCTAAAAAGTTCAGACTTCAAACTTGCCCGCCCCCGCTGTGAGGACTGCTCAGAAACTGCGGAAGCTGTGGCTCGTCGAGAGTTCGCAGCTATTGCACATCAATTTGTGACAGACCCAGAGGAGGACCAGCAGTGAAAGAAGAAGGAATAATTCCACCAGGCCCGCCCAGAAGTCACGTAAGAGTTTTTCTTTATATCCAGAGATTGCGTAGAGGACCAACAGTGAAACCTAGACTACCTAGAAATGGCCCTGGAGAACTCCAAGTAGGCTTAAATGACCAAGGTACTGAAATTATTATAAACTTACCTAAAGATATGACAGGGCATATAGTTTTCTCACTTCCTCAGGCCGCAAACCTTGCTAAAATTCTTATGAAGAAAATTAAAGAGGTTACCGAAAATGAAAGATAAACTAGTCATCATCGCAACCATCCAATATTGCATTGAAAATATGAAGTCTATCCTCTTCGATGCAGGACGGGGAAACCAATCTATGGAAAAGCGGGGCGCACTTAAGACTCTTGGTCTAGTCCTAATAGAGATGCACTATGCAATAACTGGAAACCATTGGCAGGGCAGCCCTAAAGACCTTAGCCTTTGGATGCTCCGCTACTGTAAGCAGGAGGCGGATGCACTTGGGAAGCCTGATTTGGTGGTGATACAGTGATAATCTATAAACTTTTAGTTAATATTTACTGTTTGTTTTCAAGACGTGCAAGAAAAATTCGTTTACATGCACTCAACTATTCAGCAAGCTATAGAACAATTTGGATAAATCTTGTTAAATGAACAATGCTCAAATTAGAATTATAATGCAAGTTTTGTGGTGGTTACTTTTTAGATCACTAAATGGAACAGGTTTTTTTTATGTTGAGAGAAAAGAAGAAAAAGAGCTACTTTCAAATTTAAATCATGAAATTCAGAGGTTAATGCCGTGAACTACACAATCCTAGCAATGAAGAAGTATGGCGGAAGCTTTATTAAAGCTCTGGCTGCCGTTCTGGAAGTCGCTGATGACTCAAATATAGTTAAGATAATTAATACTTGGCCAGTTGAGTACGAACGGTATCAAAAACTTGGTAGACAGTTATTTGAAAGTGAAAAAACTCAATGATCCTCTACGATACAGCCCCTACCTCTCTTGTAGTTGAACAGTACATCCTTAAACTTCTTGGATTTTATAAACGCCTTCAAGACGCTAAAGACGAGAAGAGTCCAGGAGAGAATATTTACAAGATAACTATTGAAGTTGAGGAGTTGGACTAACTGTGGCCACACCTAAACAAATCTCCTACGCTGAAGTTCTACTTAACGAAGCAGGAATTGATTCACACAGTAAAGTGAAAGACTTTCTTCAACTTAGATTTAAAAAGTCTTTTGTAACTGATTTAACGAGTTCAGAGTGCTCTCAACTGATTAGGGAACTTCTGGGAGAAGACGACTAACCATGCCATCTGACGCCTCTCTTGAAGAAATTAAAGAAAATGCACTTAAGATCCTTAGTGAAAAAGGCTTCGACGGAATGGATGAAGCAGTGGCTTACATGATAAAAAATTGGAAGATGAATGAAATCCTTATGGATATTGGAATTTTAAGAGTTGAAAACTTGGATTTAATTGGCGTAACTGAGTGGATTAAAGGATTTAAATAGATGCCATCCGCAGCCTCGATTAAACCTGACTCCCGTTTCTTTGGCCTTTTCATTGGCCGCTCCGGCTCTGGCAAATCCGCCGCTGCCTACAGTTTCCCCCACCCAATAAAAGTCCTAGATCTCGATGGTCGCATCCGTGGCGGCCTAGTTCCTTGGGTAGAAAGAGAGGGAATTGACTACACTTACTATCCACCTAAACCAGACAAAGGAACTGTCTTCGATCTACTTAACAACGACTTTGCCGCCCTGCAAGTTATGTGCAGGACGGGCCAGAACTACTTTAAGACTTTGGTTCTTGATTCCATTACTTGGGCCACTATTGATCTACTTCTTGACGCAATTCCACTAACCCACGCGGCGGGAAGTGGCAACGATAAAGGAAAATCTATCGGAGGAATGCAAATTGGCGGCCCAGCAGACTACCAGTTCCAAAGTACAGGTATCTATCAAATTCTTGCATTTCTCAAGTCTCTCCCAATCCCTAACATAATCGTGACAGCACACGTAGTGGGAAAGTGGGGAAAGAGGAAGGACGCGGCTGGTAAGATTATTGATCCTTATGGGCCTTCTGAGCTAATTGGAGAGCAGCTTAGCTTGACTGATAAGTTAGCAGAGAACGTACCTAGCTCTTTTGACAATGTTTTTAGCTTCGAGAAAGTAGATACAGGCTCTCAAGTCAAATTCTTCTTTGAGGCTCAAGGGGAGCTTGCCCGCTCCGCCTACCCTGAACTCCCCTACCAAAGGCTAGATGTTACAGGAAAAGACTTCTACAAATTTCTGATGGAGAAAGTGCAGCCATTAGTACCCTCAACCGCATCATTAACCACTGGTTCTTGAAAGGAGCCACTTCTATGCCTATCATAAGATTTACTGAGGCCGACCGCCTAGCAGGAAAAACCCTTGAAAAAGGTTACTACACCGCCCAGATAACTAGTCTAGTTGGTCCCACCGCTAGCGCTTCTGGAAAATCCCTATCCTTTGAAGCCACTTTTACAATAACTAAGGGGGCTTTCCAAAACAAAGAACTTACAGTGTTCTTCAACACAGAAACAAGTGGAAATTCTCTACTTGGTACCCGCCAGTACGCTCCTCACAATTGGTTACTTGCTAAGGTTGCACCCGCTGTTCTAGGAGTGCCTTTTGCTGAAGTTCCACTTGAACTCGACACAGATTCTCTAATGAATCAACCTCTAGACATCTCAGTAGGTGTTGAAACGAGTGGTGGAAACGTTGAAAATATTATCAATGGGTTTGTACCAGCGGGGAAGGGGAGTGCGGCTCTGCCTTTCTAAACGACAGGTTTCCCTACTCTAACAACTATGTTTAGAGATTTCGGCCATCTAGCCCCGAATGGTGGGAAAATCGGGGCACACAAACTTAAAACCATGAAAAAACTAAAACAATTTCTCCTTTTCCCTTGGTGCTGGCTTTGCGCTAGGCTCTGCCGCTGCGACTGGTGCTTCGGACCACTCGCAACTACTGACAACTGGGAAGCTTCGGGCTGTCAAGAGATTAGCTTCTGCACCCGTTGTGGGTGGAATGACTGTGAGCTTCCTTCTAGGTGGGACGCATGATATATGATCTAGATGAATCACACAACCCGGTGCCAACTACAGATTTTAAGTGTTTCAATAAAAACCACGTTGTAAAAAAAGAATTAGTAGGTAGCTCGGAAGTTTCTACTGTTTTTCTCTGTATAGATCATAACTATGGTAGAATCGGACCGCCACTTTTATTTGAAACAATGGTCTTTGGGCCGTTAGACCCCGAAAATGAAATTCAAGAACGATGCTCTACTTGGGATGAAGCTTTAGAGCAACATCAAAGAATTGTAGATAAATTAAAGGTAAAATTAAATTGATAGCAGGCCACGGCGCTTCCAGTCCCTCTGTTATGTTAGTTACAGATTTCTCACAGGGAGAAGACTTAAAGACAGGTTACGCAATCTCTGGTTACAAAGAAAAGCTCTTGCGTGACTTTTGGTCTGCCGCCGGACTCAACTGGAACGATACCTATAGAACCTGTCTAATTAAAGAAAATCTCCCCACTCAAGTAAATTGGGGAAAGAAGAAAGTCTCAGAAACAGAAGTAGCGAAGTTCTACTTAGAGAAATTGGAACCCACCTATGGCCCTATCCTTAAAAATGAAATCTCAGCCCTTAAGCCCAACCTGATAATCCCTCTAGGGGAGATCGCGTTCCAGTTTACTAGCGGATTGGCTGGCATCCGGAAATTCAGAGGTTCGGTACTTAGACTTAATCCGTTACTTGGTATTGAGAAGTACACTAAAGTTCTTCCGATTCTTGGCCCTTATCCCTACCTCTACCAGGATTATAAACAGAAGTTCATTACTCAGATAGACTTTGGGAAAGTTCCTCGATGGATAGGCAGCTCTGAAATACCCGATGACACTTACAGAATCTGGGTCTGTCGCTCCCCTGACGCCCTTCGGAACTTTCTTGAAAGAGCCTACCAGCCCTGCTCGGCAAAGTCTGTAGAAGAGGGTGGCTTTCTAGTCTTTGACATCGAAACCTACATGAATGTCCCTACCTGCATTTCTTTTTGTTTCGATGGTTTCGAGTCCTGTTGTATCCCTTTTCTAGATCCCTCAATTGACCAAGATCAGCGGGCCGTAATGATAGATTTAGTAGCAAGAGTCCTAGCTTCTTCAATTCCGAAGGTTAACCAAAACATAAAGTATGACTGGAAAACACTCGAACGATGGTCCTTCAAAGTCTCTAATGTTGTCGGAGATACAATGTTGGCTACATCAACACTCTACTGTGAGTTCCCTAAGAATCTTGGTTTCCTTACCTCCATTTACACAGATCTCCCTTATTTTAAGGATGAGGGACGGCAGTACGACCCGTCTAAACATAAAAAGGACCAGTTTTACCTTTATAATGCTAAAGATAGTCTTGCTACTCACCAGATTTACTTTAAACAGTTACCTGAAACAGTTGAGCAAGGAACAGCTTGCGTCTACCAGAAGTTAGTCCAGCTTATTCCTGTGTACAGAAGGATGGAAGATCGGGGAATCAGAATAGATGGGGAGCGGCGAGACTACCTACTTGCTAAGTACGAATCTCTCTTCCGCCGCCACACAACAGCCCTGCGCCGCCTAGCTAACTCAGATACTTTCAATCCTCTATCTTGGGAACAGTGCGGAAGACTTGTCTTCGAGGAGTTAGGCTATCACAAAATCCGTGGTGTAAAAGGTACAGATGAAGAATCCTTCAATATGCTCCAAGCCTTCGGGCAACCCAAGAACTGTGGAGTCCAAGATGGCAAACAAATCCTCCAAGAAATCTCCTGGTGTAGGAAGATACACAAAATCATTGAGATTCTCAATCTTGACCTTTATCCCGATGTCCGCTTTCGATGTGAGTTCAATCTTGCAGGGACAGAAACAGGAAGAACCTCCGCCGGAAAAACCACAGACTACTACGTCAAACCAGAAGGTACGAAAGGGAAGGTCAAAACAGTCAACTTAGGGCACAGTCTCCAAACAATTGGAAAGCACGGTTTCTTTATAGGAGAGGAACTCTATGGTGTTGATATTCGATCTTGTTTTGTGCCTAGCTTTGGCTATTCTTTTGTGGAAAACGACTTATCAGGAGCCGAAGCCAGAGTTGACAGAGTACTTTCTGGAAACTTTGAAATGTCTGTGTTTGACAGTCCTGGTATCCATCGTCTTACTGGTTCTTGGCTCTTTGATTGTAAACCAGAGCAGATAAAGAAAAACACACTTCAATACCATTTATCTAAGATCTTCCGCCACGCCGGTGAAAGAAACATGGGGGCCAACCGAGCTTTCCTAATGGTACAAGATGAGGGTCTTGGTCTAAGTTTAACACTTAAAGAAGTTACAACTAAACTTGAGAAGTTCCACAGTTTTGCACCAGAGATTCGAGGTACTTTCCATCGTGACATTGAAACTGCGATTAGAACAACAAATGCTCTAATCTGCCCCAATGGTAGGCGGAGAGACTTTTTTGATAGAATTGACCATCACTCCATTAATGAGGGTATTAGCTTTATCCCGCAAGCTGTTGTTAGCGATCAAACTAAATTTAGTTTTATTAAGACTTTTGAGGAAGCACCTTGGGCTTTTCTACTCTCTGAAGCTCATGATGGTAGCTTGGCAGAGGTGCCGCGCGGCAGGGAAGTTGAGTTTGCTTCTATCTACAAGAGGAACATTGAAACAAAGATCGACTTTAGAAAAGGCTCTCTGAAACGGGACTACAACCTTACTATTCCTTGTGAGAGCTCAGTTGGTGAGAATTGGGAGGAAATGGAGGAATTGAAGCTATGATTTGTACCTGTCCTGGAAAATTAAGTGAAAATGACGGCCCACATGAAATTTGGTGTGCTATGTTTAAGAAGGAAGCCCCTGCCGCCCGCCGGGATCTAGTAGCCTACCGCTATGATGTTCTCTATTGGCAATTTATCCACGCTATGGCACAAATTGGACACTTCGGAGCCGAGAAGTACGGTGAGTTAAACTATAGGCAGCCTGGACTCCAAAGAGACAAAAGCCCTATTAACCACATAGCAAATCATCTTAGAAAATTCATCGAAAATGAGCCTTACGATCACCCTGAAGTAGGAAACCAACGTAAATACCATCTTGCCGCCATTGCTTTTAATGCTATGATGCAGTTTTGGCACGAGGATCACCAGGACTACCCACCAGAAAAAGAGAATGCCTAAAGATATCTACAAACACAACCAAAAAAGCGGCCCAAAGCCTTCCTGCTTTTGTGGAACTTGCACTAAATGTAGACAAAGAGAGCACTATAGAAAGAAGAAACTGGGTCTAACTAAATCCTATCGAGATCGCCGAGTAAGCTCTGCTGAGTTGGATCATAAACTAAATGAAAAATTCAAAGCATTAGGCTGGGACTAATGGCTAAAAGAAACCAAAGTTGACCTTTGTACAGACGCTACTTAAACATACCGCTTCCTATGAGTCGCCAACTTCTTTCTGGAAGTGGTCTGCTTATGCTTGCATTGCGGCTGTTCTACGTGACAACGTTTGGTTAGAAGATGGGGACAGCAAGCTTTATCCAAATGTCTACATAATCTTCCTTGCTGCCTCGGCCCAACGAAAAGGTCGCCCAGTGACACTGGCTGAGCATTTGATCTACTTAGTTGATAATGTGAAAGTTATTAGCGGCCGTTCTTCAATCCAGGCCATCCTCCAAGAAATCGGACACACAGAGACAGATGAGAAAGGCAAGATCAAACCAAGTGGAAGTGCTATCTTCTTAGCACCAGAGCTGGCCGCCGGGATAGTTTCAGATGACCAAAGTATACAAATTCTTACAGATATTTATGACTATAAATCGGTTGGCCACACAACTAATCTTATTGGAAGAGGAAAGTTCAAAGTTGACAAACTTATTTTCTCAATGTTCGGAGCTTCTAACGAAGAACTTCTCAAATCTATCTACACCACAAAAGCAATTTATGGAGGGTTACTTGGAAGGACTTTCCTTATTAAGCCAGACGAATTTAGAAAGTCAAATGCATTTCCAGAAGGCAATGAAGTCGGATTTAGAGAACTTGTTAACGGACTTAAAGAAATCTCAGAACTCTTAGGTAAAGCCACTTTCACTTGGGAAGCTAGGGAGTTCTACAGAGTCTGGTACACCGAATTTAGAGAAGAAGCCAAGAAGAAAGACGATCGGGCTGGTATCTTTGGCCGCTTCCACACTAACGTGAAGAAGCTAAGTACAATTTTAGCAGCTAACGAACTTAAACTTGAGATTGAGAAGCGACACGTGGAAGAAGCAATTGAGGAAGGACTTAAGCTTATTAAAAACTACAATAGCTTTATCCTAAGTAGTGGAAAGTCAACTATAGCGGAGGCGGGCGGAACGGTACTTGAGATTTTAGCTGCCTCTAACGGCCACTTAGTTGACCGTAGATCTATCATACGGGACCACTGGATGAATTTTGATCCAGACACACTTGATAAAGTAATAGTTGCTTTTGAAACTGCTGGTCTAATCCAAATTCAAGTTAGTGGAACAATGGTCTACTATAAACTAAGTGAGAAGGGTGAGGAGACGATTGGTAAGAAAGGGGCAGGAGCTTAAATGTTGATACCGAATTGGAAATACAAAGAAATTTATCTTGCTATTAAGAAGACGGAACAGCAAGAATTGAAGCAACTTTCTTGGTGGAAGCAGCTTTGGGAAAGAATTTGTGACTATTCAATTTAAAGATGAGAAGGGTGGTGGCCAGACAATTCCAATTAAAAATGATGTAGTGGAA
>Ga0265354_1000211_pt1 | contig 10755 bp, 7 predicted proteins | sample NZE1metagenome_FD_189074 | JGI IMG/M metagenome (GOLD analysis project Ga0265354, IMG submission 189074) | Rhizosphere microbial communities from Maridalen valley, Oslo, Norway - NZE1 | ecosystem: Host-associated > Plants > Roots > Rhizosphere > Soil | place: Norway: Oslo | collected 2017-09-14 | reverse complement strand
TCAAACAGACTAGGGAATACGGGGACATTTCTTGTGGCCGCGGAGTGGGATGCGTATAGTGCCGGAATGCACGGAATCTGGCCGCTTCTGCTTTGTGTAGTTGTTCTGGTGTTCTTCGGAGTCGTTTTTTTCGCCTGCGTGTCTTGGCCAAAGATGGCACCCAAGAAACGGATTGCCAGTCTTTTGCTCCTTGCGCCAGATTTTCTGACTATTGTATGCATCGTGGTGTCAGCGTCGTGCGGTCATCCTCCTCAGGGATCGCGTTGTTTCAATACACAGTTTCTATGTGGTGTTCTACTGGTATTCATTCTGCCGCTTCCGGCTTTGGTCGGTACGCTGGTGGCGCTCGGCGGGTGGCGCACCCTGCGGTTTTTCAGGGTGCGGATTTTGACTTTCTTGCGGAGGCCTGACGCTTGCCTTACCTAAAGGGAGGCGACGCTAAAGCGCGCCATGGGTACACGACAGCTAAGTGATCCTGTCTTCCGCTTCGGGCGGCGTGTTGGGCACCTGTCGGAGGAATTTGAGCAGGCGGTCGCCCTTGGCGTTCCCAGCGCGCTTTTTGAAGAATGCGGCCGCAGTTTCCACGACACCCACCTTTTCGGCAACGGCCACGGCGATCCATTGGTTCAAGGAGACGCCATCTTCTTTGGCGAGGCGCTGAGCGGCCTTCTTCACAGAATGGGGAAGCTTTAACGGGTAAGTAGCCCTGCTCATGGTTTCACCTTTTTCAAAAGCTGCGCCGGCGTCAGCACCGGAATACCGAAGCGTTCGGCGGCGACGGAAAAATCCGCCGTGTTGTAAGTTACCAGTGCTCCAGCATCTCCATTGATTGCTGTCTCCAAAACCATCTCATCGTTCGTGTCGTGAACCTGGGGCCGCCAGCGAAAATGCAGCTCAACCGGTTCGATCAGTGCCGCGAGCTCCTGGAGAAAACTATCCAGTTGCTGCGGCGAAAGCCCGTGAACAAGCCGATGTTCCGGGCGATTCAAAACCTCTTCGTATTCTAGAAAGAGCGGAGGAGTCGCCAGAAGAATCAAGCGCCTTTGGGCGACCAACCGCAGAACAGCGTTTCCCGCGCCGGAACGAGAGCGAAGCGCAGCGACTAGAACTGAGGTGTCGAGCACAATCCGCATCGTGAGCCCCCCTAGCATACCACATCGCATAGGATGTCACAGCGGGATGCCCCAGACGCCGGCTTTGCGTCTGGGAGTTTTGATTCTTACTTCTGTTGCTTTGCAATGGTTCTCTTATGATGTTCTGGCCGCCAAAGTCTTTCCTGAAAGCCAATATCTGTTTCGGCAGCACGCCGTCGACGGCGGTAGATGCGCGGAGGTGCTCTCCTACAATGGAATTAGGCCATTCGAATGCGCTGCCCCAAATGCCAATTCGATCATCCGTTGCAGACCACCGAGTGTCTGAAGTGCGGAATCGTTTTCTCGCGCTACAAGGTGCCGCTGGAAAGCGCCGCGAACCAGGTTAATCCGGACGCCGCGGTGGCCGTGTCCGCTCCTCCCGTACTGGCGGGGCCTGCTACCGCTGCCAACGATACCCATCGCGGAAGCGATGACCTAGGCAATGTTCGCGCCGATGCCCGGGCCGAGTTGAAGTACCGCATCGTCGCGCTTCCTTTGGCGTTGCTACTGGCGCGTCTCGTTGCGGGCACGCCTCTACGCATCGCGGCAGGCATGCTTGCCATGGTGCTGCACGAAAGCGGGCACGCCATCACTGCGTGGCTCACCGGCCGCTGGGCCGTGCCGCTGCCCTGGGTTACCCCGCATGGCCAAGAACGCTCCTGGCTGATCGTTCTGCTGGTAACGGCGGTCATTGGTTTTGCCGGATTTCTGGCGTGGAAGATGGAACGCCCGGGATGGCTTCTCGCCGCCGCCGCGTTGCTCGTCCTCCAACTGGTCGCGTTGTATTCGCCAGCAGAAGCGATGATCATTTTCTTTGGCGATGGCGGCGCTTTGGTGCTGGCCACTCTGCTGATGGCGACGTTCTACGCGCCGCGCGAGAGCCGGCTGTATAAGAGCTGGAGACTACGCTGGGGATTGCTGGGCATCGGGGTGCTCAGTTTCATGCACGTTTTTCTGCTGTGGCGCGGGCCGCTCGAAGATCTTCCGTTCGGCGAGATTGAAGGAGTGAACCTTTCCGATCCCAGCCTGCTCACCGAAATGTACGGCTGGACGGTCCTGCAAATGGTCGATCGCTACGCGCGGCTCGGGACGTTCTGCCTGGTGGCTCTGCTTGCGCTGTACATTTGGGGACTGGCCTCCGCGTACCTCGAATTGCGGCGCAGCCCGGCCGCGTAGAGATCATTTTATTTCGGCAGGAAGCGAATAATTAGACCCGTGATCGCGTCGTGCCAGGCGTGCGTGATAATCCCAGGACGAAGATTTTGCCGGACCTCCGCAAGAATCCCGAACATCAGGCCGTACACACCGATGACGATGGTAGCTTTGGCACCTTGATAGACATGCCCGAGGCCAAATAAGGCCGCCGACAGCACCACTCCAACGGCAGCGCTGCCAGTCCATGCCACAAACTGCCGCTGTAAGTAACCGCGAAAAATGGTCTCTTCGCAAATACCGGCGGTAACCGCGAGAGCGACCCAAACGATGGATTCCAGCCAGCTCTGCGGAGCAAGCAGGCGCGCGGCTTCGGCCATTCCGGTTGCATGAACCAAGTGCGAAACGATACTGAGAATAATTATCGCGCCAATCCAAAACGCAAATGCGATTCCGATGTCCAGGAAAAACTCCGACGCACTCTTCCAACTTTTACCGGCGATGTTCTGAAACGATTTTCCGTGCCGGCGCAGTCCCCAGTAAATGTAACCGACAACAAGCCATTCCCAAGCCATGGTCGGCAGATAGAAAAGCAATCGATTCGGATTATGCACGACGGCTTGGCGATGGACGGAGACGTAGCCGAGCGCACAAACTGCCGCGAGGACAATGAGAAGAAACACAGTGTGAGCAGTACTGGCCACGGTCTCGGAGCGGTTGATAGGCGATTCTGGGATGGTTGCGGCAGCAGCGTCCAAGGGTTTCCTCACACGATTCGGGGTTGCGCGAATTCTCTCACACTTCAGAAAATTTCTTCGCGGGCATTTGTGGAGTGCGGCAGCTCTGCTGCCGCTTTCGCGATCGCGCCATACGCGGTCGATAGAGCGGAAGCCAAACTATGTGCAGAAATCCACAGAAGCACAGTTACCTCTGCGCGTCCTGTACTTCCGGGCAGGCGATTTTCCTCTCCTTTATAGGCGATGATGGGTTTCGCCCGGCAGCAACCCAGCCCAAGCAAACCGGCGATGCGGACCGGCCACACCCGGCTACTGTGGGCCGTAGTGTAGGCGCCATGAACCGAAAAATGGCCGCCATCGTCTCGAGTGAAAAACGTCGAGTGGGGGAAAGTTTCACGATGCTTGCGGATATTCAGGATAAGCAGAATCAACTTTCTAATCAGCCTTCTGCCGAAGAAGCCACCGGCTCGATCTCTCTTCTGGATCTGGCGGAAATTCTCGATCAGCACAAAATCTGGGTAGAAACAGGCGGAGAGTCCGGCGTAAAAGCCGACCTTTGCGGAGTCAATCTTTCCCACTCTGACCTTACTGGAGTCAACCTCGAAGGAGCTTTTATTCAGCGCGCAAATTTAATTGGCGCGGACCTTTCGATGGCCAATTTACGAGGAGCCAGCCTCGTACAAGCTGATTTACGCGAAGCCAATCTTTTGGGCACTGAGCTCCGAGGCGCCAATTTAATGGGCGCGAATCTTTATGGAGCTGAAGGCGTGTGGGTCGGGCGTCTTGGCGGAACAAATCTTTTCGACGCGATTCTGCCTGAAACGATTGCGGCTTTCGACAGCACAAAAGCTATTTCAGATGCCTCAAAAGTCGCGCGGTGGTTTTATTTTCTGATTCTGGGCGCTAGTCTTGCCTGCATTGCGTTAATTGGATTAACCACCGATGTGCGTCTTGTTGTTGATGCTTCCGCGATTCCCATACCGCGCTTCCCGAAAATTCTGTCCATGACGAGTTTTTATTTGGGAGCGCCGCTCGTTCTCTTTATTTTATATTTGCGATTTCATTTTTTGCTGTTGCGTTTGTGGGGAAGCATGTCGGGATTGCCTGCGGTTTTCAAGGACGGGCAAACGCTGGAAAAAGACGGTCCCTGGTATTTGATGGGTTTGGTGCGACGCCATTTCCGCTGGATGCGCGAAGGCCGCTCTCCTTTCTGGGTGTTGGAGACGATCGTAGCGACTGTGCTGGCTTATTGGGTCGTGCCGGCGACACTGTTTTTGTTTTGGCTGCGATACTTGGTAAGGCAAGATTTTCGCGGAACGCTTTTGCATGCGTTTCTGCTGACGCTTTCGGTGGCTGCGGCGACGTGTGTTCCCACAATCGTCGCGCGCGTCCTGCAACCCGGCGATTTGTTGCGGCAGAAATCGAAGAACTTGCTCCGGCTGAGTTTCGCAACTGCGCGAATCGCCCTGCTGACCGGCTGTACTCTGCTGATTTTCTCGCTGGGAGTGAATCGCGGATTGCCTTCCGATAGCAACATTGCGACGCAACATTCGCAAGCCAGTTTGCTGAGGTGGGCTTCGGAAGCAATGCAATCGATCGGCTACAGGCCATACGCGGAACTGACGGAAGCAACGCTCTCCGGCCCGCCGCCGCACGGAAATTGGAGTGAAGAAGCGCTCGCGGCTGTCCCCGGAGCAAAACTGAACGAAATGAATTTGCGATTCGCGCGCGCCTACAAAGCTTATTTGGTGAACGCAAAACTCTGGCGCGCAAATTTGGAAGGAGCTTACCTTTCCGAAGCGGACATGCGGGGAGCAAATTTGCGCGAAGCCGTTTTGAAGGACGCCGTTCTTGATCGCGTTCTGGCCTCGAAAACGGTGATGGTCTCCGCGGACGCGACCCGCGTAAATTTCACCGGCGCCGATTTGCGCGGCGCGGACATGTCCTTCGCCACGCTCGAGAACGCTTTGCTTTCGAACGCCCGACTCGGCGGCGCTTCGCTCTATGCTGTAAATTTGCGCAACGCTCAATTGCTGCGCACCGACTTATCGCGCGCGGACATGCGAGACACGAAAATGGAACACGCTATTTTGTCCTTCGCGACGCTGGAGCAAACGGATTTTTCCTCAGCAAAATTGATTGAAGCCAACGCGACGGGCGCTCAGTTTAAGGGAACGATTTTGATGGACGCGGACCTTCGAAACGCGGATCTTCGCGGCGGTTTTTTCAACGGAGCTATTTTTCGCGGCACAGAAATTACCGGCGCAAACATTGCTGGAGCGGACCTCCGCGGAGCGCTGGGGCTTACCGCCGAGCAGGTTTGTTCCACAAAGGGTTGGCAGTCCGCTCAGTTCGATGCAGATGTCCTTGCGCAAACGCGCAGCCTTTGCGGGGCAGGGCGCTAATTTTCTAGAGTCGAGCGGACTTCAAATTACTACAAACTGAGATTATTTCGAAGCGGACGCTACTGTTTGGGGAGAAGTGTGCTCTGTTGAGGCTGAAGACGCCTTTGGCCATGTGACTTCCAGCGCGGCTTCCTTGCGAATGAGAAGCTTGGAACGGCGATTCACGCGAATATCGAGGGTGTTCGAACCATCGGAGACAATCTCAGCAAATCCTTCTTTTTGCAGGTGCAGGCTGTCGTCGGCGTGATAGAGGACGACGCGGAGGGGATGGGTGCCTGCCGAGAGCGGGCAGTTGAACTCTAGGGCTTCGCCGAGATGCGCGGAGTCGAGCCGCGTGGACACCAGGACGTCCTGGCCTGAATACACAGCCAGAGTCTCCTCGGCGATGGCGGAGACAATCTCGACGTGAAGGGAAGAGAGCGGTTTGGGAAGAGAGGGCTGCGCGGTAGTGGAAGGGGTGGCGCTGGAAGACTGTGCGTGGGATGCGTCGCGCTCCGGTCCGGTCTTCAAAGCAGAAGCGTGTTGCCCGGCCACGGAGGATTTAGCCCGCGCCGGAGACTTCGGGCTGGGCGGAGTGGTTATGCTTGGAACCGGCGATTCGGGTTTTGTTGAGAGCGATGGAGAGTCTGTTTGCAGCGCTTCCGAGACTTCCGGCGAGTCGATAGCGGTCGCTGAAGTTGAAACTACTGGATCTAACGCACTTCGGTCCGGCCTAGCGGAAGAAGGGGGATCTACTGTGGCTGCAGCGGCGGTCAGGCTGGTGACAGAGTGTTTGCGAATGGCGTGGAAAGTTACCGCGACGGAAACGAGAACGAGCAGAGCGGCCGCGATTACCCATTTATCTTTTTGCTGAAAAGGCCTGTTCCACCACGAGAGCTTGATTCTTTGGGTTGCGGCAGGGTGGGCACTTGAAGGTGCGGCCTGCTTGTTTCGGGCGAAGGGATAGACGGCTGCGGCCATTGCTTCGGCGCTTGGAAATCGCTCTTCGGGATTTTTCGACAAGCAGCGCATCACAACCTCGTCAAACGCAGGCGGAAACGTTGGATTGTAACTTGACGGTGGTGGTGGTGTGCTCGAAACGATTTGCGCGCACACGGCTTCGACGGAATCTCCATCAAACGGCCGAAATCCGGTCGACATCTGGTATAGAACGATGCCCAGTGAGAACAGGTCGGAGCGGCTATCCTGCGAACTTCCGCGAATCTGTTCCGGCGAGAGATATGCCGGCGTGCCCATCAGATTTCCGCTGCCGGACGCTTGCGTGGAAAAGCGGGCAACGCCGAAGTCGCCGAGCTTCACCTGATTTTCGGCAGTCACGAGAATATTGGCGGGTTTCACGTCCCCGTGGATAACATTGGCGCGGTGCGCCTGACCCAGAGCCGAGGCAAGATCGCCCGCCCACGCGGCTGCACGATAAAGTGGCAGAGGCCCAGAGTCAAAAAAAGCCTCCAGAGTTTTGCCCTCAACATATTCCATGACGAAATACGGGGCGCCGTCCTGGTTGGTGCCGACGTCGTAGAGGGCCACGATGTGGGGATGAGAGAGGCCGCCGATGATTTGGGCTTCTCGTAGGAATTGCTGATGGAGATCGCGGGAGCCGAAACCACGAAGCAAGGTTTTTAGCGCGACAGTGCGTCCAATGAGCGTATCGCGAGCTTTATCGACACGGCTGGTGGCGCCAGTGCCAAGGCTCTCGAAGACTTCGTAACGGTTTTGTGGATTGCTCATAAGCTGCGGCAAATGAGTCGCCCGCCCCTGCTGCACTGGGTAGGATGAAAGAGTTGGAGGGGTTCAGGAATCCCCCAAAAGTCCTAATTTTGAAGAACTCTAGTACCAGGCCAATGTGTGCTAAGGGGAACAGCGATTGGTTGGCAATCCGGGAGTTGGCCCGTTAATCGCTACAAGGGCGTTTATCGGTATTGATCCGAGAAGTGAGCAGTGAATAGTGGGTAGTGAGCGGAAAGACTGGATGGCGCGAGGGGTGATCCACCTTTTGCCGGAGACAATACCGCAATGGCTAGGCCACCCCAGAGGTAAGTAGCTGCCAACCGCCTGTCCAATGAAATAAGAAAACGAAAGACCCACCCTTGCAAAACCCAAATCCCGCAAGGATGGGCCACCCGCCATAATCCATTTGTCCCGTAATCCGACTTCGCCACAATCAAAGCGGTTGCGGTCTGGTTGCAGCCTGTAGTTCCATATAAAAACCATGCATAACCTTGCGGTCCAAATCGTTCGATTTGCTGACGATAATCAGCCCGGCCGGGTAGAGTGCGAGTTTGTGGACGCTGAGGATCGTTCTCCAAGTCTCAGGGACATAAAGGATAGTGAGCACTTTGGCTTCGGTGAAAAAGTGAAAACGGCATTCTTCGATGCAAGAAAACAGCTGATAGGTTCTTGCGTTGCGGCTCTGGCCTTCACTTTTTCTCTATCTTGTTCCGCACAAGAATTCAATTTAATGCCTTGGCCGGCGCGAATCGAACAGCGGGAAGGATTTTTGAAGCTTGATCAATTGCCGCGGTTTGAAGTGAAGGGAGGTGACGAACGCGTTCAATATGCAATCGCTCACTTCCGTCGCCAACTGGACGCAGAAACAAAGCTTTCCTCTAGAAGCAGTGTGAACAACAGCACTTCGCCTCTCTTGGTCATCCGCTGTGATACCCCTGGCCAGAAGCTGCAAGCGCTTGGCGAGGATGAGAGTTACAGCCTATTAGTTGATGAAAGCAAGATTGAGTTGACAGCTGGCACTCCGCTAGGCGTTTTGCGTGGAGTCGAAACTTTACTTCAGTTGATCCAGAAAGATAAGCACGACTGGATCATTCCGGCTGTTCGCGTGGAAGATCGCCCTCGGTTTCCGTGGCGCGGATTGATGGTTGATGTCTCTCGGCACTTCATCCCTCTTGAAGTTATCAAGCGAAATATCGATGGCATGGCAGCGGTGAAACTCAACACGCTCCATCTCCATCTCTCCGATGATGAAGGGTTTCGCGTGGAAAGCAGGAACTCTCCCAAACTCCAAGAACTTGCCTCGGACGGCCAGTATTACACCCAGCATCAAATTCGAGAGCTACTCTCTTACGCGCGTGAACGTGGAGTTCGCGTGGTTCCAGAGTTTGACGTTCCTGGGCACGCAGTAAGCTGGTTGATCGCTCATCCCAATATCGCGTCGGCACCGCCGCCGGCACACCTAGTTCGCGGGATGAGTGACGCTGTTCGTCCGCCCATTGATCCCACCATAGAAGAGACTTATCAAGTATTGGACAGCGTGCTGGGCGAAATGGCTTCTCTGTTTCCAGACCCATACTTTCACGTCGGTGGTGACGAAGTCGATGGGAAATATTGGGATGGCAACGAAAGAATTCAGGAATGGATGCGCGCTCACGCCATAAAAGATAATCACGACCTGCAAACCTACTTCAGCAAGCGTGTTCAGGTGATTCTCGCCAAACATGGAAAACATATGGAAGGGTGGGACGACATTCTTAATCCAGATCTGCCAAAAGATACCTTGGTGCAATCCTGGCGAGGACCGGATACTCTCGCGACCGCTGCGCAGATGGGATTTCCAACCATTCTTTCAGCTGGTTGGTATCTCGATCTAATGTATCCAGCATCTCGGCACTATGCTGTCGAGCCACTGAGCGGATTGACTACTTTTCTTTCCGACGCGCAGAAAGCGTTAATCCTTGGAGGAGAAGCCGCTCAATGGACGGAGTACGCTACACCTGAAAACATCGACAATCGAATTTGGCCCCGGCTCGGCGCGATCGCTGAGCGCCTCTGGTCCCCTGCTTCCGTCACGGGGGAGACGTCTATGTATAAACGGCTTGAGGCTCTTAGTATCAGCCTGGAGCAGCTTAAGTTACTCCACAACCTAAATAGCCGGAAAATGCTGGATGATGTCGCTGGAAAGACACCGAGGCAATTATTCGAGACGCTGTCTGCGGTGGTGGAACCGGTGAAAGAGTACGAGCGCGAAAAGACTCAAGCTTACAGCACGCAAACTCCGCTGAATCGCCTGGTGGATGCTGTTTCCCCAGAAAGCAATGTCGGGCGCGAACTCAACATATTGGCTCAGCAGGCAATTCAGGATCCCGACTCACGGCTTGAACTGCGCAAATGGTTCAAGCGGTGGCGCGACAACGACGCGAGGCTGCAGCCGTTCCTGTATTCTTCCAGCTCTCTCCAGGAATTAATTCCCCTGTCCCATGAGCTTTGCAACCTTGGATCAACAGGATTGGAGGCGCTCGACAATATTGAAGCTGGAAGCCGCGTTACAGGAGACAAGCGCACCCAGCAATTAGCTTCCATAGATGACGCGGCCAAACCTCATGCCGAGTTATTTCTAGTGGTTACTTCTGGGGTCCGCCAACTCGTTGCAGCGGAACCATTAGTTGAATGATTTCAATAGCCTGCCGACTGAACGTCGCTACTCGGCGGATTGATCCCGAGTTGGAGTAACTCTCGATAAACGCTTACCGGACATCACGTTTCCGATTATGGGGGCGATCTCAATGGGTCGACGCAACGCTCAGCCCGGCCCCACATTGCATTGAAAACAAAAGCTAAAAGCGCTGGCTAGGTTAGAACATCCGGAATGCTACTCTGGCTGGGTTTTGACTGAGTACAGCCAAAGAGGTCGGTTCTTCAGGGGAAGTATCGGCGGATCAACTAATTAGAAGGTGTTGCGTCGACCGGCTGAGCTGGCAGCGGTAACCGGTAACTTGGGTACGGGATCCAGTTGCCGGGGAGGCAACTCGCCAGGAGTTAACTTCGCCAGCGCAACTGAACTACAGAACAGTTATCGACTGAAACGTGAAATGTTAGGCTGACTCCAAGCCAAGAAGAAGTGGCCCTGGTGCAAACCGACACCAAAGATTAGGTGAGTAGGCATAGGCTAAGGTGCTGCGGCTGGATTACATCTCGTGCGTTCTTACAGTCTTTTCGACCATTCTTATAGGAAGAAAATTCTGGCAAGGTTGGATGGTTGCTGGTGCAAACAGCGTGATCGTCTGCGTGATTGCTTCCCGAACCGCCCAATTTGGATTCATTCCTGCGAATCTATTCTGTATTGCTCTTTACTCCTACAACGTGTGGAACTGGCGTAGCCCGCGAGTGCCGACTTCCGAGTAGTCTTGGAAAACGCTGCCGCTATCAGGAAGTGAACGAAATCGGCTCGATCCCAAGACAGATAAACCGGGCTTTTATCGACCGCATTCTGTGGTACATAAATGTGACGATCGCTTCTAGCGATTGCGGAGCGGGTACGTGTTCACTCCAGAAGAACTACGACTAGCCAAAATCTTTGTCTGTCTTGACGAAGCCGAA
>Ga0265354_1000210_pt1 | contig 10780 bp, 12 predicted proteins | sample NZE1metagenome_FD_189074 | JGI IMG/M metagenome (GOLD analysis project Ga0265354, IMG submission 189074) | Rhizosphere microbial communities from Maridalen valley, Oslo, Norway - NZE1 | ecosystem: Host-associated > Plants > Roots > Rhizosphere > Soil | place: Norway: Oslo | collected 2017-09-14 | reverse complement strand
GGTCGCTGGGGCCGAGACGGTCGAGGGCCTGCAACAGCGCTTCGCGAGCTTGCGTGATGGAAGTGCCACCCATGGAACCGGAGACATCAATCATGTAGAGCATTTCGACGGGGACCCGCTTGACGGGTTGCACGGTAGGAGGAAAAGCAGAGAGCAGGAAGTAGGTTTCGCCGGAAGCGGGATCGGGAGAGAGGAAGAGAGTGGTCTTGGGTTGTGTGCTTTCGGCTTGCTGGACTTCAAGGACAAAATCTTTGTTTGGAATGGTGGCACCCGAGGCAAGCTCCACGTGCCGGCGGCCGTCCGGCAGACGACGAACAGTAATGGCGTGAGAAACCGAGTTGATCGAACCGAATTCGAATCCGGAGTCTAGATCAACCGACAAAGAGATGTCATGGCCAGGACGGCTGTCTGGATTGCGGACGGGCGGAGTGACCCGAGAGGCATCGGGGACGGCGTCGGTATCCACAGCCCAGCCAGTACCGATGTGAGAGACAGCCTGCGCTCCGGGAATGTAGCGAGGGCCCACGACCATGGGGAAAACCAAGCGCATGCGTCCATCTTCCCAATGGAGAGGTTGCACGTAGCGAAGGCGGACATCAATGTGGTCGCCGGGCATGAGATTCGCGACAGAGGTGGTGAAGATGTTGGGGCGCTCCTCTTCGACGAGAGCGGCGCGCTTGCCTTCAGCCTTGGCGGAATCGTAGACGCGTTTGGCTTCTTCGCGCTCGCGGATGGTGCTACGAATCACGCGATTGCCAACGCGGATTTCGAGGTCGTAAACCGCACTGTCGTGAGGCAGGGGAAAAATATAGACTGCCTCGACGGGCTCTGTACTGGAGTTCACGTATTGCTGCGTGACCGTAGCTGAGGCTGCCAAACCGCGCACGTCGAGAGTAACGTCGGTGTGGACAACGGGGATGGACTCGAAGCGACCGGAGATGGGTGAGCGGTAAAGCAGCGAGCCCTCACAGACGGGAGGTGGGGCATTGTCGGACTGCCTCTCTTGGCCACCGGACAGCCATCCGGCAAAGACAGTCGTAATTAATAGAAGCGCGAAAGCTACGCGCGCATACACCTTGCTGTGTAGCTTGTTTCCCAGGAACCGTAACATAGTCTCCTCCTTCACTCCGTGTTTCTCGTGTACCGGAGTGCAAGAGGTGCGCCAGAAGGACTTCGTGCGGTGAGAACGGCTCAACTCTCAGACGATCAATCACTTAGCTTGAGCGCCGAGTCCGAAGTGCGTAGAGCAGCCGTGTTGCGGCGCCCACAGATGTGGTAGCCCGACAACGCCGGAGCGCGCATTCTGCTTATTGTCGATTTGCAGGCTGACAGCCAATTGTGGCGCTGAGTGGGTCGCAGGAAGCATAAGTAAGAATTCACCGTTGCGTCGGTTGCACGATGTGATGGCGCGGTCCAACCACGCAGAGAGCATTTGGTCGCTCGACTCCTAATGTGGGAATTTCCAGACGCGAGGTAAGGATTGCTTTAGCTTGCGAATCAGTGGGGCTGGATGGCCTGAGATTGATAAGGGAAATTTGATTTCTTTCCCAAAAAGAAGAAGGGCTTGCTATTGGAGATTCGCAAGCCCTTGTGAATCAGTAAGATTGGTTGCGGGGGTCAGATTTGAACTGACGACCTTCGGGTTATGAGCGAGCAAACCCTAAGTCTCGATGATTCAATTGCCCTTACATGAGTCAGACCCCCGTAATCAACCAAAAATGACCGAGTTTTGGACGCCCGTTGGACGCTGGGGCCGTTCTGCGAGGACGCACGACTATATTTCCAAACAACGGGTGCGCCTGCCAAGCAGGCGCCCTGAGTTCGGACACCCCTGCCGCGTGGGCAGCGGTTCTAGGTCCGCAATCAGATACAACGGTCTTGAAAACCGTGTCAGGATTAGCGTGCGGGCGCCTAACATCAGTCAACCCTTCGGTTGAAATCTGAAAGGGTGCAATTCCAGTAGAAACGCGAGACCGACTCCGACAAGAACGAATCGCCAAACCAAGAGGGTATTTGTGTGGATTGCGCCTGCTCACTCAAGCAGGAAAGCGATCCCCCGCGATCAGGAATAAGTGGACCTGTGAAGCGCAAAGAATTGTGTGATTCTTAGCTAGTTGGGAGGCAGCTGAACTCCTATTCCCTTGCCGGCGTGGTCGAGAGATCATCGCTCGACACTGGCTTATCTACGTTAGCAGATCGGAGACCTATCTTCAGGCTTGATGATCACATTCCACGAATCAACTTCATGAAATGTTCAATCTTTCTCGTAACCCGTGCCCGATCCGGGCTGAGATTTTGTTCCAAACAAATTCCGCAAAAGAACGTGATGATGAGGTCAGCCAGGGATTCATTGTCGCCGGCCTCTCCACTTGCAGCAGTTAGATTGTCGATCAGGAGCTGGTGGGCTTTCGTCATATTCGCGATCATGATCTGGCGGGCTTTGGGCGGAAGATCCGCAAACTCGCGCATGGAGTTCACGGAAAAGCACCCCTTCTGTCCCCAACTCCCGTAACAGACCTTCAGAAAGCCCTCGACGTTGTCCCAACCCAAAGGCTGCTTCGTCAGGGCTCCGCGTGCCCTCAGCATGTCAAAGTATTGGCGCATGCTTGCGACAAACAGGTCCTCTTTGTCCTTGAACTCTGCATACAACCCGGACTTGCGCACTCCCGTGGCCTGCTCAAGCTCCTGAACACTCGTCTCGGCAAAGCCATGCTTCCAAAAGACGGGGATCGTTTTGTTGAGGACATCTTCTCTGGTGAACAGTTTTCGTCGTCCCATTGCAACATTATCCGTCAATTCACTGCGGAGGCTTGCAAATAACGGACCAAATGGTCCATTATTGCAAATGAGAGCCTGTACTGGAGGACCCATGCCGCCCAGCCGTAAAAAACAGGTCATCGATCTCCTGAAGTCACTTGAGACCAGAGATCCGGTTCCGTTCGCATACGTCAATCCGAATAAATACATCCAGCACAACCTGCAGGTCGGGCCTGGCCCGGCAGGCGTCGCCGCCCTCATCAAGAACTTGCCGCCCGATGCGTCCGTCAATACGATCCGCGTCTTTGAAGATGGCAATTATGTCTTCGCTCACACGGAGTACAACTTCTTCGGACCACGCATCGGATTCGACATCTTCCGGTTCGAAGATGGCCTGATCGTCGAGCATTGGGATAATTTGCAGGAGACCGCGACCGAACCCAGCCCGAGCGGACACACGATGATCGACGGTCCCACAATCGCCTCTGATCTGGACAAGACGGAGGCCAATAGGGCGCTTATGCAGCGCTACATGGAGGACCTTCTCGCAGGGCGTCGGGAGACCTTCCCGAGCTACTTCAACGGAACCCAATACATCCAGCACAACCCTTGGGTCGCCGATACAATCCCCGGGCTGATTGCGGGTTTGCAGGCTCTTGCCGCCAAAGGTCAGGCGGTCGTATACAAGAGCGTGCACAAGATACTTGGCGAGGGTAACTTCGTCCTCGTCGTCGCCGAGGCTACGTTTGGTGGCGTACCCACTGGCATTTACGACCTCTTCCGCATTGAAAAGGGTAGGATCGCCGAGCACTGGGATACGCTCGAAGCGATCCCACCTCGCGATCAATGGAAAAATAGCAACGGTAAGTTCTAATTCGGTACGAGGCAGAATGTATGCATGAAGGAATGTTTGGGCAAAGATTGGCGGAGCATTTCTCTCTGCGGGAATCTTCCTCACTCGTCCTTGGTCCCAGAGGAAATTCTCAGGTTGCGTTGACACGCATGCGAATGCCGAACGGCTTTCCTGGACCCACGCCACACATTCCGCCAGAAAAGGCCTTTTCGATATCCGTGCACCTGCGCCGTCCAGACAGCGTTAAGGGCTGGGGAACTTGGCTCGACGGACGCTTTCATCGGGTCACCGAATGGGATGCTGGCGGGATTCAGATATTCGATATGGAGTCGGAGCCGGTCGCCCTGCGAACTTCAGGTTTCGACTCGGTTCACGTCTATATACCCCGGTCAGTTATCAATCGTTTTAGCGACGAGTACGAGCAGAAGCGGGTTCGCAACTTGCATTGCACTCCGGGAACCAAGGATCACGTGATTCTCCATTGGGCAAGGATGATGATGCCCTACTTTGATCGTGCGATGCATCTTCCGGGCTTGGTCCTCGATGAAATGATTACATTGCTATGCGCTCATCTGACCAGGACCTATCAGGATTCGGTTCAGTTCCCGGAAGTTGTCACCGGAGGACTAGCTGTCTGGCAGCAAGATCGAGCAATCGAACTACTGCACGAGCACTTGGATGGTGATCTTGCACTTCCCGATTTAGCAAAAGCATGCGGTCTATCGCCGGGTCGTTTTATGCGCGGCTTCAAGAAGTCATTTGGTGTTCGAGTACACCGCTACTTGCTTCAAAGACGAATTCAAGCCGCGAAGTCGATGTTGTTGCACTCCGATAAATCATTGCTTACGGTTGCATTAGAAGTGGGGTTCTCTGATCAACCAGCCTTCAATCGAAGCTTCCGTGAGATTGTCGGAACTTCCCCGGGGCAGTGGCGAAGAGCAAATGCCCCGATGCCAAAGGCATTCAAACTGCTTGCCCAGCAGTAAGGGTCAAGATCGCTTACCATAAGACAACTCGAGCCTTTCCGAAGCATAACAAGCAATTCCTGAAGCGAAGCGAGACTCTTTGCTGGCAGACCTGCCAGTTGAACCAGACGGAAAGTCCAAATCGCGGCAGTTCCAATCAAGACGGAACTCTAATCTTCCGAAATAATGAAATACGCAGATTCAATGGGGCGGTGTAGAACCGCGCTCTCTCGCTGGCGCGTTTTGCGTTCGCAGGAAGGCCCTCGAAGTAAGAGAGTGACTGACACTCAAGATCGAATCATTTCTGTTTGGCGGAATGTGGAGTTGGAGGATAAGGATGGCGAGCACATACAGAGCCGTCGAGATTTCTTCACCGGGCGTTTTCTCCTTAGTTGAAAGAAAGATTGCCGTCCCCGGCGCCGGACAGGTGCGTATCCGCGTCGAGGCTTGCGGTGTATGCCATTCGGATGCGGCAACTGTGGAAGCGCAATTCCCCAACCTTTCTTATCCGCGCGTGCCTGGCCACGAGGTTATCGGACGAATAGAGGAAGTGGGTCCTGGCGTAACAGCGTGGAAGATCGACCAGCGTGTAGGAGTTGGATTTTTCGGAGGTGAAGACGGAACCTGCGAGGCCTGCCGCCGTGGTGAAACCGCCTATTGCCAAAATGCAATTATGACCGGCATTACAACTGACGGTGGCTACGCGGAAACGATGATTGCGGAGGCACGGGCGCTTGCCCTGATACCCGATGCACTCAAGTCAGAAGATGCGGCCCCCCTGGTATGTGCCGGCATAACAACCTTCAACGCGCTTCGTAACGCCGCACGTGCCGGCGACACCGTTGCCATTCAGGGACTAGGCGGGCTTGGCCACCTTGGCGTGCAGTTTGCACGAAAAATGGGCCTGCGCACCGTGGCGATTGGTGGGGGTCCCGACAAAGAGCACCTAGCGCAGAAATTAGGAGCGCACATCTACATCGATGCCAAGGCAGAAGACGTGGCGGCAGCTCTGCAAAAGCTCGGAGGCGCAGATGTCATCCTTGCGACCGCGCCAAGCGGGGCCGCAATCGGTAGCTTGCTTCCTGGCCTTAAAACTCGGGGCAAACTCGCGGTTGTCGGAGTCTCAGGTGATGCCATCCCAGTCAACGGCGTACCGCTCATCTTCGGCGGACGGTCAGTTGTCGGCAGTCTCACCGGAAGAGCGATCGAGACTCAAGACACGCTTGATTTCAGCGTACTCACAGATGTCCGTCCAATGATCGAAACACTTCCACTTGCAAAAGCCGAGGAAGCATACAAACGAATGATGGATGGCAAGGCACGCTTCCGAGTAGTGCTCACTATGACCTAAACAAGTTTAAAAGCCTGCGGCAAAACGGAGCACAAACCGAACGTCCCAGAGGGAGACTTGGATGAATTCATTCCAGGAAATCTTTAACAAGCAGAAGGCGTACTTCGATTCGGACGCGACCAAATCGTACGAGTGGCGCATCGATCAGCTGACACGCCTTGAGAACTTGTGCAATGAGAACGCCGAGGCTCTTGAGCCTGCGATGAGCAGCGACTTCAAGACCGCCAGCCAGGAAAAAGTCTTCGAGATTATGGCGCCAGTTGGAACCGCCGGCTTCGCGAAGCAAGAGCTGAAAGAGTGGATGAAGCCTGTAGATGTCGTCGTGCCGAAAGCCCTTCGGGAGAGCGGACATACTGCCAAGGTCTACCGAGAACCGTATGGGGTCACTTTGGTGATTGGTCCATTCAATGGGCCATTGACCCTTCTTTTCGACCCGGCGTGCCAAGTTCTTGCGGCGGGCAATCCGTGCATTCTCAAACTCTCCGAGGGTTTGCCCGCCACCAGCAAGGTCTTACTGGATCTCATTCCGAAATACTTCGATCCTCGGGCCGTTACTGCCGTCACGGGAAGTAAGGACGAGGTGACGGAACTGCTCAAGCTGCCCTTCGACTTCATTTTCTTCACCGGCAGCGTCAAGGTTGGCAAGATCGTGATGGAAGCGGCTGCAAAGAACCTGACTCCTATTCTTCTGGAGCTTGGCGGACAGAATCCCGCTTTCGTTGATCCGACCGCGAACATCCCGGATGCGGCCAAGAAAATTGTCTGGGGCGCAACTGCCTGGGGTGGGCAGTGGTGCACCTCTCCTGGGTACGCCTATGTGCACGAATCGATTGCTGAGGAGTTTGTAAGAGAATCCAAGAAGGCCGTGATCGAGTTGTACGGAACCGACCCGAAGAGCAGGTCTGACGACTACTCGCGCATCATCGGCCCGAAGGCCGTTGACCGGTTCGTATCCTTAATTGATCAGCGCAAGGTCGTGGCCGGCGGCTCTGCCGACCGCGAAGCGCGCTACCTCGATCCCACGATCTTATATCCGGTCACATGGGACGACCCGATCATGGAGGACGAAATCTTCGGGCCGATTCTTCCAATCCTCACCTACAAGGACATGGATGCGGCCATTCGTGAGGTGAAGAAGCATCCAAAACCCCTTTCCGGTTTCCTTTTTAGCCGCGACCAGAATGCCATCGACCACTTTCTCGCGAGCTTGTCCTTTGGTGGTGGTGCGATCAATCAGGTGAACATTCACCTGTTTATCGAAACCATGCCCTTTGGAGGGGTCGGATATTCCGGCATTGGTCACTACTACGGCAAGGCCGGCTTTGACGCCCTCACGCATGCAAAATCGGTTCTGATTTCTCCGCCTGACGTGGCCATCGAGCATTTGTTCCCGCCGTACACGGAGGAAAAGGTCAAAGCGCTCAGCCAGTGGTTTGAATACTAGGCCACAAAGATCCCCAACAAGAGCGACCTTCGCGGAGCACAGAGATGAAGACGACTGCGAAAGACTTCGTATCGATTGCCCAACAGTTCTTCACTGCCTACGATGCCCACGAGGTTGATGGCATGCTCGCTCTTTTCGCAGATGGCGTACATATCCCTCACTGCTACATTCTGCGTTTCGACACGGACTCCAAAATTACACGGCTCGACGCTTACTGGGACAACACCATCCTCAACAGTATCAAGGCGAGCGGCGTGTGACTGAGCGAGCCAAATGCAAGATCTCTGATTTGCGGCGGCATTGGTCCACGGACTATATAAACGCGAGAGAGGTAGGGAATGGTTTTAGCAGGAATCAAAGTACCGGACACAGTTCTAGTTCGCGATGCGATTGATTTGTCACGGAGCGCGTCAGAGCCATTTCTCTTCAACCATGCGATGCGCTCCTGGCTATTCGGCGTATTGCTTTCAGAAAGCGCTGAACGTGCTCCGGATGCCGAGCTGTTGGCAGTGGCCACGATTCTGCATGATCTGGGCTTGACTGAACGCTATACGGCGGAAAATCGTTTCGAGGTGGATGGCGCCAATGCGGCGCGCTCGTTTCTGAAGGGGCGAGGCATCTCGACGCAGCAGATGCAAGTTGTTTGGGATGCCATCGCACTTCATACCACGCGATCTATCGCTCTCCACAAAGAGCCCGAAGTGGCTATGACCCATTCGGGAATAGCGGCGGATGTTCTGGGGGCAGGCCTTGATCGAATTCCGCAGGACAAACGAGGCGCGATCCTAGCCGAATTTCCGCGCCTGGCATTTAAAAACGGACTCAAAGAGTGCCTTTGCAACATCGCTCGTCGGAAGCCGGAGTCCACCTTTGACAACATCGTTCGGGATTTCGGCGTTCGATATGTCGAGGGGTACACATCCCCCAACTTTGCCGATGTCGTCGCGAATGCACCATTTTCCGAATAGACGACCCCCGATCATCGAATTGCGCACACGTATCAGCGCGGCTAAAGAAGGAAACAACATGAACTACCAAATTCAAGGACTTTCCATCCACGCGGAGGTCCACGGGACTGCGGAGCCGGCTCTCTTATTTCTTCATTACTGGGGTGGAACTTCACGCACCTGGCGCAAGGTTACCGCCGAACTTGAGGGCAGTTCGCGTGAGGTCCTACTGAAGCCGGAAGTTATTCAGGCCGGGCCGATCAGTAACGATAAGTCGGCTAGTGTTTACCGATGAGGTGAGGCGGCGATTGAGCGTCGCGAATGGTGTGAGAGGGCTGTTTTGGGATTTGAGTTGGGCGAATTGGGCTAAAAAGCATGGCACCAATTCGCCCGTCAGCGTCGCGTAAACCTGTAATGAGACAGGTTTTAGAAATGGTTGCGGGGGTCAGATTTGAACTGACGACCTTCGGGTTATGAGTTCAAGTCAGCAATCCAATGAAACCACTTAAGCCTCGCCGAATCAGTTGTCCTCTCCCCTCGCGCCCATCCAATTCCGTCTCCAAAACAGGAGTTTTGCGCCCATTTTGCGCCCAAGTTTGCCTTGAATGCCCAGGCGCGATTCCAACGCCCTCGGTTCGGGGAGCTGACATGCCCTACAAAGACTTGGAAAGGAAGAAAGAATGGGAGGAGGAGCATCGCTCCCAAAGACTCGCTCGCCGCCGCGAACTTCGACAGATCGAGGCTAGGGAGCCGATGTCTTCCATCGCCGATTGAGCGAAACGGAGTGTAGAGAGCTTGCAAGGGTCCTTCAGTTGGTTGTAGCCAAACGGGTCGAACGGTCTGTCGCGAATGGGCGGCCAATTTCAGGAGTGCTCGGCAGCGCGGTTTCTTGAACGATCATGGGCCCGGCCACAAAAGCGTCGTGTCCGGCTTTGATCGCGCTGGCGAAAGCGCCCGCCATCCGAACCGGATTATCCGCACGCGAAACAGCTGTATTCAAGAGCACGCCGTCGAATCCCCATTCCATAACCTGGCACGCGTGAGACGGGAGTCCGATTCCCGCATCAACAATCAGCGGAGTATTCGGCGCGCGTTTCCGCAGTTCGCGTAATGCTCGGGCGTTGCGGGGCCCCTGGCCGGTTCCGATGGGAGCGGCCCATGGCATAAGAACCTGACAGCCGACGTCCATCAGCCGCCTACAAAGGATCCAGTCTTCTGTGCAGTACGGTAAGACCTGGAAGCCAAGCCTTACAAGTTGGTTCGCAGCCTCAACCAGACCGAAAGGATCCGGCTGCAAGCTGACTTCGTCACCAATGACTTCGAGCTTTATGAGATTGGTTTGAAATAGTTCGCGTGCCATGCATGCAGTTTTTATCGCTTCGTCGGGACTGAGACAGCCAGCAGTATTCGGAAGAATGGTTCTCTCGGTCTCTCGAAGCAGATTCCAAAAAGATTGGCCGGAATCCGGCGAGCCGGCGACTTGGCGCCGCAGCGAAACGGTGAGCATCGCGGGGTCAGCGGCGCGGATGACATCATCCAACAGGGAAGGAGACTCATAGCGGGCGGTACCGAGCAGTAGGCGGCTGGAGAATCTGCGCCCATAGATAACAAGCTGGTCGTCGGTCTCCAATTCGCTCACGTCAACCTCCTGCTGTGGGATGAACGATATCGATTCGGTCGCCTGGAGAAATGAGGCATGCCCCGTAGTCGCGGCGCAAAACGAATTCTTCATTGTGGGCCACCGCAAACGGAGCTTGTGGTGAGAGCGAAATAAGCAAGGTGGCGAGTGTTTGGGGTTCGGGCAGAGGACGCGATTCGCCGTTCACAATGACAAACATATTGGGCTCTCATTCGAAGTGTGGGTATCGGCGGAAGTCTCGGCGTGGGTCTGCCGTAGAGAAGGCCAGCATCCGGATGGGCGACCTTCTATGGACAAGAGACCCAAGACTTCTTCGACGATAGTGGGCGTTAGCAGAAAGCCGTGACGGTAAAGCCCGTTGATGTACAGTGCTTTTCGTTCGCGGTCGAAACGAAGTGCGGGCAGATTGTCCGGCAGGGCCGGACGCACTTGGGTGTTGAATTCGAGCACGCGCGCCTCGGCCAGAGCCGGAATCAACGAGTAAGCGGAGCTGAGCAGCTCAAGTACTCCTCGAACGGAAACCGGCGAGCGGTCCTCGCTTTCAATGCAGGTTGCGCCCACCACCAGTCTTCCTTCCGGGCGGGGAACGACATAAGCGGGATAGCGCGGATGCAATAGTCGAAGCATGTGATGCAGTTCGATGTCAGGAGCATGAAGGCGAACAATCTCTCCGCGAACGCCACGGAGCTTCGCCCAATCGCGCTTCGCTCCCATGCCACGACAATCGACAACAATTCCGGCATCAAGGAGTGCGCCGTCTTCAACGAAAGTCTCCCAGTGACATTCGACTGTTGCTTCTGCTAAGGCGATGGATACCGCTTTAA
>Ga0265354_1000209_pt1 | contig 10802 bp, 8 predicted proteins | sample NZE1metagenome_FD_189074 | JGI IMG/M metagenome (GOLD analysis project Ga0265354, IMG submission 189074) | Rhizosphere microbial communities from Maridalen valley, Oslo, Norway - NZE1 | ecosystem: Host-associated > Plants > Roots > Rhizosphere > Soil | place: Norway: Oslo | collected 2017-09-14 | reverse complement strand
AGTTGCGCACGACTTGGAGCACACTTGGGGCAGGTTCGTCGCCTGGTTTTCGGGGATCGCGAAAGAAAAAAAGGATGAGAAAAAACATGGCGAAAACGCTGAGCGCGGAAATTCGGAAAACTCTTTCAAGTCCAAAATGCGTGTGCGCCCAATTTGCGACGAATGGGCCGGCGGTGCCGCCGATATTCACCATGGTGTAGTAAATCGAGTAGCCGAGTGTGCGAACATTCGGCTTGGAAGCGCGGGCGGTAGTGCCGACGACGCATGGTTTTACCAGCGCGATGCCAAGCGCGGGAAGAATCAGGATCACGCCAACAAACAAACTGAGCGGCACCGCGCTGCGAATCGGTGCGAGCCAAGACGCACCAATCGAGCCAATCAGAAAATACGCCGCGGCCAGAATAAGATAAGCCATCGAGAGCGCGCGACGAAAGCCGAGTTTGTCCGCCACGGCGCCGCCGAAAATCGCGAGAAACCAAACCATTCCGCCGAAGAGGCCGGTAAGTGTGCCGGTCTGCTCGGTCGAGAAGCTCAATTTTTCCTGCAGATAGACAGCGAGCGAAGAGAATGCACCGTAATAAGAGAGGCGCTCAAAGATTTCGCTGACGTTGGCGACCCAAAAGGGAGGCTCGAAGCCATCGCGGATTTCCTGGAGCCGCAGGCTAGCGCTCATCGATCCTTCTGTTCATCGATCCCTCATGGTGAATTGGGCTCCTAGATGGAGAGCGGGGATTGTACTTGAAGAGTTGGCAATCCACCGCTGAAAGTTGAAAAGGCGGACATTGAGCGTGCGCCGAAAGGCGTGTTCCATCGATGTATGCGAGCAACTTGATGGGGGTTGACACGTCTGGAAAATACCCCCCCCAATTTTATAAGTATATGAATTAACAAGAGTTACTAAATCGTGCGTTTGTAAGTTATTGAAAATAAGCTCGTTGTTTGCTCTTGAAATGCTCACTTCTGCTCTCGGAGAGAGCAGCGGAGGAAGTCTATGTGGTTTGCGGCGCTCCTAGGGCCGACATGCCGGACGATCGCGATGGAGCAGAACAATAAAGCATCTATCCAAGAATGCGGGCGATGAAATCCGGAAACAGGTTTGGCGATCAGCTTAGGAAGAGGAGAGCTAAGCGCCGCAAGCCGCGCGGGATGAACGCCGACGCACCGACAGAGTTGGCCTAATCGCCGTGCGCAGAGGTTTGAAGAGGTATTGACCGGGTCGAGCGCGGATCGGAGATCAGCATAGAAGAGGGTATGGCGCGAGCGAAACATAGGAAATGGTAGCAGGGGAAAGTGCTCGCTGTCTATCAGTATGTTAGTTCACTGAATGTCTATTCGAACGAGAGGCGTGGATTCGAATGCGAGTGGCGGATGTCGAGTGATTGGGAGGAGTTGGCGGGGAGGTTAGTAGGTTGATACGGCTGTGGAAATGTGTGGAAAAGTCGAGAGATGAAGTGAGCCGAGCTGAGAAAACGAAGAATCCGAAAAGAATCTCAGAATACGGAATGAGCTGATACTCGACAGTCGCCAGCTTTTCACCTAATCAAGTGTGGTGCCGCCAAGCTCACGAATTCCCGCGCGCTCACAACCTTTGTTGCCTTCCAAAATTTCGGGAAATGGCGCAAGTTTCCAATGACCAGGTAGTCCGCCCGGGCCTCGTCCGCGCACTCAAGAAACGTATCGTCGTCAGGATCCCTGGAAGCTCTCACTAGCCGCGTGGGCGAAACAAGCTGAGCGCGATTCTCGACCAAATCAAGAAACTGCAACTGTAGGCCTTTGCGAATCCGCAATTCTGGCCGCGCCAAATCCATGCGGTACTCTGCCAGGATGGCTTCGGACACATAGAGCCTCGCCGGTCTGCTGATGGCTAGAAGGAAAACGGTACGCTGCAAACCCTCGGGTTTCAGCGTGGCCGAAATCACCACGTTTGTACCCAGGACTAACCGCAGGGGGAGCATCAACGCTTCGTTTTTCGCGCGCGCATCTTTCGGATCAGCTGATCGAGCTCTCGTGAACTCAGGTTGTCCGTACGGTTCTGCCGGGACTCTCCGCCGAGGACCTTCAGAATTTCAGGTTCAGGTGCCGCCAGACGCACGTAGTCCCGTATGCTTACCAGCACCGCTCGCGGTGTCCCGCGTTTCTCGATCACCAGCGATCCACGGTTCTCTTCAACTTGGCGCAGCAAGCTGCCGAAGTGCGTTCTGGTCCTTAGCGCCGAAACAACCATTCCGTGGCTTTTCTTCATTTTCCTGACCAACCTCAACTCATCAGTTCGCTGATGCGAACTATACAGTTCCGAGCGAGATGCTATCAATGAATCCGGGAGGAATAAACCACCGTTTGCACGAAACAGAACCGCAAACGCTAGACCGCCCAGGGGTAAAAGCACGGCCGCCCGTCTTTGCTACGCCCGTTGAAATCTTGCTGGCTTTAAACAGGCTCAGGCTCGTTGAGAGGTTGACAAGCGACAATTATCACTTTACACTGCACTCTTGTGATTCGGAGCATCAAGCATCGAGGTCTTAAACGCCTCTATGAACGCGGCGACCGAAGCGGGATACGCACCGATCTATTGGAGACGGTCGAACGAATTCTTACGGTTCTCGATTCCGCAACAACGCCGCAAGCGCTCGATCTGCCCCGCTATCGCCTGCGCCCGCTGAAAGGCGACTTGAAAGGATTCTGGTCCGTCACCGTGCGGGCCAATTGGCGCATCGTTTTCCGATTTGAAGAAGAGGATGCGTTTGACGTGGAACTGACCGACTATCATTAGGAAGGAAGAAAATTTTATGCCCATGAAAAACCCCGTTCATCCGGGTCGCGTCGTCCGCCACGATTGCCTTGAGCCTTTGGGGCTCTCTGTGACCGCGGCCGCGAGGGTGCTTGGTGTCACCCGGCAGGCTCTCAATAACGTTGTGAACGGTAAGTCTGGCATCAGTCCTGAGATGGCCATACGGCTATCCAAGGCCTTCGGCAGCACGCCGGAAACATGGTTGCGCATGCAGCTCGCGTATGACCTCGCAGCGGCCCGCAAGAATGAAAACAATATCAAAGTTCAGCGTCAGCATGTTGAGGAGTTGCACGTTTAATCCACATCTGTCACCAGAATCTCGTCCTTAAGTAGCCGCCTCTTTTGCCGACAGAAATTCTGTTCCCTATTGATAAAAGGAGATCTTTCACGCGTTGGGTTTGGGGCGGTAGGCGCCCATTAGTCGGGCGATTAGGACGGCGAGGTAGAGGACGCCGAGGATGGCTTCGAGGATGGTGATGGAGCGGGCTTGTGGCGAGACGGCGGTGATGCCGCCGGCGCCGAGCGAGGTCATGGTGCAGAAACTGTAGTAGATGAAATCGAAGCGGGCCGGAATGGCGTGAAAGTTGGTGTGGGGATCGAAATAAAAGGCGGTTGGCTGCGCGGCGGCCACCATTTCGTAGAGGCTGGCAAAACTGAATCCTACCAGCAGATAGATGCAGAGGGCTCCGAAGATGGTTTCGGAATTGGGGCGATCCCTGGCGAAGACGTGGCGGAAAATGACCACGACAATGAGCAAGTCAAAAATCAAGCTGACGACCACGTTGAATATGGAAAACGAGCTCAGCTCGGCCTTCGTAAGGAAGATGCGATGGAACAGCGTGGGAATGGCAAGAAGAACGGCAAGGACGAGCAGGCCGCGGTGAATTTTTGCCGCATAGACACTGATGAGAATGGCGGAGCTTCCGATAACGAGAAAACTGTAGTGGCCGAAGCGGCTAGATTGTGCGTAGGGAAAGAGAATTAGCGTGGCCAAGAGAAGAAGGAAAAGGAAAAAGAATCGGTGACCGGTGAGAGCCGACTCTTGCTCGGACGGAAGTGTGGACGACATGAAGGCGTGAGCAGCTCCGCGGGCGATGGTACACCTTTCGGTTATTGTTTCGTAGTCGCGGATGATCCTCGCGATTAGAGAACTAGCGGCAATCTCGGCTTCGCCGTGATGCGCTCGGGAAACTTATTGAGCCTAGGCTGAATGCGAGTGAACGTCCCAGCCGAGGTAGCGGGTGGTGGCTTCGTGGACGGCACTCGCTACGGTGGAGAAGTTGGCGGCTACGTGATGTTCGAAGCCGTTTTCGCAGATGTAGCGGAGAAGTTTCTGGAGATGCGGGATTTTGACTACGCCCGCGCCACCGAAAGTATCCAGGGGATCGTCGGTGAACTCGCCCTGGCCGACGTAGCCGGAAATTTTCCCAGCGAGATCGTTGGTGGAGAAGCGCGCGAAACTCATGGCGCCGCTCTTCACGCGTCCTACGCAAGTGCCGAAAGTGTTGTCTTTGCCGACCGTGCCGGCGATGATTTCCTGAAAGTCCATGCGGACATCCTTGAAAAAATGCTTGGGCAAATTGCTGCAGTGGAAGCAGACAGCTTTGTCGGGATCGTCGGCGTAGTTGTTGTTCCAGTCGAGGAGGGCGCTGGGCGTTTGCGAGGCGAGCTGCAGGGCGTGCATGCCGATGACGCCGGCGACGTCGACTTCGCAGGCGCTGGAGAGGCCTTGGTCGCTCATCATGCTCATGACCGTGCAGGGGACGACGCCAAAAAATTCTTCGAGAGAGGTCCAGCACTGGATGGCGCTGATGGTGACTTCGGTGTCGCGCATCCACGTGTCGATGACGGTGCCGAGCTTGGCCATCTTGATCAGCGAAGCATCGGGGATGCTTTGCGTCGAAACGTATTTGTGGATATCGGCGATTCTGTCGGTGACTTTCGGGTCGTCGTCTTTCAGGCGGGCGGTGCGGCCCATGACTTCGGAGAGGTCGAGCGTTTCGACGGAGATCCCGTTCGCTTCGAGGATTTTTTCGCTGTAGCGAACGGTGTTGAAAGCGGCGGGACGCGCGCCGATGGCGCCAACGCGAAGACGTTTGAGGCCTTTGACGACGCGGCACACGGCGAGGAACCAATCCAAATCCTTGGCGAAGGTGTCGGAGTCGGGCGCTTCCGTGTGCAGCGTGGTTAGCGAATAAGGGATTCCGTACTGCGCGAGGTTGTTACAGGCAGACATTTTTCCGCAAAAGCTGTCGCGGCGATGGGTGATCAGCATGCGCGAGGGCGTGTCTGGAGTAGCCTGCATCAGGACGGGAACGCCTAGATTCGCCCAGCGCAGCGTGTTGGCGATGGCGCGTTCGTCGCCGAAGTTCGGCAGCGTGACCACAACGCCGTCGATTTCTTCGCGGTGTTTTTTAAAGAGGTCGGCGCATTTTCTGGAGTCCTGCAAGGACTCTACCGCTCCGTGTTTCGAATCGGTTTCTTCCAGCGCGATCGGCTTGATGCCTTTGGCGGTGAGCGCGGCGATCATATCGCGACGGCCCTCGCTGGCGAGATGGCCGGGGAAGAAGCCCCGGTTTCCTACAATGATGCCGAGCGTCATCGGTCTGTTTGAAGTTTGGGCCACTGTTCACCTTTACAATTCAATTTACGATTGCTTTCAGAGCTCGCTATGGTGCGCTCCTTGCGCGAGCTTCATGCTACTGACTACGATCTGAACCAACGAAACCGCGACTACTTTCCTGCGACCGTCAGAGTCGTCTCGATCAAATCGACGGAATTCCCGCCGACCATGATCTTGAACGTTCCTGGCTCGACGACTTTGTGCATGTCGCGATTCAGGAACGAAAGCTCCTCGAATCCGAGCGAAAATTCCACGGTTTTTGTCTCGCCTGGATTGAGGGAAATCCTGCGGAAGCCCCGCAGTTCTTTGATGGGGCGCGTCACGGAGCTGACTTCGTCGCGAATGTAAAGTTGCACGACTTCGTCGCCGCGGACTTTGCCGGTGTTGGTTACATTCACGCTGACGCGGGTGGTGCCTTCGGGGCCGATCGAAGCGGGCGCGAGAGCAAGATTTTCATATTTGAATGTGGAGTAGCTCAGACCCCAGCCGAAGGGAAAGAGCGGCTTGGTGGTGTCGTCGAGATACTCGCGCTTGGCGGAAGGCTTTTGGTAGTAGTAGTCGGGAATTTGGCCGACGGTGCGCGGCACCGTGATGGGCAGCCGGCCGGCAGGATTGTAGTCGCCGAAGAGAACTTCCGCCGCGGCGGTGCCGCCTTCCTGGCCGAGATACCAGCCGTCGAGAATCGCGGGGACGTTTTCCGCAATGTAGGTGACGGCGTTGGGCCGGCCATGCAACACCAGCACGACTACGGGTTTGTGCGTGGCGAGCATGGCTTTGGCGAGTTCGTCTTGACTGCCGAGCAGATTGAGATCGTCGCGATCGCCTTTGTGTTCGGGAGCCCAAGCTTCGCGGGAAGTGGATTCGTTTTCGCCGAGAACGAGAATGATAACGTCCGCTTTCTGAGCGACCTTGACGGCGTCCGCGATGCGCTGCGCGTTTTTAACGGGATCGCCGAGCTCGACTTTGTCGGCATCCCAATCGGGAAGCGTTTCGGTGATCTTCGTGCCTTCGGCGTAGAGAACTTCGGCATTCGAGCCGACGCGCCCCTTGATGCCGTCGAGAATGGTGACGCCGCGGCCGGGCTTGTTGCTGTAGCCGCCGAGGTGCATGTCGTGTGCGTTGGGACCGATGACGGCGATGTGTTTGTACTTGGCGGTGTTTAGCGGAAGAAGATTGTTCTCATTTTTCAGCAGCGTAATGGTTTCTCGCGCGGCTTGTAGCGCGAGTTTTTGATGCTCGGGGCTGTTGGTGATTTTTTCGGCGTAGGCGGGATCGACATAGGGATCATCGAACAGGCCGGCGAGAAATTTTGCCCGGAGCACGCTCGCGGCGGCGCGGTTGACGGCAGCTTCTGAGACCGTGCCGTTGTGGACCTGCTGAACGAGACCGGGAAAGGCGTCCGGAAACGGCAACTCGATGTCCACACCGGCGTCGAGAGCCATGCGCGCGGCGGCGTCTTTATCCGCGACGACATGATGGACGCGAATGAGTTCCATGATGCCGAAATAATCGGAGACGATGACGCCGTTGAATCCCCACTCGTGGCGGAGAATGTCGGTAAGCAAATGCTTGTTGCTGTGAGAAGGGATGCCGTCGATTTCGTTGTAGGAAGCCATCACGGTGTGGACATGGGCTTCTTTGACGGCGGCTTCGAACGGCTTCAGCCAATATTCGCGGATGACGCGCTCGGAATAATTTCCGGGGGCGACGTTGGTGCCGCCTTCGGGCTGGCCGTGCACCGCGAAGTGTTTCGCAGTAGCCATGACGTGCGATTTGTCGACGCCGGGACCATCGCCTTGAAATCCTTTGATGGCTGCGACGCCGAAGCGCGAAACGAGGTAGGGATCTTCGCCGTAGGTTTCTTCCGTGCGGCCCCAGCGCGGATCGCGCGCTAGATCGAGAACGGGAGCGAGACATTCGTGCACGCCGCGCGCGCGCGCCTCCGCGGCATCGGCGGTGAAAACTTCGTGGAGCAATTCCGGATCCCAGGTGGACGCGAGGCCGATCGCCGCGGGATAAGAAGTACCCTTGTCGGCGATGTGGCCGTGCAGGCATTCGTCGTGAAACATCACGGGAATGCCGAGGCGCGTGTTCTCCTTCATCCATTTCTGCAGCGTGTTGGTGAGCTCCGCTTCTTCGCGGGGGCCGTGGGAAGATTCGCTCGGACGCGACATCTGGCCGATGCCGTCTTTCAGAAGGACGGCCGCGTGGTCCGGGAGAAATGCGCCTTTGTCATCGACGAAACGGGATTCGGGAGTCTTCATGAATGCCGGGTTTTCCCAGACGCCTTCCATTTGCGCGACCTTTTCTTCGAGCGTCATGCGAGAAAGAAGATCGGCGAGGCGTTCCTCGATGGGCAGCTTCGGATTGCGGTAAGCAGGAACATCCTGCGCCTGGCTGCGCAGAAGGATTGGCGCGCAAATGAAGAGCGCTGCGGACGCCGCGAGAGCTAGCCGGGCGGGAGAAGAAAACTTCATCAAAACCTCCGAGAAAAAATAGCGATACTTGTAATCTGAAAAACGGCTGGTACTATAGCACGGCCGTTAACGTACACGGCGAATCTTTCGGTGTGGTGTTGAGGAATCCGAGATTTCGCCACGGCTGCACACTCAAGACGGCCGCGCAGTTGGAATGCTATAGACTGGCAATCCCATGCACCGTTTCCAGCACATAACGATCTGCGCCGCGCTGTTATTTTTGGGGCTTGGAGCGACGTGCTCGCGCGCCGAAACCGGGGCTGACGCGTGGCTGCGCTATGCGCCGCTGGACAAGAGTGCCGCTCAAAAATACTCGGCGTTGCCCGCGAGCGTAGTTATGTTCGGCGATTCACCCGTGCTCGATTCCGCTAAAGCCGAAATGATCCGCGGCATTCAAGGAATGCTGGCGCGGACATTGCGCGAGGACAAAAATCTATCGCGCAAACCCGTTATCATCCTGGGCACGCTTTCCGCGTTGCGCGCGGACTCACCCAAGCTTTTCGAACAGGCCGATCTTCACGACGATGGTTTTCTACTCGCAACTGAAAAATTCCACGGCGTCGACTGCCTCATTGTGACGGCGACTACTGATCGCGGCGTTCTTTATGGAGTGTTTGCATTGCTCAGCAAGATCGCGCGAGAAGAAAGCGTTTCCGCTTTGCACGAAACGCAGCAGCCGTCCGCGCCGATTCGCTGGGTGGACGACTGGGACAACCTAGACGGACGCATCGAGCGCGGGTACGCAGGACCGTCTATTTTTTTTGAGAATAGCAATGTGCGGGCCGACTTAACTCGCGCAGGCGAATACGCGCGGCTGCTCGCTTCGATCGGGATTAACGGGTGTGCGATTAACAATGTGAACGCCAATCCGCGCGTTCTGGAAGATAGTTTTCTGCCGCAGCTCGCTCGAGTTGCCGATGTATTTCGTCCGTGGGGAGTTCGGCTTTCCATCTCCGTTGATGTCAGCAGCCCCAAAGTGATAGGTGGTCTGGATACTTTCGATCCGGCGGATCCACGCGTTGCCGAATGGTGGAAGAAAAAGTTTGACGAACTTTACGCACTGATTCCGGATTTTGCCGGCGTGGTCGTCAAGGCGGATTCGGAGGGGCGCCTAGGTCCTGCGACCTATGGCCGCACGCCAGCCGATGCCGCCAACGTGATTGCGCGCGCGCTTGCGCCGCATCGCGGAATCGTTTTTTATCGTGCATTTGTTTACAACCACCATCTCGATTGGACCAATCCCAAGAACGATCGGGCCAGGGCCGCCTACGACAACTTCCATCCGCTCGACGGCAAGTTCGACGACAACGTAATCATCCAGATCAAACACGGACCAATCGATTTTCAGGTGCGCGAGCCGGTATCTCCGCTTTTCAGCGGTCTCGAGAAAACAAACGAGGCCATCGAGCTTCAAGTTACGCAGGAATACACGGGCCAGCAGCGCCATTTATGCTTTCTTGCGCCGATGTGGAAAGAAGTTCTCGATTTCGACATGCACGCGGGCGAGCAACCCTCGCCGGTTAAAGATATTGTGGCCGGAAAAACTTTTCATTGCGCGATGGGTGGGCTCGTCGCGGTGGTGAATGTCGGCATGGACGCTAACTGGCTGGGCCATCCACTGGCGATGGCGAATCTCTATGGCTATGGCAGGCTGGCGTGGAATCCGAATCTCGATTCCCAGACGATTGCCGAGGAGTGGACTCGTCTCAGCTTTGGAAACGATCCAACCGTGGTGCAAACAATTTCCGGGATGCTGCTTGCGTCCTGGCCGATCTATGAAAGCTACACCGGTCCATTAGGCGCGGGCACGCTCACTGATATTGTGGGTGCCCACTTCGGACCGGGAGTCGAATCGTCGGAACGAAATGGCTGGGGGCAATGGCACCGCGCCGACCACGATGGCGTCGGCATGGACCGCACGGCGGCCACGGGCACGGGATATGTCGATCAGTACCGCGCGCCAGTAGCGAAGATGTACGAATCTCTGTCAACCACGCCCGACGAACTGCTGCTCTTCTTTCACCACGTGCCATACACCTACGTCTTGCATTCGGGAAAAACCGTCATTCAGCAAATCTACGACTCGCATTACGCAGGCGCGGAGCAAGCGGCAAATCTTGTGCAGCAATGGAGAATGATGAAAGGCCGCGTGGATGAGGAGCGTTATGCGGAAGTGTTGAAGCGTCTGGAATTTCAAGCGGGGCACGCGATCGTTTGGCGCGATGCCGTTTGCAATTGGTTTTTTCAAATCTCCGGCATACCCGATAAGCTTGGCCGAGTAGGCCACTATCCCGGCCGCATTGAGGCCGAAGCCATGCAGCTGCAAGGCTACGTACCCTTCGAGGTTGTTCCACGTGAAACCGCTTCGGGCGGAAAAGCGGTCGAGTGCGCGCCGCCTATGCAGAAATGTTCCGCAAGCTTCCACTTCGATGGTGCCGCTGGTAAATATGAAGTCGATGTCGAGTATTTTGACCAAAACAACGGCAAGTCAAAGTTTCGCGTGTTGGTTGGGGACAAGGTCGTCGATGAATGGATAGCCGATGATCATTTACCAGCAACGAAGCCGGGCGGCGATTCATCAACACGTCGACAAATTCCTGGCGTTGCCCTTCGTCCCGGCGACAACATCCGCGTCGAAGGTATTCCTGATGGTGAGGAGCACGCTGCCCTGGATTACATCGAACTCTATCCCTCACCAAAATGAATTGAGCGGGCGAAACGAAGCCTACTGGGCTCACCACGTCAGTGGCGGTTCCATCTTGGCAAGCGTTGGGGGCGAATTGGTAGTAGGACGGCTTCCAGCAACGCGGCTATCAGGGTTTTGGAGCCTTCCCGCTTGGTGATTGGTAGCGGCTGGTCTTTTTTCTGACAGAATCTGGCGATAAATGCACGATTCGCTCTGCCGATCCGATTT
>Ga0265354_1000208_pt1 | contig 10825 bp, 9 predicted proteins | sample NZE1metagenome_FD_189074 | JGI IMG/M metagenome (GOLD analysis project Ga0265354, IMG submission 189074) | Rhizosphere microbial communities from Maridalen valley, Oslo, Norway - NZE1 | ecosystem: Host-associated > Plants > Roots > Rhizosphere > Soil | place: Norway: Oslo | collected 2017-09-14 | reverse complement strand
GCACTGGTCGAACAACATCCCAACTTGACCCAGGAACAGAGGGACAAAATCCTGGCCAACCTAAGGATCGTTACACTAGCCCAGAACCGGCGCGTGGACATTACCTTGAGCAGCACAGGTCAACAGTCCGTTCGCCAGTTCCCATTCAACGCCGAAGACTCCTTGACCCTGCTCAGCCCCAAAGTAGGAGGGGCCGGAGCAAAAGCGACACCCAAGAAGAAGACACAACAATAGATCATACGGTAACTAACCGCTTGACGATGGGACTGAGCGACCTTTTACAAACCAAGGTCGCTCAGTCCCTGATGTTCGTCAGGGCGCCTTCCGAGCGGCCAATGATATTTGCGGTCTGATTCATTGATGGGAAGATCGTTGATGCACGCAAACCTCGTACGCATCAGGCCATCGTCATTGAATTCCCAATTTTCGTTGCCGTACGAGCGGTACCAATTCCCCGAGTCGTCGTGCCATTCGTAAGCGAAACGCACGGCAATGCGATTTCCAGTGAAAGCCCACAGCTCTTTGATCAGCCGGTAGTCCAACTCCTTCGCCCACTTCCGTGTGAGGAACGCAACGATTTCCTGCCTTCCAGTCACAAATTCGGAACGGTTCCTCCACTTGGAGTCGAGCGCGTAGCCTTGCGAGACCCTCTCAGGCTCGCGCGAATTCCAGCTGTCTTCCGCAAGCCGGACTTTCTGGATCGCGGTTTCGAGAGTAAATGGCGGCAATGGTGGACGCGTCGTCATGACTGTTTTTCCTCCGTGTGCGGTAAGCAGGTGCGCTGCGATTGTTCTATTCTTTGACCCGGATGCATGAGGGAAACCGAACGGAATATCCGCGAAGACTCCGGCGAGTCTCTACGCCGATGCGCTCTCAGCGGGACCGAAACACGTTTCTTTCTAGATGCCAGCATCACGGATACGACTCGCGTTGCGACCCGCGTCTAAATGCTGGCGGTTGGATTCATTCAGCGAGCGATTCGATGCAAGGAAAAGTCTCAAAAAAGTGAAGCGGACAATTCCTCTCCAAAAACAACAGAACTCGCTAAACTCTTCGGCGAGTCTTACTGGTTCACGTTTGAGCAAGCACGAACTCCCCGAGGATCGATATGACAAAGAGTTTTGGCTCACTGGTTTTTACCCCGGTCGTCAAAGCATTGCAAGAACGGTATGGGAGTCGTCGGCAGTATGCAGCCCTGGACAAGCAATCCGATACGCCAGCCCGGCTTGGCCCCGATGAAAGAGAGTTTCTCGCCGAACGCGATACCTTTTATATGGCGAGTGTCGGCGCGACGGGGTGGCCGTATGTGCAACACCGCGGAGGCCCAAAAGGATTTCTAAAAGTAATAGATGATCGCACGATCGCCTTCGCGGATTTCCGGGGGAACAAACAGTACGTAAGCACTGGTAATCTGATGACGGATGATCGGGTGGCGCTGATTTTCGTGGATTATCCGAGGCAGTTGCGGCTGAAGATTCTTGGGCACGTGGAAATATTCGAGGGCGAACAGGCGAAGGAATGGATTGAGAAAGTCCGAGATCGCGGGTACAAGGCGACCATCGAGCGCGTATTCGTGATTAAGGTGGAGGCATTCGATTGGAATTGCCAGCAACACATCATTCCGCGCTTCAGCGAGGAAGAAATTCGCGATGCTTTGGAGCCCCTCGAAAGACAGATGGATCAATTGCAAGAGGACAATAAGAAACTTCGCGAGCAAGTAGCTCAACTCAGCAAGAAATAGGGGGAACGCCAAATATCCGGCTGACCATTTACCCGAACGCACAGGCGTCCGTGGCCGTGAATTCTCTCGGTCTTTTGGATCTCGTTGAAATCGCGGCGGAGGGACTCGCACCTAGAGCGCAATATCAAGTCTATCTGGCGGAATTCGATCGTCCGCCATTCGGGGTACTTCAGTCACTCGCAGTTCTGAAAACGAATTCCGATGGGGCGCGCATCGTTCAGGCTATCGGGCATCTGAAAGCACTTTCGGCAAAAGGTGCTGCCTCTTCGACCAAGTCCTCGCAAAGGTCTCTGGTCATTACCGGCTTTAATGATCCAAATCAGACGGTGCTTCGGCAGACTAACTATTCCGACGTGCCATAAGTATCGTTCTAAAAAATCTCACAACGTCTTTCAGGCTGCCACTATCACTGGGGAATTGCGGTTTTGGTCAATTCAAGCGCCGAATCTTTCGGCTGAGCGAGTCTTCAACTTCAGCATCTCTTCTTCTCGATTCCTTGGCTGTGCGTTGGTTTCGAGCGAATGCAGAAGGCGACTCACAACCTCGGCGATTTCGTCGATGGCGGTCTGAAATGAGGCTTCGTTAGCCTTCGACGGCTTGTTAAAGCCGCTGACCTTTCTGACAAATTGCAGCGAAGCGGCTCTGACTTCCTCATTCGTTACAGGTGGCTCAAAGTTGAAGAGTGTTTTTATATTTCTGCACATATCCTATGACCTCATATGATCAACGGGGAACAACGAAAATTGACCCAATCGGACGAACCTCGTACTCATATCCGGCTTAGATATGTATACCTGACTTTCGGTTACGCTTTCCTCCAGAAACCTGCCGTTCGGCGCGGGACACCATATTCGCGAGAGAACCGCTGCCCAAGTGCACTGCACCGAGAGGAGAAACAAAGTCCGCGTTGCTGCGTCTAGTAACCTAGGTATTCGAATGTCAAGCTTCTGGCAAGACCTGCGCTACGCACTCCGACTCCTCCGCCGTGCGCCGATGTTTACTGCCGTGGCCATCCTCACGCTGGCTCTCGGCCTGGGCGCCAACATCTCCATTTTCAGCCTTGTAAACACTATCTTCTTCCGTACTCTTCCTCTAGCCGATCCGGACCATACTCTGCGCGTTCTCGATTCCAATCGCGGGCCCGATGGCCATCTCAGCACTTTCGGGATGCACAGCCCCCACGTCGTGATGTTTCGCGAAACTGCATCGGCTTTCGATGGCATGGTCGCTCTCTCCGGCGATAGCCTGACCCTCGCTGGCGGCACTGAGCCCGAGAGAATCAGCGTAGTCTACCGGTCCGAGGGTTGGTCCTCCACTCTTAAAGTGCAACCTATCTTCGGTCGCGACTTCTTGCCGCAGGAAGAGAGCAAGGGACTGGGAAGCGGCGTCGCGCTCATCAGCGATCGCCTGTGGCAGCGTCGTTTCGGAGGCAACGCTTCGGTATTGCAGCAGAGCGTCACCCTGGATAATCAGATCTTCCGCGTTGTGGGCGTCATGCCTCGCGGATTCAATTTCCCTTACGACGCGGACATCTGGCTTCCCTTCGCCGTAGACCGCACGGATCCCGCCCGCGAGTTCGCCGTTTTCGCTCATCTCAAGCCCGGCTTTACGCCGCGACAGGCTCGCGAATCCCTCGCTCAAGTGACTGCTCGAATCAAGGAAACTTATCCCGCTACGCCGCCGGGCTTCCAAGTAACCAGCATCACGCTTCGCGAAAACCTGAACGACAATCAGGAGCGCACTATGTTCGCGCTTCTTTGCGTGGTCGGTTTTCTACTGCTCCTTACCTGCGTCAACGTGGCCAATCTGCTTCTCGCGCGCTCAGCCGTCCGCGCCCGTGAATTTGCGATTCGAGCGGCTCTCGGCGCCAGCCGCGCGCGCCAGCTTCAGCAGACCATGACCGAGAGCTTGCTCTTAGCCGCCGCAGGATGCGGTTGCGCTCTTCTCTTATCCTCATGGCTGAATCGCTACCTGGCTACACTTCTCCCGTCCGATTTTCGTCTGCAGCTGGGAATGCCCGCTCCTGAACTTGATCATCGCGTCTTGCTCTCCGGTCTGACGCTCTCGTTGCTCGCCGGAATCTTCGCGGGACTATTTCCTGGCCTCGGCCACGCGCGGGATGACTCGGCCAATACTCTTAAGCAAGCCGGACGCTCCGGTTCCGGTGGAACCCGCACCGCGCATCGCGTCCTCAATGGATTCGTCATCGCGCAAACCGCTCTCGCTCTGGTGTTAACCGCTGGAGCCGCTTTGATGACCGAACATTTCCGCCGCCTGCAGACCCGCGACCTCGGTTTCGAGCCGCACCAACTTCTCACCATGCAAATCACGCCATCGCAAATCGACTATCCGCCCGGCCCCGGCCGCACTGTACTTGTCGATCGCATGCTCCAAGCTATCCGTTCCACACCGGGAGTCGCTACAGCCGCCGCCACCACTGTGAATCCGCTAGGTGGAGGCACTTGGGGCGCGCCAATAATCATCGAGCGCACGGAAATCAGCGGAAGAAGCGCGGATTTCATAGTCAATCATCGCCTGGTCAGCAGCGATATTTTTCACACCATGAACATCCCGGTGCTGCGCGGTCACGCTTTCTCCGATCTCGATAATGAGCGAGGGCAGCCGGTCGCTATCGTCAGCAAAGATATGGCCCAGCGTTTTTGGCCCAACGCCGACGCTCTCGGCAAACGCCTGCGCATGGATCGTCCGAACGCTCCTTGGCTTACCGTAATCGGCATCGTTGGCAATGTGCACGATGCAGGCGATCCAGGCGACCCGCGCGAAACCTGGTACCTTCCCTACGCGCAAAATGCTGGAACCGCGGCCGCGGATACGATCTATCTGATGGTGCGCGTCCAGTCGGATTCACCGGCGCTTGTCACCAGCATTAAGCAAGCCGTCTGGCATGCGGACAAGTCGCTGGCCGTCTACGATATTTCGTTTATGGATCGCTACTATTCCGAAAGCCTTGAAAGAGACCGCCTCGGTGCGCGCGTGATGAGCTTTTTCGGTGGATTTGGATTGCTGCTTGCCGCTCTCGGCGTTTACGGAGTCATAGCGTTCGCGGTGATCCAGCGCACGCATGAAATCGGCATTCGTATGGCTCTCGGGGCAACCAGCAATCAAGTCTTATCCGCTGTGCTGCTTCGGGGCCTCAGATTAAGCTGCGCGGGCCTTGTGATTGGTCTGGTGATTACGGTCGCGATGAACCGCGTACTCACAGCCTTCTTGTCGGAAGTGCATGGTTTGGAAATCGGCCCGCTGCTCTTCTCGGCCGTCGTTCTTCTGGCGGTCGCCTTCGCGGCGTGCTATTTGCCAGCGCGTCGTGGCGCGGCCCTCGACCCCTTGGTTGCTCTGCGTTTCGATTAGCTCTATCCCAAATACATCGCTGTCGCCGACCGACATCGCGCGGGCGTTGGTCGTCACTTCAGCCAACCGTGAGGAGTTCTTCGTAAAACCCACCGATTTGCCGAGCGCGATCCACAAAGTGAATCTCGAAAATCCAGTGGCGCTCCTGCCCTTCGGCATCGAGATCTCGCATCCTGCTCGGATTATCGGGATGAACGTACAGCGTTACCTTATCGCCTGGGATTCTTTCGTGCGGAAATTGGCCAATCAGATGTCCCGCGATAGGACCGCCATATTCCCAGCCAAAGTCGCGCGCTAGTTTCTGCGCGTGCTTGTATAGTTCATCGGCTTTGATGTCCGGATGCTCGTGAAAATATTTCTTGCCTTCGACGAAGCCCTTGGCGATGTCATCGCGAAGCTTCAACTTCGCAGGGTCGGAACCGAGAACAAACGTTCTTCCAAAATCAGCCTCCCACTCCTCGAAGACGGGCCCAAAATCCAGAAACAAAATGTCATCCTCACCCACAGTCAAGTCGGGCGGGTTCTCCTCATACGGAGCGAGAGTGTTGCGGCCAGCGCGAACAATGCGCTTGTGCCAGTAAGTGGAAATTCCAAACATCTCGTTGGCGAGATCGTAGATGTCCTGGTTCAACTGGCTTTCCAGAACGTTGGGGCGAATAAGACCGCGAGTTTCCACAGCATGGAAGAGGTCGTTCGCTTTGGTTTGAGCTTGCAGCAGAGCCGCGGCGCGGTCAGATATCGATTTGTTCATGCCGGTCAGAATAGCATGGAGCGCCGCGGTCATAAACGGAACGGATCGCGAGGTAGTGGGTCAGTTTCCGGCGGCCGCGCTAATCAGGATCTAACAAACGTGTCAATACAGTCTCCACCCGCAGACCCAATACTCTATAATTTGAGTGACGTGCAGGTTTACTTTGACAGACGAGTTACACAACAAGCCTGACGGCGAGACTGTCACGGGCACGCAAGCCCCTGCTCTGGTGCGGCCGAAATCGGACCCATTTTCAAATCTAGGTGCTGGCGGGGCAATTGTAACCCTTCTGGTGAGCTCGTTTTTCGCCGCCCGAATTGTCTGCAATCTCACCGTAATCTTGCTCTACGGAAGCCATGCGTTCTTCGATGAAGGCCTCCACATAGAAGACTGGAAACATTCCATACTGTCAAACGGAGTACCTTGCCATGGTACGGAACACTGATGATCGGTCCGACTGTCCTTCCTATTTGTGCAGCGGCAGTCCTTGGAGCAGAGTTTGTCGCGAAGCATTTGCGTACCTACCTAGCTCAACGGTCGTTCTGGGCGATGACCGGGGCGAGGCTGCTAGGAGGCGCCGCGCTCCTTGCTTTGTCCGTATGGTTTTACTCGCCGCCGCACCCCTTCCCACCTATGCATCCGATTCCACTCTCGGCACTGGTCGGATGCGTCGTGCTCGTCTGGAGAGCTTTCGCCAATTTCTTGCGTAGACTTCATCGGTCCTGATTATGTATTAGCGGCCACTTCTCCGGTTACCGCTGCCAGCTCAGCCGATCGTCTATTTGTGACTCAAGCTCCAGACATACGCCGCGACAGCTGAAACCTGTTCAGGCGTTAGCTGCGCGCCGCCCATCGCCGGCATCGGGCTGCGATATTGTTTTGGTTGCGGCACGCCGTCGGTGATCGTTTTCTTGATTCCCGCGTAGCTGCCATCGCTCCACAACCATTTCTTTCCCGTCAGATCTGGGCCCAAAGGCGAGCCCCCGCCACTTGCGCCGTGGCAACCAGTGCATGCCGCTCCGCCCACTTGGCCGTGATAGACGCGGTCACCAAGCGCTACCATTTCGCGCGTCGCTCCTTCCGGAACGCGGCCATCGGCGGTTGCCGCATCGCCGGCATCCGGATGCGTGCCCTCGGGTGGTTTTGCAGCCTCTTCAACGATTTTGCCTGCCGGAGCCGTTGCGCTCGGGCACGGAGTCACCCCCGCTGCACCGTTCCCAGCGCTCCCGCGATAAACAATTCGGTAAATTCGTCCGCGCACATCGTCTGAAATATAGAGCGAGCCGTCCGGTCCGACCGCGAGCCCGTCCGGGCGATGATCGGCTTTGTCCGGCGATTTCACAGCGCCGGCAAAACCATCTGCGAAGACTTCGCATCCGCCGGATGCGTGATCGCCCGCCATGGGTTGAAAAACAACGTTGTAACCACTTTGCGGGTAGGGCGCACGATTCCATGAACCATGGAAGGCAACAAACAAGCCGTTTCGATAGCGCTCAGGGAATGCTTTTTTGTCGTAGTGCACCATACCATTCGGGGCCCAATGCGCGGGAAACGCTGCGGCAGGAGCCAGCTTGTTCGCGCATACGCCAAGCTTCCTGCCATCCCCGCCATATTCCGGCGCCAGCACCAGTTTTTGCACGAACGAATCGTAATAGCACTCGGGCCAGCCATAGTCGCCGCCCTGCTTCAATAGCAGCACCTCTTCTGCCGGAAGCGTCGCCTCCTGGTCCGCCTGGTAAAAATCGGGCCAATTCGTGTGCAACTGGTCGCGGCCGTGCTGCGTCACAAACATGCGGCCGCTTGCGTCGATCGCGAAGCCTTCCCCATTGCGAATCCCCGTAGCGAAACGATCCGCCTTCGAAAAAGTTTGATTGGATTTATTGGCGTCGTAACGCCAGATACCGCCGCGCGTTTCAAGCTCCACGCATGGATCTGCGCCCGGCGATTTCAGTGTGCGATTTTTCAGCTGGCACGAATTGGTCGCGCTCGCCACATCCACAAACATCGCGCCTTCGGCATTGATAATGAAGGGATGCATCGGATGATCGCCGCCGAGAGGCAATCCGGAGACGATTGTGACCGCTGCATCTTTCGGCACGATGGACTCGGCAGCCAACGCGTATCGCACGATGCGATCGTTAATCTCCGCGTAGATCGAGCCTTTGTATAGGCCGATTCCTGTGCCGCCAGCTCCGCCGCTCTGTACAGTTTCTCCGAAGCGCTCGTCTACGTCGGCTTTCCCCGAGCCCGCTTTGTCTTGCAACGCGACCAGGAATCCGCCATCGTGCGCCTTGTCGTTGCCATAATATTCGCCCGACCATGTGTTTACGTAGACCACGCCGTTCGGGGCAACCACCATGTGCCGAGCATGGCCAATGCCGTCAGCAAAAATCGTGGCGCAAAAACCGGCGGGTAGTTTCAGTCCACTGTCATCGTTGGGGCACGCCTCGCCCGCAGGTGCCGCAGCCGCCTTCGAATGACTCTCGGCTGACGCCGACAGCAAGGAGTTCCCTGCATATAGCGCGGCGAGCGCCGCCGAGCCAAGCACCAGCTTCCTCCACGAGTGTACGAATCGCATCGAACCCTCCCCCAAGACCGACGACGAAATATAGAACCGCGATGAGCTGCCAAAATATACCACAGCGCCCCGGTCAAACTCTGCCCCAACGCGTTTTGTAACCGCTGGCGTGAAGGCCCACTCAGGCATGCCGCTTAGCCGAAAACAAGCGATTATGCAGGTTTGTGCGATGCATGGACCGTTGGCGATTGCACAGCAGGCGCCGCGCGATTTCTTGACGGCGAAGCGCGGCTCCGTTAGCGTCAAAGAGTAGGGAGCGCCTTCACATTTCGTCGCGCGCAACGCGTACAGAACACCCAGGGCTGGAGAACCTCGTGGCCAACGCCATCATCACTTTGACGACAGACTACGGCACCGACGACCATCTCGTCGGAACCGTAAAGGGAGTCATACTCAGGATCAATCCGGACGTGACCATCGTGGACATCACGCATCACGTGACGCCCTTCGATTTGCTGGATGGCGCGCTGGCCATCGGCGCGGCTTACTCTTACTTTCCTCCGAAGACGATTCATGTGGTGATTGTGGACCCTGGCGTGGGTACGGAACGGCGGCCACTGCTCGTCACCGGACAGAATCATTATTTTGTTGCGCCAGATAACGGCGTGCTCTCCCTGGTTTACGAACGCGAATCAAACGTCGTGGTGCGCCATGCCACTGCGGAGCACTATTTTCTCCAACCGCTTAGCAAAACGTTTCACGGACGCGATGTTTTTGCGCCAGTGGCGGCGTGGCTCTCCAAGGGCTGGCAAACTCCCGCGATGGGCGACGAGATTCAGGATTACAAAAAGATGGCGCTGCCGCGGCCGAAGCCTGGAGCGGCGGGCGTAAAAGGTTTAGTGCTGAAGATTGACCCGTTTGGGAATCTCGTCACAAATTTCCGCGCAGAGGATTTGTCCACCGAGGCACAGAACGGCGCCGGGCTGAAAATGCAGGTCGGAACACACCCGGTGAGCAGGCTCGTAGATACATTTGCGCGAGGCAAAGCTGGCGAAGTGGTGGCCTATTTGGGCTCGAGCGGCTATCTGGAAATCGCCATCAACAAAGGAAACGCCGCGCGTACATTGAGTATCGGCCGTGGAGCGCCGGTGGTTCTCGCCGAAAAGTAGTTCCCTTCTGATTGTCAGCGGAAAGTTCAAGAAAACATTTTGAATGCAACGCGGCGCGGCGTGCGATGGGTAGTTTTGTCCATCTTTGTAGCCGAGCTCATTTTCTTTCACGCAGTGTTAGTCTTCTGGCTGAAACTCGGCAAGCGCGGAACATTTTTCTAGGCGGCGGCTTGAGCAGGTAGCTTCCGCTTGTGCCAGTAACCCAAGGCCGCGAACAGAAGGACGGCAGGCACGCCGGTCAGTCCGCAAGCGATAAAGAAAATGCCGTAGGCGTGAATGAGGCCGTGCGTGGTGCTCAGCCTTTCGACCGCAGCGCCCGAAAACCCCTTCAAAATCTTTCCCAGCCAGGCATACGTCGAACTCAAAAGTGCGTACTGTGTGGCCGTGTATCCCAGACTGGTGAGGCTCGACATGTACGCTACAAGCGCAACAGCGGCGAAGCTGAGACTGAAATTGTCACCTGCCATGATGAAGGCGAAGAGACGAATGCTCAAGCCCGCGAACGCGAGAGTCGCAAATGCGGCAGTCGCAGCTGCCTGCAAAATACCTCCGATGACAAGAGCGCGCATGTAGCCAAGCTTCAGCGAGCAGAATCCGCCCGCGGCGATGCCTGCAAACGTTGCGATTAGCCCGATGGAGCCACGCACCGCTCCGACCGTTTGCTTCGTAAGGCCGAGGTCGTGATAGTAGGGATTCGCCATCGGGCCCATCACAAAGTCCGGCAACCGGTAGAGACTGATGGCTGCTAACATCACGAGCGCGAGCCAGCCGTGCGTGCGGAAGAAAGCGATGAACGGTCCCACAATGGCGTCGAAGAAACGGCGCCAATGTGGCGTTTCGCGCTCTTTTTCAAGCAGCACCGCCGCATTTGCGCGCTCCGGTTCTTTTGCAAACCAGGTGGCAAATATTCCAACAGCCATAAACGCACCGTAGATACCGTAGGACATGCGCCAACCCACGGCCGCAGCCACGATGAGGATAAGGGAATCCGTAGTCAGGAGCGCCAGACGGTAACTGAACTGATAGGCAGACGCGAGGAGCCCTTGTTCATCTCCGTCGTCTGCTGATTCAATTCGCCACGCATCAACAACAATGTCTTGTGTCGATGACGCAAACGCGACGATAAGTGCACAAGCGCCAAGCCGGCCGAGTCCCACGTTCGTGCCAGTTGCCCCCATGGCGCAAAGCGCGAGACCGATCACGATCTGGGAAAACATCATCCATCCGCGCCGATGGCCAAGCCGCTTAAACAACGGCAAGTCGACGCGATCCATCAA
>Ga0265354_1000207_pt1 | contig 10859 bp, 11 predicted proteins | sample NZE1metagenome_FD_189074 | JGI IMG/M metagenome (GOLD analysis project Ga0265354, IMG submission 189074) | Rhizosphere microbial communities from Maridalen valley, Oslo, Norway - NZE1 | ecosystem: Host-associated > Plants > Roots > Rhizosphere > Soil | place: Norway: Oslo | collected 2017-09-14 | reverse complement strand
GAAATCAACCAGAAGATTTTCCGGCAACAGACACCGCGGGCGATGCTGAACACGGCGGTGAGCGAAGTGGGCTCTCACCTGCGCACGTTGCGCTGTATCGCGGTCGTCGGCGCGCCTGGACGGCCACCGGAAATGTCCGCGGAATTTTGCGGCCAGACGACCAAGCCGGCGCCGGGCGCGCAGGTGGTCTTACTGCTTGCGCAAATGGAGAAAGCGGAGCCGGATGAGCTTGGGGGGCTGGTTGTCGATGCCACCGAGGGATCGATTCTTACCGAAATGGGGCTGGCGACCGCGCTTGGCGTGATGATCACGGACAAAGAGACACAAGCGCCTGCGGGAATGCTGATTGTCGGTCACGCGGAACCGCACAAGTGGAGGCCGAACGAAGCCTATTTTTTGCAGGCGATTGGCGATCAGATGTTGATGAGCGTTAGCCATACGCGGCTGCGCTCGCTGGTGCGGCGCATGGGCGTGTCGGATGAACGAACTGGTTTATTGAGCCGTAGCTCGTATCAGAGTTGCTTGCTGACGGAAGCGGACCGGGCGCGGAGCCAGGGGACGCCGCTGGCGCTGGCGATTTTGCAGATCGATCGCGGCGCGGAAATTTTGCGACAGCAGGGGGAGTCGCCGCTGGAGCGATTTTTGGAGCAGTTGGCGCGGTCACTGCAGCCGATTGTGCGGCAGAACGATGTGGCCGTGAAATATACGTCGTGGTCGCTGGCGTTTATTTTGCCGGACACGACTTTGTCGGGTGCGCAGAACTTGGCGGACAAGTTGCGGCGTGCGGCTTCGGGTTTGCGGCCGCCGTGGGATACGACGCAGATAACGCTGAGCGCGGGGATCGTGGAAGCAGTGGCTAAACATGATTACGATAGCGAAGATATTGTTACGGATTTGATCAATCGCGCGGAATTTAGTGTGGAAGAGGCGCGGAAAAAGGGCGGGGATACGGTGGTGACCCTGGATACGCCGAAGGTTTGAAACTAGCTTCGGAAGACCGAAAGAGTTGGCTTTATGGTCGGCTTGAATTTAAGCGCTCGTTCGAAAAAGAGGCTTCCTGTAAGTGCGGTCCCTGAATGGGCTGAAGAATATTTTTGTGATGATTGCGGGCGAGACGTAACGAAGCCAGTTCGTCGCCAGCAGTCGCATAGCTGGCAGCCAATGGGAGCGGAAAGATTTCGTTGCGCATGTGGGCACGCTTGGTTCACTGGTGCGGCGGAGTGGGATCATCTTAACGATCGCGAAAAAAGAAATCGCGTAAACGGGTTCATTGTCCTAAACATTGTCTCGGTGTTCCTTGCGTCGATCGTTGCCCTCGCCGGGTATTTCCTAAGTTCAAAGGGCGGAGTCGCGCTAGATGCCGGGCTCGCAGCGTTTTCTCTTTTTCTTTTGTTTCAATTGCGATCGTGGTTTGACCTATTGGCTTCGATCTGGCGAACAAGAGTCCGCCGTTCGTCCCGCTTGGAAGAGAATTAATCTCGGCAGAGATGCCCATAAATCAACGTAGAAGTTGCGCGCCGGAGCGAAATTGGTTCTTTTTCAGCGCCGGAGTAAACTCTAATCAGACATTTCCGAAAGAGGACAAATCATGTTTCCAACGGATGTGGTGATTGTGGCGGGTGCGCGGACGCCGATGGCGCGGTATACGGGAGCGTTTTCGGAGGTGAGCGCGATTGATTTGGCGGCGCACGCTTCGAAAGAGGCGATTCGGCGGTCGGGAGTGGATCCAGCAGAGTTTGATCATGCGATTTTTGGGAACGTGATGCAGACTTCGGCGGATGCGCTTTATGGGGCGCGGCACGTGGGGTTGAAGGCGGGATTGAAGGTGGAGACGCCCGCAGTGACGGTGAACCGGTTGTGCGGGTCGGGCATTGAGGCCGTGTCGCAGGCAGCGCAGCGGCTTTTGCTAGGCGAAGCGACAATGGTGCTGGCGGGCGGGATGGAGAATATGACGCAGGCGCCGTTTGTGATTCGCGGAGCGCGAACGGGGTTGAGATTAGGCGGAGGAGCGTTGGAGGATTCGCTGTTTGTTGGGCTGACGGACAGTTACTGCGGATTGCCGATGGCGATGACGGCGGAAAAATTGGCGGAGCAGCATGGAATCACGCGCAAAGATGCGGACGCGTATGCGTTGCGGAGCCAGCAAGCGGCGGATGCGGCGTACAAGGCGTGCCGAATTCGCGAAGAGCTTGCGCCGGTCGAAGTGAAGCAGGGCAAGAAGACGATTCTTTTTAGCGAGGACGATCACCGGCGGCCGGAAACTACGATGGAGACGCTGGAGAAATTGCCGCCTTCGTTTAAGAAAGATGGGATTGTGACGGCGGGAAATGCGAGCGGGATTGTGGATGGCGCGGCCGCGGTGGTGGTGACGCTCGAGAAAACGGCGAAAGAGCATGGGCTGAAGCCGGTCGGAAGAATTGTGTCCTGGGCTACGGCGGGGGTGGATCCCAGCATTATGGGGATTGGGCCGGTGCCGTCTTCGCAGAAGGCGCTGAAGCTGGCGGGGCTGACTTTGGAGCAGATGGACCGCGTCGAGGTGAATGAGGCGTTTGCGGCGCAGTATCTGGTGGTGGAGAAGGTGTTGGGGTTGAATCGCGACAAGACGAATGTGAATGGCGGGGCGATTGCGCTGGGGCATCCGCTGGGTGCGAGCGGGACGCGGCTACTGATCACCATTTTGAATGAATTGCGGCGCAATAATTTGCGCTATGGGTTGACGACGGCTTGCATTGGCGGCGGGCAGGGAATTGCGATGATTGTGGAAGCGCTAAATAATTGATGTAAATGAAGTACAGGAAGTAAAGGACGTAAAGAAACTTTGGCTCTGGTAGACTTTGGTCGCATGAAGAGGGCGCGATGAATCGCGCCCCCACAATGCATTGATCCTTCCGCTTGAGTTTGGTGGCGGGAATTCCAAGAGGAAAACGATGGCGATTCAAAAAGTGGGAGTTGTGGGGTGTGGGTTGATGGGGTCGGGGATCGCGCAGGTTTGCGCGGCGGCGGGGTTTGCGACTGTGGTGCGGGAAGTGAGTCCGGAGGTTGTCGAGAAGGGGTTGAAGAGTATTGAGAAGAATTTGGCGCGGCTAGTGGAAAAGGGAACAATTACGGCTGCGGCGCAAGGCGAAATCCGTGGACGGTTGCAGGGTACGACGGTTATCGATGATTTGAAGGATTGCGATTTGATCGTTGAGGCGATCATCGAACAATTGCCTGCGAAGCGCGAGCTCTTTTCCGCGCTGGATCGGCTGTGTCCGCCTTCCACGATTTTTGCGAGCAATACTTCGTCGCTGACAATTACGGAAATTGCTGCCGCGACAAAACGGCCGCAGCGGTTTGTGGGCCTGCATTTTTTTAATCCGGTGCCGGTGATGAAGCTGGTGGAAGTGGTGCGCACTATTGCGACGGATGAGGACGTTTACGAAGAGATGGTAGCGTTTGGGACGAAACTCGGGAAGACTCCGGTGCGGGCGCACGATTCGACCGGATTTATTGTGAACCGGTTGCTGGTGCCTTATTTGCTGGACGCGATTCGCGCTTTGGAAGAAGGCGTTGGTTCCATCGAGGATATCGACAACTCGATGAAGCTGGGTTGCGGGCATCCGATGGGGCCGCTGACTTTGCTGGATTTTGTGGGATTGGATACGACGTATTACATTTCCCAGATCATGTTCGAGGAGTTTCACGAACGGCGATTTGCGTCGCCGCCGCTGTTGAAGCGGATGGTGTTGGCGGGATGGAACGGGCGGAAGTCGGGGCGGGGATTTTACGACTACGCGGATCCTCAGAAACCTAAGGCGATGAAGTTTTAGGGGCCAGAAAAAAGACGGAAAATTTTGCAAAAAGAGCACTGAGGACGCAGAGAGCACAGAGAAGAGAGAGTCAGGCTGAGAAATGCAAACTGGGAAGATTGACGGCGGGTTGAGTGCGGCGGGATTGCGGTTTGGAATTGTAGTCAGCCGTTTTAACAGTTTCATTACCGAGCGGCTGCTTACCGCGGCGGTGGATGCGCTGGAGCGTGCCGGGGCGGCTAGCAAGGAAGTGGACGTCGTACACGTACCTGGGTCGTTCGAATTGCCGCTGACCGCCAAAAAACTTGCGGCGACGGGACGCTACGACGCGCTCATCGCGATCGGATGCGTGATTCGCGGCGAAACTTCGCATTACGACTATGTTTGCTCGGAAACGGCGCGCGGCTTGCAGCTCGCGCAGATGGACTCGGGCGTGCCAATCATGTTTTGTGTTTTGACTTGTGACACTTTGGAGCAGGCTATCGACCGCGCGGGCTTGAAGGGCGGCAACAAGGGTTTCGAAGCGGGGCTCGGCGCTATTGAGATGGCGCTATTGTCGTGCAAATTGCGCGCTCCACAAGCGAAGCCATCCGCCAGTAGAAAGACGCGGCAAAAGTAAATGTCGCTGCGCACAAAATCACGCGAGTTCGCGATGCAGATGTTGTTTCAATGGGACATGAGCGAACAGGAGCCCGTGAAACTGGAAGCAAAATTCTGGCGAGCGGCAAAAGCCACCGACTCCACGCGCGCATTTGCGAATCGTTTATTCGAAGGAGCCGTGAAAGATACGGCGGCGATCGACGAACTGCTCGTCAAGCAAGCGGAGAACTGGCGGCTCGAGCGGCTCGCGGTGATCGACCGCGCAATTTTGCGCCTGGCGATTTACGAGTTGCGGACCACTGACACGCCGCCAAAGGTGATCCTGAATGAGGCGGTTGATCTGGCAAAGAAGTTTTCTTCAGAAGACGCCGGATCGTTTGTGAACGGCATTCTCGACGCCGTGCACAATACATTGAAGAAAGAATAGTTAACGTCTCGCCCGATATTGCCGATCGGAGTGTCCTTCATCTATGCATGACAGGAAATTCCGCGAGGAACGCAATATCCTCAATGCCCGCATAGCGTGCGGCATCCAGAGCGATTGCAAGGTCACCGAATTGTGCACGCTGGTCTACGACGAGAAAGATCTTGCGCTGCGCGCCACTTTGCAGGCGTTGCCGAATCCGTGTGATCGTCACTCTGATGGCATCGTCGCGAAGCGCAGCGGGCTTTGGAGTGGCGCTGCGGGAGATGTAACGATTGATTGCCATGCCGTGATTAGAAGGTGTGTACATCATGGAAACAATCAGCAAGATCAGGACGCAACCGAGCATGGATTGTGAAAAAAGGGAGAAGTTCGGGTCGCAGAAAAGCTCGTAGCGCTTGCTGCCCAATCTGCGGTTTCGCACGCGGAGTTGTAAGCGCGAAAGGTTCGTCCACATGCAGATGTCTCTCTAGATGTTAGACACCGGAGGCGGTCGACTCGTGCCAGGTTACACGCGGATAGTACCTTCAAAAACTTTGACGGCGGCGCCGCTGACGCGCGGGACGAGTTTTTTGCCGCTTTGCGTGACCTCCACTTCGATGTGGCTGGGGCGGCCCATTTCTTCGCCTTGTAAGATGCTGAGTGTGTGTCCGGCGGCAAGCTTGCCGTGTTTGACGAGATACGCGCCGAGCGAGCCGGCGGCGGAACCCGTGGCGGGATCTTCATAAATTTCCCAAGGCAGCATGCCTCGCGAGAAGACTTTGCTGTTGCCGCTGAGCGCAAAGCAGTAGGCCATCGTCGCGTTTTTTCCCAGCAGTTTGCGCAGCTCAAACATATTCATGGAGATTTTGCCGAGCGCGGCGCGATTCTTGAGCGGCACCATGAGATTGAAGATGCCGGTCGAGACGCACTCGGGCTCAAGATGCGGATCGAGATCTTTCGGGGTAAGGCCCAGCGCTTTGGCGAGTGCAGCTTTCTTAAATTTCATGGGACGGAACGCCGCTTCAGTCTGCGTCATGGTGACACGTTGCGGACGGCCGTCCTTGAAACGAATTTCGACGGGAAGCACGCCCGCGCCGGTTTCCTGCATGATATGCACGCCGCCTTCTTGTGCGGGAACAACACCCAGCTCCGCGAGAAGAAACCACGTGCCAACGACGGGGTGGCCAGCAAGCTTCAGCTCTTCGCGTGTGGTAAAGATGCGAAGGCGAGCCAAGGCGCGCTCATCGGTCGGCTTTTGCACGAAAACCGTTTCGGCAAGATTCATTTCGCGCGCGATGGCCTGCATCTGGTCGTTCGAGAGGCTGTCGCCATCGGTGAAGACGGCGAGCGGATTGCCTTCGAAGCGTGAATTCGTGAAAACGTCGAGAGTGTAGAAACGATGTTCCATGAGATTTTTAGCCGGGCTGGAGCGGGTACGGAAATCAAATGCGCTCGAGCTGCGCGACGGTCCTTTCATTGGTGATGTTTCCGGTGTTGAGCGTGGATTTCGGTTCCATCAGGAGCAGGTGAACTTCTTCGTCGGCAACGGGACAATGCTCGGTACCGCGAGGCACAATGATGAATTCCCCTTCGCGTACGAGCGCTTCGCGATCGCGGAACTTCATACGGAGAGTTCCTTTGGCAACTAAAAAGAGCTCGTCTTCGTTGTCGTGATGATGCCAGACGAACTCGCCTTTGAGCTTGACGGCTTTGATGTGGCAGTCGTTCAGCTCGCCGATGACGCGAGGATTCCAGTAGTCCGAGAAGCGGCTAAATTTGTCCTTCAGGTTAATCGTTTCCATGGGTTCACCTACAAAGCCCGAACAAGTTTGGCTACGGCATCGAGCGCGAGCTGCGTTGTTTCCTGTTTCGACGTCTCGCAATAAACGCGAAGCAAATTCTCAGTGCCGGAAGCACGAACCAAGAGCCAGCCGATTTCGCCGAGATAGATTTTGATGCCGTCCATATTTTCGCGGCGGCTGATAGGCCAATCGAGTAGCTTGGTGGTTTTCTCGCTTGAAAAATACGCAACAGCTTTTTGTTTCTGCGTCGGCGTGACGTCGAGATCGACGCGGCCGTAATGAAATTCGCCGAATTCTTTGTAGAGCGTCCGCAGCATGTCGCCGAGAGATTTGCCGTGCCAGGCCATCAGTTCGGCAAGAAATAGCGCGCAAACTGTAGCGTCCCGTTCCGGCAGATAGAGGCTCGTGCCGATGCCACCACTTTCTTCGCCACCTACCAGGATGTTTTGTTCGAGCATCAGCTCGCAAATGTATTTGAAGCCGATCGGCACTTCGTGGAGCTTGCGGTCAAATTTGGCGGCCAGTTTGTCGATCAGTTTGGTGACGCTGAACGTTTTGGCGATATCGCCCGGCAAGTTGCGAGTACCTGCCAAATGCCAGACGAGAAGCGAAAAGATTTGGTGCGGATTCACGAAGGAACCGTCGCGGTCGACCGCGCCAATGCGGTCGCCATCGCCGTCTGCGCAGAGGCCGGCGTCATATTTTCCGGCGAGCACGGCTTCTTGAAGAGGCGCGATGTGCGGCGGAATGGGTTCGGGGTGGACACCGCCGAATCGCGGATCACGCGTGGCGCGAATTTCGTCGCAGGCGATTCCGTTGCGCGCGAAAAGGGCGGGCAACAAGCCTGTCGCTGAGCCATGCATCGGGTCGGAAACAAAACGCAGCTTTGCGTTCCGCAATCGCTCCCAATCGATCAGTTTCTCGATAGTGTCGAGATACGGAGCGCGCGGCTCAAGCGATTGAATCAGTTCTTTCCGTGGAGGAAGCGGAGCTACGGCGTTCTTTTGAACTTCCGCGAGTTCGATTTCGATTTGCGCAACGATGGATGGCAAAGCGCTGCTGCCGTAGCTCGCTTTGTACTTGATACCATTCCATTGATAAGGATTGTGGCTCGCGGTGATGAGGATGCCGCCTGCGGCTGCGCGCTGGCGAACGAGCAGAGAAATTGTGGGAGTGGGACAGGGCTTGTCGGCGAGCCATACAGGCGCGCCGGTTGCGGCAATCACTTCCGCGACCGCCGCGGCAACGCTGTCGGACGCAAAGCGGTGGTCGTAGCCGATCAACACGCCTTTGCGCGCGTCCTCGCAGCGCACTACGTATCGCGCGATAGCTTTCGCAACAATGCGTGCGTTCGCAAACGTGAAGTCTTCAGCGATAACGTCGCGCCAGCCATCGGTTCCAAATTTAATCGCGGCCATAAGGGACAGTGGAAAGTATACGCGAAGCGAACTATCCGCAAACAGCCGCATTGGACTGAGCCTGCCGGGAATCTTATTACAGCAGTTTGGTGAGCTTTCGCTCTTCGAGGGATTTTACGATTTTGGCGACATCCTGCGCGCGATCGCGGGGGACGATGAGAAGCGCGTCGGGAGTTTCTACGACAATGAGGTCGCGGATACCGATGGCGGCAACGAATTTCGTAGGGCTGTACAGAAAATTACCGGTGGCATCGAGAGCCAGGCCGTGACCGGCCAGAACGTTGTCGCCGGAGTGTTTGGCGAGGAGTTCGTAAACTGCGGCCCAGGAGCCAATGTCGCTCCAGCCGACGTCCGCGGGGATGACGTAAACCTGCGGCGCGCCTTCCTGGCGTGTAGCGTTTTCCAGGATGGCGTAGTCGACGGAAATATTTTCCAGTTTCGGATAGATGGCGCGCAGGCGGCGCTCGTAGGTTTTTTTGCCGATGGTTTCGGCGAGCGATTCGAGAGCTTCGTGCGTTTTGGGAAGAAAGCGTTTCAGATTGTCGAGAAACGTCGAGACGCTCCAGAAAAACATGCCGGCGTTCCATTGGAAATTGCCGGAGGCGACGTACTCCTTGGCGACTTCGAGCGCGGGCTTCTCGGTAAAGCGACGGACGGCAAACGCCGGAAAGCCGCTTGAACCGAGCGGGTCGCCCGTGCGCTCGACGTAGCCGAAGCCGGTGTCGGGCCGAGTCGGTGGAATGCCAAGAACGATCATGCGTTTGGGTTCGCGCGCGAGTTCGAGGGCCGCGCTAACGATTTTGCAATATTTGTCTGGCTGCGCGATGAAATGGTCGGCGGGCAGCACGGCCAGCAGCGCGTCGCCTTTGGCGGCGTGACGCACGTGAATCGCGGCTAGCGCGATGGCAGCAGCGGTGTTGCGGCCGATGGGCTCCGTCAAAACTCGTTTCCGTGCAGAGGTAGGAAGCTGTTTTTTGACGGCGGCAGTTTGCTCGGCATTTGTCACGGTCCAGATGCGACCGGGAGGAATGATCGTCCGCAATCGAGCGACGGTCTGCTCAAGCATCGTGTGTTTGCCGACGATGTTCAGCAATTGCTTTGGTGTGCGCGTGCGGCTACGCGGCCAAAAGCGTGTGCCACGTCCTCCGGCGAGAACGACGGCGTGAGTTTGAAGTTTTTCACTCGGCATTAGTATTGTTTTTCTCTGAGTCAGCTTTCCGTTGGACGGGAGACGCTATTAGCAAGCTCGTTTTTGTATTCGGAGAGTACCCTCTGCTGCCGAAGTCGGCCGGGATGAACCAGCATTCCCCCGGCTTATAGCAGAATTCGCCTGCACAACTCCTTTTAAACATTCCATGCGGCGTGGAAGACCAATCAATTCGACCTTCACCTTCCAGAAATACCCACAAAGCAAACTGCTCAGGCGGTTTCGTAGCCACGTTTATGTAGATTCGCTGGTCAAATCCGAGAGTCGATGCGGAGAAATAGGGGCAGTCGATTAAGAATTCGCCGACCTGCTTGTTGCGATAAAACCATGGGCGTGGCGCTATCTTTCCGCCAGCGTCGCTAGTGAAGTTCATGACTTGCATAGCTTTTTCGATGCGGAGCTCGCGCGGTTTACCGTTGGCATCGCGGCGATCGTAGTCGTAAATGCGATAGGTGAGGTCGGAATACTCCTGCACTTCGCAGATGACCATCTTGGGACCGATGGTGTGTGGCATTCCCGCGGGAATGAAGAAAGTATCGCCCGCGTGAGCTTCGTGCGATTGAAAGAGATCTTCCAGCGTGTGATCGGCAAGCGCAGCGAGAAACTTCTCCCTGGTTGCGCCGGGTTTAAGTCCCGCAAGCAGTCGCGCGCCCGGTTCGGCGGAAACTACATACCACATTTCTGTTTTCCCGCGGCCGCCTGCAGCGGCTTCGTGGGCGGCCGCGTAGGCGTCATCGGGATGAACTTGAATCGATAGCTTGTCGGCCGGGAAAATAAATTTTAGGAGCAAAGGAAATTCCGCTTCGCCCTCGAAGTTCTTGCCACGCCACCCGATGCTCATATCTTTCCAGGCTTGGCCGAGAGTTTGGCCAGCAAACGGGCCGCTGACGATTTTGCAGTCAAGGCCAGTGAGCCAAGCTTCTCCAATCAGCGGATGGAGGTCGCGCATTTCGGGGAAAAGCGGCGCGAGGGAGCTCGAACCCCACAAGCGCTCGGAAAAAACCGGGTCGATCCGGAAGGGCGCAGGGCTTATCGGCAAAGCGGTCACAATCTAGGCTGCGGCTTCCACGCGGGTGAAGAAACGTTCGAGACGGCGGAGGCCTTCGTCGATGCGTTCGATCGAGGTGGCGTAGGATAGGCGCAGATAGCCGGGCGCGCCGAAACCTTCGCCGGCGACAAGCGCGACGCGCGCTTTGTCGAGCAGCAGTTTTGCGAGTTCGCCCGTGTCTTTTGCGATGGCGTGGCCGCTTTCGCCGTTTGAGAGATGCGCGGCGACATTCGGGAACGCGTAGAACGCTCCGCCGGGCATTTCGCATTTCACTCCAGGAATGGCGTTCAAGCCTTCGACAATGCGCTTACGGCGACGATCGTATTCCGCGAGCATCACGGGAACGGAGTCCATCGAGCCGGTCATTGCCGCGACGGCGGCATATTGTGCAATAGATGTTGGGTTGGACGTGGATTGGCTCTGCAATTTCGTCAGGGCCTGAATGAGTTCAGCGGGCGCCAGCGTGTAGCCGATGCGCCAGCCGGTCATTGCAAATGTCTTGGAAACCGAGCCGATGATGATGACGTTGTTTTTCGAGTCAGGAGCGCTGGCGATCGAGAACGGTTTGTGCTGGTCATAAGTAAAATGCG
>Ga0265354_1000206_pt1 | contig 10896 bp, 9 predicted proteins | sample NZE1metagenome_FD_189074 | JGI IMG/M metagenome (GOLD analysis project Ga0265354, IMG submission 189074) | Rhizosphere microbial communities from Maridalen valley, Oslo, Norway - NZE1 | ecosystem: Host-associated > Plants > Roots > Rhizosphere > Soil | place: Norway: Oslo | collected 2017-09-14 | reverse complement strand
GACGCGCAAATCCAGCACGTTATCGATCGCCTGGTCGCTTCAGGCTTCAACGTTCACCGCTCCACCGGCGAATCGCACACCGTTCTCGGCGCCGTCGGTGTCCATCGCGATTTCGATCACCGCGATTTCGAGCTGCTCGAAGGCGTGCGCGAAGTCATGCGCATCACGCAGCCCTTCAAGTTAGCCAGCCGTCAATTCAAGCCCGAAGGCACCATCGTCGATCTAGGCCGCGGCGTAAAAATCGGCGGCAATGAAGTCGTCGCCGCCGCCGGCCCCTGCTCCGTCGAATCCCGCGAACAAATTCTTTCCATCTCGGAAAGCGTCGCCAAAGCCGGAGCAAAAATTCTACGCGCCGGCGCCTTCAAGCCGCGCACTTCGCCCTACGCCTTCCAAGGTATGGGCGAAGACGGCCTCAAACTCATGCGCGAAGCCGCCGACAAATTCGGCCTCTTCACCATCAGCGAAGTGATGGACGCTTCGCAAATCCAGATGATGCTCGGCTACGTCGACATTTTTCAGGTCGGCGCGCGAAACATGCAGAATTATTTTCTTCTCCGCGCCCTCGGCGAAGTCCGCAAACCCGTTCTCCTCAAGCGCGGCATGTCCGCCACCATGGAAGAGCTCCTGATGAGCGCCGAATACATCCTCGCCGGCGGCAATTACAACGTTATTCTCTGCGAACGCGGCATCCGCACCTTCGAAACTTACACGCGCAACACACTCGATATCGCCGCCATCCCGGTCATCAAGAAACTTTCACACCTGCCGATGCTTGCCGATCCCTCCCACGGCACCGGCCGCCGCGACAAAGTTCCCCCCATGGCCCGCGCCGCAGTAGCCGCCGGCGCCGATGGCCTGCTCATCGAAGTCCACAACGATCCCGACCACGCCCTCTCCGACGGCGCGCAGTCCCTCCACCCTGAAGATTTCACCAAACTCATGGCCGAGCTCCGCATCATCGCCCCAGCCATCGGCCGCCGCATGGCGTAATTCATGCCGACTCTCACCGCACAAAGCGTACGATCCGCGCACGCAGCACGAGCCGCAACTCAACAATTGTCATTCCGAGCGAAGCGAGGAATCCGCTTTTCAATCTCCACGCCGCCTCTGCGCGCTCTGCTTCTCTGCGTTATCCTTTCTTGTTTTTCTCTTTTATTTTTTCTCTCTCTTTTCCTGGCTGTCGGCTGTAAGCTGTCGGCTGTCGACTTGCCCCAATGCCTCCCCACCTAATTAACCGCGTCACAATCCTCGGCACCGGCCTAATCGGCGGCTCTTTCGCACTAGCTCTCCGTAAATACACCACCGGCATCCACATCACCGGCTGGGATCGTTCCGACGTCGTCGCCGATGCACAATCTCGAGGCGCAATCGACGCAGCTTTCTCCACTGAACTAACTCCTGCTCTCCAAAACGCCGATCTCGTTTACATTGCCCTGCCCATCGGCGCCACGCTCGATCTTCTTCCCGAAGTAGCGCGCCTCGCTGCTCCCAACAGTCTCGTCACCGACGCCTGCAGCACCAAACTTCGCGTCATCGAATCTGCCGTCGATCATTTCGCCGACGACGCAACACAATTTTTCTTAGGCGGACATCCGATGGCGGGCCGCGAACTCTCTGGAGTCGCTCACGCAGACGCCGACCTCTTCCGCAACAACACTTACGCGCTCATCGGCGCCACGTCCGAGCAACACGACCCGCGCGTATCCGCCTTCGTAAAAATCCTGGAAAAAATCGGCGCCCGCCCCCTCTGGCTCGGCGCCCAGCAACACGACTACGCCGTCGGCCTAGCCTCCCATCTTCCGCAACTAGCCGCCGTAGCCCTCGCCTCCTTCCTCTACGACCATCTCGACGAAAACGGTCTTCCCATCACACTAGCCGGCCCCGGCCTCCGCGACTCTCTCCGCCTGGCCGGCAGCCCCTACTCCACCTGGCGCGATATCGTCCTAACCAACAAAGAAGTCCTCTCCGCCGCCCTCGACCTTTTCGCCCGCCGTCTCGACGACCTCCGCGAACGCCTCGCCTCCCGCGACCTCGAAGCCGACTTCGACGCCGCCAACGAACTCTACAAACTCCTCCGCTCCTTGTAGGGGCACGGCACGCCGTGCCCGTTTCACCAACCGCAGCCTAGCGCAACTCTTTCCCCCGTGTTTCCTGTCGTTCTGCCTACCACGCCCCTTCCTTCCTCCCCACCCACCAAACAACTCCAACTCCAAGCGTCTGCTGCTCCTTGCTCAAAACGCCATTCTTATCCGTAAAAAAAGACGGCTGATTCGAAAAATCCCGCCGCCACTCATACCGCATTAAAAATCCATCGGAAATTTTGTAATCGAAGCTCATGGTAGTTTCCTTCAAAGCTTGCGTAATCCCGCTGAAAAGCCCGCCGCGATCCGACATATACTCCGCCCTTCCAGCCACGGCAAACTTTGGCGAGAATTGGTATTTCGCGTAGCCCGCGGTGCCAATGACGTGCGAAGGCGAGGACGACTGCCCCAGCGCCGTATTCGTATTCTGCCACTCGCGTTCGATCACGTAATCGCCCTCCAGCGCGAACGTCAACTTCGGCGCCGCCTGCCAATTCACGTAGCTATCAAAAATGTCCAGTTTTCCATTCGGCGCTGGCGTAATCGCCTGGAATGTCAGTCCCGGCTGCACAGGTATTGGTCCGCTCGAAGACACCACAACGCGGTCAGGATGCTCCTGCCCCAGGTAGTAGTTCACATTCCAGGTGATGTTTTTATTCGGCGTCGCTGTGAACCCGAACAATTCGTCCTTATATCCGTTGGTGGCTTCCGCCTGGTTCGTCCCGTTCACCAACCAATAGTTCAATGTCAGCTTATCGTTGACTTTGTAAGCGGCGCGCACGCCCATGTGATAGAACGGCAGATAGTCAAACCAGTAAGACCGCGAATAATTCATCTGGTCTTTCGTGTAGTTTCCTTCGATTCCAATCGAGCTCCCAAATTTCCCGACATCCACGGTCAGACCATTTCCAATCGGAAGCACATACGTTCCGTAAGCCTGATAAATATTTTGATAGATCGGAGGCCTGGGTTCGTTCGCGGGATTTCCCTGCAAAGTGTCGGTGGCTTGCCCATATTGCAAGTCCAGGCGCAGTCCAAACGGTCGCCCCGCGTCCACATCGGGAGCGCGCTCGAAGACCAAATTCGCCTGATTCAAACTAATATTGTTGCTAAGAACGTCGTATGCCCGCAGCGCATTTACGCGCCCCACGGGGTCGTTGAAGTTGTACTCATAATATTCATCCACAGCGAAATTTAGTGTAGCTCCGTGCAAGTAGTCAAGAATCCCTCGATCGGGGGCGTTTATTTGGTCCTTAGGCGCTTCCAGAGCAGTGTTCTGCGCAGGCGCAATCGCCATTGAAGTTGTCGTCTCCCCTCTGGTGATTGACGTGTTTGCCGGAGAAGCCATCGCCGCTTCTGGGCTGTCCGATGGTCCACCGCTTGCAACTAACGCACTACTCATGGTCCCTGGGTTCGAAGGAGACTGCCGTTGTTTCAACTCACTCTCCAATTCCGTCACGCGCGTCAACAGGTTCTGCACGACCTCGCGCAATTGTCTCACCTCCTCCGCCGATGCTGGACTGTTCGCCTGCGCACGCCCCGCTGGGCACCACGCGAGCAATACGGCGCAAACCCCTATCGTGTAACGGCGTGGAATATGGCAAACCAAGTAGTTTGGAAGCAGTGTTTTATTCTTGTCCGAGGCGTGCTTGCGCATGAGGAGGCTTCTTTCCCGGTTGGCAACAGCCGGCTCCAACCGCGTTCTTGCCTCCGGGTTTTAGCATGAATTGCCTTAGTTTTTCGTTAAAGTCACGCTTCTCTCGCGAACGCGGAGTCACCTTGGTAACTTTACGGCGTTCGCTCGCGTAACTATCTGCAAGTCGGCACGCCACACTCAATCGTGCTGCCCAGATGGAGCGCTGCCATGTCCGAACTTCAAAGCACCCGCCCAGCCCCTTTAACAAATTCCCTTGCTCCGCAGTCTGCAACGAACCCGTTTCCTTGGTGGCTTCAAACGATCGTGCTCTCAGGCGCTCTTCTCATGGCCGCAGGCGCCCTCATAGCTCTGCTAAATCCCGCGATGCTCGCTTCTCCCCACGACGAGATCAATGCCGCCGTTCACATCTACGCGGGCTACCTCTTCTCGCGCAACGCGGCGCTAGCCATTTTGCTTGTGGTGTCGATGCTCGTTCGTGCTCGGGGAACCCTAAACACTCTGGTCTTGCTAACCGTTTTCATCCAATTTCTTGACGCTGCCGTCGATTGCATGGAAGGCCGATGGATCATCGTGCCCGGAATCGTTGTCTTTGGTCTGCTGTTCTTGTTTGCGTCCGCTCGCCTCACTAGTTATCCGTTCTGGCGGAAAGAGGCATGGAGCCAAGCCCACCAATGAGCCGTACACCGCAGCGTGCGGGCACACCACGGCCCAGCTAATCCCTGCATCTCAAATTTCTCTGCTATTTCAGGTCAGTCTTTGCAGTCAGCGGCAATTCCTGCGACGATCCGCCCACCATAAACGTGTAGCCACCTGGCACCAATTTCCACCCATCCGCAGCCTCATCGTAGATCGACAAGTACTTCGCATCCACGCTCACGCTAACTTCCTTGCTCTCTCCCGCTTTCAACCACACCTTGTTCCATCCCACCAATCTCTTCGGCGGCTCGTCGGCGCTGGCAGGCAACGCGGCATACACTTCCGCGATCTCCGCTCCATCGCGCTTTCCTGTGTTCTTCACTGTGAAGCTCACAGCCGTTTCTTTCCCCGGCGTAACTTTCAACCCGGAATAAGCAAACGTTGTGTACGACAATCCATGCCCGAACGGAAAGAGCACCGGTTTTTTCTCCGCGTCATACCACTTGTAGCCAACCTTCAATCCCTCGTCGTAGTGCATCGTAAACGTCGGCTTCGGTTCCCCGGTCTTCATTACTGCGGCTTCTCCCGTCTGTCCCGGTCCTGGCTGCGTCAGCTTCGGGTGCGGCAGATCGGCCTCGCTCTTTGGAAAAGTCATCGGTAGCTTCCCGCTCGGATTGACATCGCCGCTCAAAATGTTTACGACGGCTTCGGCGCCCCTGCTGCCCGCATACCACGCTTCCAAAACTGCGCCCACCTTATCGACCCATGGCATCGTTACAGCCGTCCCCGTCTCCAGTACCACGATCGTTTTCGGATTTGCAGCCGCAACGGCCTCGATAATCTCGTCCTGCTTCACCGGCAACGACAAATTCTCCAAATCCATTCCTTCGCTTTCCCATTGGTACGCGAACACAATCGCCACATCCGAATTCTTTGCCAAGGCTGCCGCACTCGCCGGATCTGCGCCCGAATCAAACTGCACTTTTGCCCCCGGGAATTTGGCCTGCAGCACTTTTATGGGCGAGGGCGGGAACCACACTTGCGCCTGCCATCCTGCTGGTGGCCTTCCCGGCGCGTCCACCTGCGCCGACCCGCCGCCTGACATCATGCCCTCGTTTGCGTGAGGGCCAATCACCGCTATTGAACGCACCGCTTTTCCACCAAGGGGCAGGATTCCGTTGTTCTTCAGCAGCACCGCGCTCTGTTCCTCAACCCTTTGCGCTGCCGTTAGATTTCCTTCGACATCCGGCACGCCCTTCTGCATCGGAAAATCCACAATTCCGGTCGCAAACTCGGACCGCAGCACACGCCTCACGTGCTCATCGAGCTCTGCCATCGAAACCTTGCCCGCTTCCACCGCGGCCTTCAGCTTCGCCCCAAAAAATTCGTCAAGCGGCTCCTCGTTGTCCATACCCGCCGCCGAGGCCTTCACTGTGCTGTGCGTTCCGCCCCAGTCCGAAACCACGAATCCCTTGAATCCCCACTCCTTCTTCAAAACATCCGTCAGCAAATATTTATTCTCGCAAGCAAAAACCCCGTTCACCGCGTTGTACGAGCACATCACCGCCCCAGAATCGGCAATCCCCACGCCAATCTCAAACGCCAGCAAATCGCTCTCCCGCATTGCGCGCTTGCTGATGATCGAGTCCACTTCATTACGCCCCGCTTCCTGATCGTTCACCGCGTAGTGCTTGATGTCGCCAATCACGTGCTGCGCCTGCTCGCACTTCATCAAATTTCCAACCAACGTTCCCGCAAGGATCGGATCTTCGCCCAAATATTCAAACGTTCTGCCGTTCCTCGGCTCGCGTGTGATGTTCACTCCACCGCCCAGCGTCATGTTATATCCCTGAGCGCGCAGATCCTTCCCGATCACTGTCCCGAACGCGCACGCCGCCTCAGGGTCCCAACTTGCCGCCGCTCCGAGGTTGGAAGGCATCGCCGTCGAATATCTCCCATTATCTGCGCTGTTCCTCACGCCGTAGGCCGCATCGCTCATCTGAATAAACGGAATCCCCAGCCGCGGCACGCCCAGCACAAATCCCGCGCCGCCGTTTCCAAGCTCAGGCTCGGGGTGCTGGACTTCCCGCGGCCAGCCGGGCATCCCCATTCCGTGCAACAAATCGATCTTCTCGTCCAGCGTCAATTCCTTCAAAACCATGGCCGCGCGCTCATCGGGCGAGAGACTCGCGTTCATCCACGGATGGTTCCGATCTTCCTTTACCGCCTGCCCAGGCATTCGGTGCTGGGCATAAAGAGTTGTCGCCAATCCCAAAATCGCCACCACGCACGCAGCAAGCACACCAAATCCAATCGTTGCGCGAGCTCTGCTCCGCAAACGGCCCAACTCATTCATTTTCATCAGGACCATCCCTCGACCATGAATTAAATGCCACTATAATATCGATATTTCTGATTAAAGCCACAACCAAAGCGCTCCCGGTCTCCCGTAGGGGCACGGCATGTTTACCCTGAGCTTCGAAGGGCCGTGCCCGTCTTACGACCAAGATCCAATCAGAGCTCCCTCTCGATGGATTTCCCATGGAACCTTTAGCCCAAAGAAACGGAATTCATACGTGCAAACTAACTATGCTCAAAGGAGACCGGTGAAAAAATCTCGTTGGACACGTCGCAAATTCCTGTCAACTAGCGCGACCGGTGCCGCAACCCTACATTTCCTTGCCTTCCCGTTTAGCTTGGGCGCACGCCTCCCTGAAGCAGCGTGCACGCTCCTTCAAGAACAAGAGGAAGGTCCTTATTATGTGGACCATGAAATCCTGAGAAGAGAAATCACCGAAGGCAAGCCAGGCGTTCCTCTGCTATTGCGCCTAACCCTCCTAGACGTAAGATCTTGCCGTCCAATCGAAAATGCCGCCCTCGATATCTGGCACTGCGACGCTCTAGGCGTCTATTCGGGCTATACCGCATTTCAACCGGGTGGCCCCGGCGGTCAGGGAGGTCCTGGCGGCCCAGGTGGCATGCCCCCACCCCCTCCGGGTGCCGATAGGAACCAGCCTCCAGAGTTCGGCATGGGCGGCCCGCCAAAACACCAGCCAACAGACAAATTAGTCTTTCTGCGAGGCGTTCAACTCACTGACGGCAGAGGAATTGTCGAATTCTCTACGATCTTTCCAGGCTGTTACTCTGGCCGCACAAACCACATCCACCTAAAGGTTCACATCGGCGGCCACGCGGAAGGAAGCGGGTATCATGGCGGTCATATCGCCCACACCGGCCAAATCTTCTTCCCCGAGGAGATTTCCAAGTCGGTCGTCACCCAGAAACCTTATTCCAATCATGAGATCGAGCGCACTACCCTGGACGACGATGGCGTCTTCAACGGCCAGCAGGGCAGCCAGGGTATGGCAGACCTGTCGCTCCTAAGCCCAAGCTCCCCTTCTTCCGGATATGTTGCCGCCTTGGCTCTCGGCGTCGACCCAGAGGCAATGCCCGCCCCAGCCAGCCGGGGCCGCGACCCACGTTTCTCTTCAGCCCGGCCGTGAGCATCGCCCAATTTGGCTCTTGTCCGAGCTTGCCTTGTGAGGTATCTTTTGGCTTAGGAAGAATCTCGTAAGCGGCAGCCTCTGGCTGCCGTTCTTGTTTTAGGGCCGGTAACCTTTTATCGCCTGTCATCTGAGGGTATCACTTCCCGTCTAGAGGAGCCTCGAGCCCAACCCCCGAGCAGACAGCAGGAATGGTAAGTCCTTTATCAGCAATGTTTACAAAAATAGGGGGGAGGGGGCTGGTTATTGTTAACTGGTTTCCCTCACAACCTCTACGCTTCAAAGCTCGTTACGTCGCTGCATCGTCACTTCTTTACGTCGTTTTTCCGGTACTTGCAGTAAACTGCCTCCTTCGCCGAGGAGTTCTCTTGGATAAGCGCATCATCAGTGGCACAGGCTTCAGCCTGTGCGCTTTTCCAAGACACTAGCGGACCTTTGCTATGGATAAACGGATCTCCAGCGCCGACGCCGCCATCGCCAATCTGACCGATGGTGCCACCATCCTCATGGGCGGCTTCGGCCTCTGCGGCATCCCTGAAATCCTCATCGCCGCCGTCCGCCGCAAAGGCACAAAGAATCTCACCATCGTTAGCAACAACGCAGGCATCGACGATTTTGGCATCGGCGTACTCCTACAGAATCGCCAAGTCAAAAAGATGGTTTCCACGTACGTCGGCGAAAACAAACTCTTCGAGCAGCTAGTCCTGAGCGGCGAGCTGCAAGTCGAGCTGAATCCCCAAGGCACCCTGGCCGAACGCCTCCGCGCTGGCGGAGCAGGCATTCCCGCGTTCTACACGCCAACCGGCTACGGCACCATGGTTGCCGAAGGCAAAGAAACCCGCGATTTCGACGGTCGCACCTACGTCCTGGAGCGCGCCATCCGCGGTAAATTTGCCTTTATCAAAGCCTGGAAAGGCGATCGCTGGGGCAATCTGATCTACCGCAAGACCGCGCGCAACTTTAATCCCATGATGGCCACCGCCGCCGACCACGTAATCGCCGAAGTCGAAGAACTAGTGGACCTCGGCCAGCTCCCGCCGGACCAAATCCACACGCCCGGCATCTTCGTCAATGCGATCCTGCAAGGCCCGGCCTACGAAAAACGCATCGAGCGCCGCACTACAAGAAAATGAATGCTTAGCCTGAATACGACTACCTGGAATCCAATGAAACTTGAATTTCTAGATATGCAAGAAAAGGACAATCCCTTAAATGGTGTGTTGATCGACAGCGAAGAGGAAGTGGTCAAAATTTTAGAGCAGCTGCGACACCGTCAGCCCTTCGGTCTAAAGCTCAAAGGCGAAAATGGATTCACGCTGGATATTTGCCTCGCGCGTGAGCTTGGCTCGCTTCAGTATTCGGCCAGTTCGGGAGATACTCCCTACTTGCTGGCGGTTGCGCCCGGCAGTCTCCCAATTCCGTCGACCGGTGAAGTTAGTCCCTATGCCATAGCGTGTATGGCCGATGAGCAGAGCGGCGTGAAGGCCCCTGAGTTTCTAGTGGGGGGAACTCCGACTCCGATTCCAACCAGATACTGTTTGCCTTTTGAGCTTGTAAAGGAAATTGCGGTTTATTTTTTGAAGAGTGGAGACCGGGATTCGCGTGTAGTTTGGGAATCGATTTAGGCAGTTCAGAATATTCCAAGGACGATTAATGTCGCTCACCGACGAACAAAAACGCGAACGAATTGCACGGCGGATTGCGCTGGAACTGCGCGACGGCTACTACGTCAATCTCGGTATCGGCATGCCAACGGCGATCGCCAACTATGTGCCCAAAGGCATGGACGTGATTCTGCAATCGGAAAACGGCATGCTCGGCGTCGGCCCGTATCCGCTGGATTCCGAAGTTGATGCAGATCTCATTAACGCGGGCAAAGAAACCGTCACCGAGCTTCCAGGCACATCGTATTTTTCCTCCGCGGAGTCTTTCGCCATGATTCGCGGCGGCCACGTCGATCTAACGGTCCTCGGCGCGCTCCAGGTCGACGAAAAGGGAACTCTCGCGAATTGGGCCATTCCCGGCAAAATGCTCAAAGGCATGGGCGGTGCAATGGACCTTGTCGCCGGAGCCAAGCGCGTCTTCATCGCCATGGAGCACGCCACCCGCGACAACAAGCCTAAAATCCTCAAAAAATGCACGCTCCCGCTCACCGGGGTCGAAGTCGTGGATCACATCGTCACCGAACTTGCCTTCATCGACGTCACTCCCGAAGGCCTGGTCCTGCGCGAACTAGCCCCGGACGCCACCCTAGAACAAGTCCTATCCCTGACCGAACCTAAATTGTTGATTCCAGTGGCCGGTCCCAAATCAATGCCGATCTGATCGGGTGCACACTCTTCTCCGTGCCCTCTGTGTTCTCTGCGACCTCTGTGTAAACGTTTTTCCTACGAAGAAGAACTGCTGAGGTGCCGCGCGGTACTGAACGAATAATGAAGCGCGGAAAAAATACTGAAAAAAGTCACGCCATACACAAGCAAATGAATGATCTTCGCAAGATGAAAATCCGGATACGCCGCGGAAAAAACGATGGTGAACACCAGGATGATTTGAAAAGCAGTTGTCAGCTTGCCGAAAATGCTTGGCGGAAAAGGCCGATACCCAGAAATAAGCAGAATCACCACGGCCACCACGAGAATCAAAATATCGCGGCTGAATACGATAATGGTCAGCCACCACGCGATCTGTTTTTTGAACGCCAAAATAATAAAAGAAGACGAAAGCAGCAGTTTATCCGCGATAGGATCGAGATAAGCCCCAAGAGACGACCGCTGATTCAGGCTGCGTGCGAGCAAACCATCGATGCCGTCCGATAGCCCCGCGACAACAAGCACCAGCAAAGCCCATTTATAACGCTCATAGGAAATAAGAATGAGGAAGAACGGCAGGAAGCCGAGCCGCAGCAAAGTGATTTGATTGGGAACCGTCCATATGCGGCCTTTCATTGCAATTCAGGATAGCGCAGTTCAGGCAGCCGATGTCATGCGAAATGCGTCGCGAAATTATGCCACACGAAATG
>Ga0265354_1000204_pt1 | contig 10905 bp, 11 predicted proteins | sample NZE1metagenome_FD_189074 | JGI IMG/M metagenome (GOLD analysis project Ga0265354, IMG submission 189074) | Rhizosphere microbial communities from Maridalen valley, Oslo, Norway - NZE1 | ecosystem: Host-associated > Plants > Roots > Rhizosphere > Soil | place: Norway: Oslo | collected 2017-09-14 | reverse complement strand
CATCGAAAAGCAGATTCCTCACCCTGCAAAAAACGCAGGGATTCGGAATGACATGGTTCGATGATGGGCAGCCGAGGATAAGGCAACGGATGTGGTGTGATCCGCAGCTGTTGGCTGTAAGCTGTTGGCTGTAAGCTGTTAGCTATAGGCTGTTAGCTCTTACCCCTCGATTCCTCGATTCCCACTCGGGACTACAAACATGAAAAACAAAAAACCTAATGCGGCACTGGTGTGGAAACAATATGAAGATTTGCTCGCGCCGCGGCTCCACTTTTCCAGGACCGACCGCGCCGTTTACTCGCATCTTTTCAGGCACAGCCGGCTCGAAGGCAAGGCCAAGTTCCGGTTCTCGATTGCGTGGCTGGCACGTGGTGTAGGCCTCTCGATGAAGGCCACGCGTGGCTCGGTGCGGTGGCTTGTGGCGCGCGGCGTCCTCGACTTGATCGAGCGGAACTGCCGGACCCAGCATGTGATCCGATTGCGGCTTCCGCTGGAAGTAAACGCGGTTCACGCAAGGAAAGCGAGGCCTCCCGAGTCAACAAAAGCGGCGATCAACATCGAGGAGGAGGATTTCCTGCTGAAGCAAATGTTGCGCCGGTCGCTCCACGACCGTGAAGGTGGCAACTGCTTTTACTGTATGCGGCGTACCGGGGAACGGAACTGGTGCCTCGATCACGTCGTGCCGCAGGCGCGAGGCGGCGGCAATTCCTACCGCAATGTGGTGTCGTGCTGCGCGGAGTGCAACTCGAGTAAGGGGGAGCGGCCGGCCGAGGAGTATTTGCGCGAGTTGTACCGCGGGCGGCGCTTGGACGCCACGGAATTGAGTGGGCGGCTCCGGGCCTTGGATGATTTGGCTGGTGGGAAACTGAAGCCGGTGCTTCCGGGTCAGGCATAAGGTAGCTGGGCGACAGGTGCAGCCACTCTCGGTTCGGACCTGGGAAAAAACAAAAGCCCCAGGTGCAAAATCGGCACCTGGGGCACCCGCCATGACTTGCGTTCCAAGAATCGTACGGGAGGTTCCAATCACGACAGACATCGAATAGGTAACTAATCAGGTCTATTCAGTACTGTATAGCTCGACTGTCGGAAGTGCTCCGTTTACGCTAGTGCTATGAAGTCAGTCCCAAACTTCGCCACAGCAAGGAATCTGCTGATCGTCGCTGGCGCATACTACCTATCCGGCTGGTTGGGCACCCCTTTGGCGTTTGGTCTTGGGAATTAGACCGCTGGGCTCACTTACAGGGGGGACTTTAACCAATGCGTCGTCGCACCCCTGGTAGTCCAGTTTCCTTGGGCAATTACCGCCGCGGCAGCCGGTGCCTCAATAGTTTGGTTAGTCGAATCCGACCGACCCCTGCGCTGGGCTTTCTTCCTGGCACTACTATATGGACTTCTTAATTTTCTAGAGTGGCACTGGGCGCGACCTCCAGTAATCCTCGATCGGGTAGCGCAGACAATCGGCGCAGCATATGTCGGCCTTGCATGTGTTGCAGGGGCACTGTTCGCAGCACAGTATCGAAAAGTCCCGCGCGCAACTGTGACGAATCCCGACTAGGGTAACTGGCGCACTATTCCAGAACTATTCAGCTCGCATTCCGATTCGGCGCGTGCTAGACTGTCTTTGCGCTTAATACCTCGGTTGTGTTGTGCGGTCCCTCTGGTGAGTTGTTGATCTGAGATTACCCGCCTGCAGTTTTCTCCGTAAGTCTTCAGCGTAATCTAAAACAAGACTGGCAATGCGAATTGCCGCGCTTGCACCGAACGTGTGTGTGCGCAGGGACCGCTCCCGCCAGCAAGAAAGCAATACGAATGCAAAGTTTCACAGAATTACCGATCTCCGCCTACATGAAGGAGAGATTGGCACACGCGCGATTTACGACGCCGACCCCCGTGCAAGCTGCGGCTATACCGCAAGCGCTCGAGGGCAAGGACGTGCTCGCAACCGCGCAAACCGGAACCGGCAAGACGCTGGCGTTCCTGATCCCGGTCATCGAACAACTGCTCAAGAGCAAGACACCCGGAATCGCCGCGCTGGCCCTAGTGCCGACGCGCGAACTGGCCATGCAGGTCGTGGCAGTGTTCAACACGCTCCGCGGCTCTCAGCTAGTGCCTGCGGCGCTTGTCGTTGGCGGCCTCTCCGAGGGCGCTCAACTTCAAGCCATTCGCAAGGGAGCGCGTTTCGTTGTAGCCACCCCTGGCCGCCTGGAAGACTATCTTGATCGCAAGCTCTTCAATTTCAACTCGTTGCGCATCTTGGTCCTTGACGAAGCCGATCGCATGCTGGATATGGGTTTTCTCCCAGCCATCAAGCGCATAGCTTCGATTCTGCCCAAAGAGCGCCAAACCATGTGCTTTTCTGCGACGATGGAGGCATCCGTCGCCCACCTCGTAAAGGATTACTTGAAGAACCCAGCGCGCGTCGCGTTCGGTTCCACACTCAAACCTGCCGAAAATGTGCGCATGCAGGCCTTTGAAGTTGCCGTGGACCGCAAACAGGAGATGCTCCAACGTTTGCTTGCCAAGGAAACCGGGCGCTGCCTGGTGTTCTCTCGCACCAAGCGCGGGACGGAACGCATTACCAAGAGCCTCAACCGGGACGGCTTTTCCGCGGCGATGATTCACGGCGACCGCTCGCAATCGCAACGTAACTCAGCACTTGCTGGTTTCCAACAGGGCCGCTTCCGCGTCCTAGTGGCGACCGATCTCGCTTCACGCGGAATCCACGTTCAGGACATCGTCCACGTCATCAACTACGACCTGCCGGACATGGCGGAGAATTTCATCCATCGCGTCGGTCGAACTGGCCGCGCCGGTGGACACGGAGTTGCCACCACGCTCTTCTCCCGCGAACAACGTTCAGAGTTGTTCCAGTTGGAGAGGACACTTGGCATTCGCATCGAGCGTCTCAACGCTGATTCGAGCCCGGCAAAACCAAACAACGGTGTACATATCCGTGCCCAATCGTCGCAAATGCCCTCAAACGGTGCAGTAAAGGTAGCCGCGGTTCGCTCGACAATGACCGCTCTGCCTGGAGAGATACTGCAGGCGCAGATCGAGACCTAAAGCGCATTCGACTCTTGGGTTGAATGTCGCAACAATAGTTATAGACAGGTCGTATTTAACCGAACGGTTAAATACGACGTTTCAAGGGCGGAGCGCCATTCTCCGCCCTTTTCCATTTATATCTTTCTTTTTGTGCGAATTAGCGGATCAGGGAATATTATTGGAAGGTTGCCAGTCTTCGGGGATAACGGATGTTTCTCCTTGATGGCGCGAGCCGGTTCGCTACACCCTGGTGGGCTGGTTCGCGCTCCTTTCAACTGTACTTCTGGAGAGTTTGCTTCGGTCTTGAGCTAAAATTGCATGTTCTTCAGGCTACGAGGCATTCGAGAGTCGGCTCTCATTCCTTTATTGTTCAATAACTTACACTCAGTTTTTATCCGAGCCCCTCATTAACCATGGCATAACGCTAGCGCACGCAAACGGCTCAATCTGCGCCTTAACCCACATGAAATATGTCAAAAACTCAGAGGGCCTTCATTGCTGTCGACGACTAGCTGGCGATGGGCTCGCAGCGGCCGACGAGGAAGAGCTAACCGGCGGCATAGGCGGAGCCAAACCGGCGGTTTGGGAACCGAGACCTAGTTTCTGAAGCGTCTTTGCGTCGAGCTTGCCTGACGGATTCAGGCCATGAGTCTCTTGAAACTTCTTCATCGCGTCCACGGTCGACGCATCCCACTTGCCATTCGGCTTTCCATCGAAGGAGCCGTCCTTGGCAAGCGCGGTTTGAATTTCGGAGATTCGCTCCGGAGCTGGGGCTTTCTGCCCTCGCTCCGGGCGGGTTGTCTTTTTTGTGGATTTTGCGTGGTGCGTTTTGGAACCAGGCTTTGCTGAGGGCGACTTTGAGGCGTTGCTGCTCTGCCCCCTAGCGGCGGCGCAAGTTACACCCATACTGGCTGTAACGAGCAGCGTCAGGGCTAGGTGAGTCGCTTTTCGCACTCGCATCGGTTTTCCCTTAAGTGCTCCAGGAGACGCAAGCGTCTCCCCGTGTCTATTGCTTATCGTTCTCCGCCGGAACTACACCCGACAGAAAGACGGTCAGAATGCGGTCGTCCGCGCGGCGTAGCACCTTGAAGACGACGTTTGCGCCTGGCTTCAGCTTGGAAACCGCTGCGCGGTAGTCTTCCAAAGAAGTAATCGGGTCATGGTTGATTTCGGTAATCACATCGCCTCGGCCGAAATTTAGATCATCCTGGGCAAAGCTGGCAGGATCGACATCAGTTACGATGACGCCCTTTTTGCCTTCCACGCCGAAGCGCTGCGCGCGATCTCGCGTCAGATCATCAACATGCAGACCAAATTCGATCGGGGCTGACTCGCCAGGCTGGTCGCCCAGACGGCCGGCGGTAGTCGGGAAAACATGCGTGCGGTCCTCAACCGTTACGGTCGCTTCTTTCTGAGTACGGTCCCGGACAAAGGTCAGCTTCATCTTGGTGCCTATGGGCGCTTGCGCAATGGGATTCACAAGGTCATTGCCAGTCTTGATGGTCTGTCCGTTCACGCTTGTGATAACGTCGCCACCCTTGAGGCCAGCCTTTTCAGCAGGGCTGCCGGGTTCGATGTCTTCAATAACCACACCGTTCGGCGCGCCAAGGGACTTGAGAGTGATCGGATTTGTGCCGAGCTCTTCCTCGAACTTGACTCCAATAGAGCCTCGCGTCACACGGCCATTTGAGATGAGTTGATTGTAGACGCTAATGGCGGTGTTTGAAGGAAGCGCGAAACCTACGCCTTCATAGCCGCGGCTACCGGTAATGATAGCGGTATTGATGCCAATCACTTGACCCGCCAAATCAACCAACGGGCCGCCAGAGTTGCCGGGGTTGATAGCCGCATCGGTTTGAAGGAAACGCTGGAATTGTTTGGCTAGTCCCAGGCCACCGCGGTCTTTGGCGCTGATGATGCCAGCGGTGACGGTGGCTTGGAGGCCGAAAGGACTGCCAATAGCAAGAACCCAATCGCCAACTTGCACGCCCTCCGAATTGCCGAGCTTGGCGACGGGGAGTTCCTTGTTGACTTCAATCTTGATTACTGCCAAATCGGTGTCGTCATCGGCGCCAACGACTTTAGCGGTATAGCGGGCCGTGTCGTTGTTGAGTTGGACCTGAATCTTTGTGGCGTTTTCGATGACGTGGTTGTTGGTGAGAATGTAGCCACGCTTGTCAACAATGACGCCGGAACCGAGGCTGCGCTCAGCCTGTGGAGGACCATCCTGACGGCCGTCGAAGAAACGGTCGAAAAAATCCTGCATCGGATCGTTGTCCTCGTCGGGATTGGTATTGGGGTTAGAGGGCTTCTGGCGCCGCATTTTGGCGTTGGGCTTTTTCTCGAGAACCTGGGTGGTGGCAATATTGACGACGGCTGGTTCGACACGATTCACAATTCCGGAAAAGGAGCTTGCCGAGGGAATGGGATCTGGCACCGAAAGGTGTGCCGCATCAGTGCCGCTGAAAGACTTCATGGCGGAAACGCGGCCCGAAATCACCGAGCCGATCATGATTCCGACAACGAGCGTGAATCCTACAAAAAACGACGCCATGATCTTGCGGCGCCGCGCCCAATTGAAAAGCTCTTTGACTTGCTCACCCATGTCGCTGCTCCTATCTATCTAGGCCGCACAAACCCACGATCCCAAACCAGCCGTTTCGCGGAAGCGTTCAAACCGACCGCCCGGCGATCCCCATGAAAAGTATAACACCGTAGATAAAGGACAGTTGCCTCGGAAAATCTTTGCTCCGGGGTCGTCACTGTCCTGGAGGACGGGCCAAAAGGACGAGTCGTGTCGGCTTTACGTCATAGTCTCAAAGGTTAGACGCAGGAACCCCGGGTTATGTTGTCAGGGGATTTGGCGCAAGCGGCGGCCCGCTACCATATCGCTCGTGGCGGGCTAGTGAAAAATTCTTCGATTGAAGATTCTGTTGCGTGGCCAATCACTGTGCTCAGACTCGCCATGCGCTGTCGTACTTGTTAGCGACACAATCAGACAGCGTTTTGCTGATTGCTGACCGACTCCATTGGCGGAGCGCCTGGCGTCCGCAGAGTCCGGATATCCCGCATCGGCGGTTGGCCGAAGAAGCGGCTGTATTCGCGATTGAATTGGCTGGCGCTTTCATAGCCAACTTCAAAGGCCGCACTGGCGGCGTCCAGACCATCGACCAGCATTCGACCTCGTGCTGCCTGTAAGCGAAGCTGCTTCTGATACTGAAGAGGACTCATGGCGGTTAGCGCCCGGAAGTGATGGTGCAGCGTGGACAGGCCCATGCCGGCGATTTGTGCGAGATCTTCCACACGTAGCGGCTTCGCAAAGTTTACCTTGATCCAGGCAATGGCTTTTGCGGTTCTGTGGCTCTGATCTCCAAGCGTCGCAATCGACCGAAGGCGTGCTCCCTCTGGTCCCTGAAGGATTCTGTAAACGATCTCCCTTTGAATCAGGCCACCCAGGAAAGGAATGTCCTGCGGGGTGTCCAGCAACTCCATGAGCCGGCAGCATGCGCTGAGAAATTCCGCTGTAGCGTCACCGGTCGTCATCGCCGGACTGTCAGCGCGCGGTTCACCCACCAGTAGCTCTTCTCGGCTGAGAAGCTCCCGAATCACGGGCATATCGAGTTTCAGCGACATCGCGAGACAGGGTACTTCTTCACTGGCCTCAATGATCTGGCTGACGATCGGTAAATCAAGCGACGTCAGCAGGTATTGCCCCTCGCCATACATGAAGGCGGTTCGTCCAAGTTCTACCCGTTTTCGCCCTTGGACCATCAAAGTAACGCAAGGCTCGTAGGTCATGGAGCAGGGAGCGGTTTGGGCGATCCGACGGTGGAGCGTCAGGCCGTGAATGTCCGTTGCCCGATTCTCTTCGGAGCCCATAAACGAGGCAATCTTGCGAGCCAGCTCGGCGCGCAACTCGCGCGCTCGATTTGTTAGTGGAGAGGCTTCTTTGCTGCTTTTTCTCATTCTTTCGGTTTCCTTGTTTCCGCCCTAGGATAGGCGCTCGGCCCCGGATACACCAACAACATTTCACTTAACGAGAGGAATAGGCAATGAATCGGAAGGATCGGGCTACCACTCTCTCTGCGTTTAATTCTAGTCTTGGGGTGGCAGAAATGCTTCGCGAGGAGAAACAATGCAAAAGCGCAAACTTGGAAAAAGCAATTTGGAAGTTTCGGCTCTAGGACTCGGCTGCATGGGACTGAGCTTCGGCTTCGGGCCTGCCGTGGACAAAAAGGACGGGATCGCGCTGATTAGAGCGGCAGTTGAACGCGGCGTCACATTTTTCGACACTGCCGAAGTCTACGGTGCGTTCACGAACGAAGAACTCGTCGGTGAAGCCCTCGCTCCCTTTCGCGAGCAAGTGGCGATCGCCACCAAGTTCGGATTCAAAATTGATCCCGCTACCGGCAAACAGGCCGGGCTGGATAGTCGGCCTGCGCACATCAAGGAAGTCGCTGAAGCCTCGCTGAAGCGCCTCAAGACCGATTTCATCGACTTATTTTATCAACATCGTGTTGACCCCGACGTGCCCATCGAAGACGTTGCCGGAGCGGTGAAAGAGCTCATTCAGCAAGGCAAGGTAAAACACTTTGGACTTTCAGAAGCGGGAGTCAAAACCATCCGTCGCGCGCACGCGGTTCAGCCGGTGACTGCACTCCAAAGCGAATATTCGCTGTGGTGGAGAGAACCTGAAGCCGAAGTCATACCGACGCTGGAAGAGCTCGGAATTGGGTTCGTGCCTTTTAGTCCGCTGGGAAAAGGCTTCCTTACCGGGAAGATCGACGAGAAGACCACGTTCGACAGTTCCGATTTCCGCAACATCGTGCCGCGTTTTTCTCCCGAGGCGCGGAAAGCGAATCAGGCGGTAGTGGATCTGCTCGGCAGAATTGCGGAACAGAAGAAGGCGACACCGGCGCAGATCGCATTGGCATGGCTGCTTGCGCAGAAGTCATGGATGGTTCCGATTCCCGGCACAACCAAAGTATCGCGCCTGGAGGAAAACCTTGGGGGAGCAAACATCAAGCTCACAGCGGACGATTTGACCGAAATCGACAGCGCCGCATCCAAAATCAAGGTTGAGGGTGCGCGGTATCCGGAGCACTTGCAGAAAATGGTTGGCCGCTAAGCGGCTAATCTTCAGACTAAATCTCGAATCGAACAAAGGGTTAAAAACCAGGAGAATTTATGTTCAAAGCAAAAGCGTATGCAGCTGCAAGTGCGACATCGCCTGTTGCATCGGCCACGATCACAAGGCGCGATCCCACCGAAAACGACGTGCAACTCGATATTCTGTTTTGCGGCATCTGCCACTCCGATCTGCATCAAGTCCGCAACGAGTGGAGCGGCGTGATGCCGACTGTCTACCCCTGCGTCCCCGGCCACGAAATTGTCGGCCGAGTCACAAAAGTCGGCTCAGCAGTCAAGAAGTTCAAGCTGGGTGATCTTGCCGCGGTGGGCTGCATGGTGGACTCGGACCGCACCTGTCCCGAATGCCAAGCGGGCCTCGAACAGTTCTGTCCGAATTTCACGTTAACTTACAACTTTCCCGATAAGCATCTGGGAGGCGTTACCTATGGCGGATACTCCGAGGGTATCGTCGTCGATCAAAGGTTCGTCCTGCACGTCCCAGAAAATCTAAATCTCGCGGGCGCCGCTCCTCTGCTGTGCGCGGGGATCACAACATACTCGCCGATGCATCATTGGGGCGTCACGAAGGGCAAGAAAGTTGGCATCGTCGGGCTCGGAGGGCTAGGCCACATGGGCGTGAAGTTTGCGCACGCGCTCGGAGCGCATGTTGCTGTGTTTACGACGTCGCCAAACAAAAAGGAGGATGCGCAACGTTTGGGAGCAGATGAGGTCATCCTCTCAAAAAATGCGGACGAAATGCAGAAACATGTTGGCAGCTTCGACTTCATTCTCGACGCGGTCTCCGCCGATCACGACATAAACGCTTACCTCAATCTGCTGCGGCGTGATGGCCATATCGTTATGGTTGGCGCGCCCGAGAAACCACTTGCAGTTTCGGTCTTCAATCTGATCATGGGTCGCCGCAGCATTTCAGGTTCCCCTATCGGCGGCATCGCCGAAACTCAGGAGATGCTGGATTTCTGCGGGAAGCACAACATCACTTCCGATGTTGAGGTGATCCCCATCCAGAAGGTCAATGAGGCCTACGAGCGGCTGCTGAAGTCCGATGTGAAGTACCGCTTCTCGATCGATATGGCTTCTCTCAATTCCGAGTAAACCGAGAACGACACTCGAGAGCCGACTAAATAAGGCGCTTGCTATCCCGAGCACACTGAACGAATGACCAATCTCTGAAAAGGAGGCACATGCCAAATCCGAATGATGCACTGAAAGACCGCCTCTCCCGATACAGTGAAATTGATCTGAGTGTGACGGGAAGAAAGTCTGGGCGGACTATCTCACAACCAGTCTGGTTCGTATTGGACGAAGACGTGCTTTGCCTCCTGCCGGTGCGAGGCTCCGACACACAGTGGTATAAGAACCTGCTCCAACACCCGTCCATTCGGATCGATGCGCATGGCGCAGGAGCTGATTTTCAGGGTGTTCCTGTCACGGATCAAGGCCAGGTTTCGTCTGTGGTTGAGAAATTCCGTGCCAAATATGGAGCGGGTGATGTGAAGAAATACTATTCCAAGTTGGACGTTGCCGTCCTAGCCCACATGTAATGCGCGAAATCGTGACCGCAACGGAGGTGGCGTACCTGTTGCAACGCTTTGGAGCGTAGAATCAAATCCAGAGTATGCCTTTGGAAGGAGTTGGCTATGGTCAAGATTATCGTGAATGGAGTTCAACGCGAAGTTCAGGCGCCTGACGACACGCCACTCCTCTACGTTTTGCGCAACGATCTTCAACTCAGCGGTCCGCAGTTTGGCTGCGGGCTCGCACAATGCGGAGCCTGCTCCGTCCTCATCGACGGCAAAGAAACTCGCTCCTGCGTCACGCCGATCTCGACCATAACGGCCAATCAGGAAATCACCACGCTCGAAGGTCTGCCCGCTAGATGGGCAAAGCAAAAGGGCCTCTCGGCGGAGGAAGCGAAAGACGCGCTTCACCCCGTCCAGCAAGCATGGATCGAAGAGCAGACTCCCCTGTGTGGCTTTTGCCAGAGCGGAATGATGATCGTCGCAACCGAACTCCTGGAGAGCAACCCAAACCCAACCACAGCGCAAATCAAGGGAGCCTTCACCACATCCGGGCCATCGCCCCATCTCTGCCGCTGCGGAAGCTACAACGCCATCATCGACGCTGTGAAACACGCCGCATCGCTAATGGGAAAGGGGAAATAAGCCATGACTACCGCCGCTGAAAACACCGTCAAGGTTCATGAAGCTACTCTCTCCCGCCGCCAATTCGTCAAGACCGGCGGCGCACTCGTTGTCGGCATCGCATTCGTCGGTCCTTCTCTCCTCAAAGCTCGGGGCTTCCAGGGTCCGAAAGTCACCGGGGCTCCCTTCAAGAACTCTCTCGATCCGACGCAACTTAGTTCCTGGATTGAAATACATCCGGACAACACTGTCCTCATTCGCACCGGCAAGAGTGACTTCGGCCAGGGCTCCACATTCACTGCTTATCGCCAGATTGTTGCCGAGGAATTGAGTGTCCCGTTCGAAGCCATCACCACCGTAGTCGCCGGCCACACTGATCAGACGCCCGATGGCAGCGGCGCCTTCGATTTCCTCGGTCGCGGCACTCCCAACATCCGCAAAGCTGCTGCGTACACCTATCAAGCGCTTCTCGATCTCGCTTCTGAACGCCTCAGAGTCCCCAAAGATCAACTCTCCGTCAGAGACGGCATCGTCTCCGGCGGCGGCAAAACAATTTCTTACGGCG
>Ga0265354_1000201_pt1 | contig 10960 bp, 17 predicted proteins | sample NZE1metagenome_FD_189074 | JGI IMG/M metagenome (GOLD analysis project Ga0265354, IMG submission 189074) | Rhizosphere microbial communities from Maridalen valley, Oslo, Norway - NZE1 | ecosystem: Host-associated > Plants > Roots > Rhizosphere > Soil | place: Norway: Oslo | collected 2017-09-14 | reverse complement strand
TGCTGTGTAGGTGTCAGATCGGCTTCTTCTACAATCACCTGATACTTGGCAAATACTCTTGAGTAAAAGTGAGGTGTTGGCTCCTCCCCTATGATCATGCCAACTTTAGCAGCATTCCAGTTGTAGAGTGGGATTTGGAGTAGAATATTAGCTAAGAGTTTGTCTGCGAAGTCCCATTGGTCAAAGTACTTTTGAAGCACAAGTAAGTTTGCAGCTTGCTTAATAAGCGCTGTGAGACTAGAAGTTTGTTTATCTTGTTGCCCTGACCAGTTCTCAAGATCGATACCAGATGTTTTGAAAATAAGGTCTGCCATCTGCTGAGCGAGAGCAAGATCGGATTCAGGAACACCACTAGGCATGATCTTCTCGACATCAGCCATATCATAGCCATCGTTGACGATAATGTCCCACCCTTGGCCTTGTTTTTTAAGATTGTCCTCATTCGCAACTGCACCGATTTTCCTCTTCCAGCCCGCATTGATTGTCGCCTCTGTAATATCATTGTTCATTACTACTTTATGATTAAATAGGTATTGACTCGATCTCATGGTCCGAATCAAACTCCTAACCCTTAAGTCATAGTAGTTTATATGGGGTTCATAATTCCAGTAATAGGGGACCATGGGGCAGCCGTCGAAGCCCAAGGGATTATCTCCCTGAAACATAAGCTGATCGTTAAGTACGGTCGCCAACTTCCAACTTGGCACGTCCACTGTGACAGCTTCCATATCATCGATATTGTACAGGATCTGTTCAAGATTCTCCTCCCCTCCCGAAAAATCAAAGAACTGATTCAGTTTGTGACTATATAGCCTTTTCTTCTTCTTGCGCCACTTATACCACACGTACGATAATACCATGAGGTCATTTCTGGCCATGTTATAATTTTCCGGAAGAAAGTAAAAGTTACCATAACGCTGGGGAGTACCAGCCATTGGGTATATTTGTGTGACTTTATCCGGAAACCTTTCTTCAGCTTCTTTTTTGCTGATATATTCTTGACACCAAATAAATTGAGCGTCGGACATATCTGGAGACCTAAAGTATGGATCAACGAGAAATGCATTGTATTCCCAAATCTTCACTTTTAGCGATCCCTGGGCCTGATCGCCATCTGAATAATCTAGATATGGCTGGACAAGGCACATTCCCGATACTGCTGCAAGTTCTTTTGCCTTGCTCTTTTGCTCATGAATAGCGCCCTGATTGGCAATGGTCGTGATGAGTTTTGTATACTGGTCAGTCGTCTTAGGATCTGATCCCTCTGTCGGAACGTATGTGAAGTTTTTGCGGTGCTGGCGCTCATATCCCGTTATCATGTTGACGGGTTGTTGACATAAATTGAAATACCATTGATCATTATTATTGTTGTTTTGCATCCCAAAATGACGGTTCACGAAGGTCTGGGCACCTGCATAGAACATGGTATCGATATTACTTTGATTCCATCTGGATTGCTCTATAGGCTGGAATTTGCTATAGAGATTATCCAGCCATTGGCGCACATTACCTTGTGAAGGCTCTAAAGCATTATTCCACGGGGGAGCATAGAAGGTCAAAATATCACCTTTTTTCGTAAGATGCTGTAAAACAGGAACATACAACAAAGTTATTATTATGACAAGACAGTAAATCGCTGATATGGTATTGTTTTGCTAAATTATATACTTATGCTACTAAGATATGATCCGTTTCGTTGGGTTTAGTTAGGTTTTGTTACGTTACGATGTGTTGCGTTTAGTTGTGTTAGGTTATTTTTCAACAAGGAAGGTTAATATGAAAACATTAAAGAATTATGAAATTCATTTGAAGTCATTAAGTCCATTTGTGCAACACAATGACACATTGGCTAATCCCCTACATCCTCTAAAAAAAGAGATGAAGCAATTCACTTCCATTAAGACAAAACAAGATGAGCACTATATGGCTATTGCTAAACTGGAATGGCTTGCAGGTATGTACTACAATGATGATATTGGAGTCTATCTAAGCTCTAAAATGATCATAGGTTGTTTAAGAGCTAGCGCAAGAAAGGAAAAGAAAGGTTTACAAATGAAAGCCCTTATCGTCGATTGCCTACCTGGAACCCCATTACTTGGATTCAAAGGAAAGACTCAGGAAGATATCTGGAATATCAAAAACAAGAAAGGCGAGCAAATACATGTCTTTACTGAATCAGTGAACGTCCAGAAGTCAAAGACCATGCGAACACGGCCTATCTTTCCTTCTTGGGAAGTAAAATTTAATATAAATCTGGATACCGAACTATTGTCTGAGGATGAGTTTAGAAGAATACTTGATAGAGCAGGCTTTGAGTATGGTATAGGTGAACTAAGACCACAATTAGCAACTGGAACTTATGGAAGGTTTGAAGTTGTTAGCATGACCGAAGTTTAATTGGTTCGGTTACGTTAAGCTGGGATGGGTTGCGTTCCGTTACGTTAAGTTTAGTTATGCTGTGTTCGGTTCCGTTTAGTTATGTTACGCTATTTTGTGTTTAGTTAGGTTTAGTTGGGTTTTGTTGGGTTTTGTTTTTAAAGGAGAAAAATGAATAAAGAAAGAAAAAAATATATCATGATGGTGTTGGAAAATGGTGGCTATCTTCAATATGGTTCAACATTATCTAAAGAAATATGTTTACAACTGATAAATGAAGAAGAAAACAGTGATGAATATATCTTTGGACTCATGCAATTAAGAGATCTTCTGAATGGTCGTGGTTGGTTATGTAAAATAAGAAATCAAGAATTCATTGAAATACTCGAAGCTAAAAACATAGATCTTGATCAAAATCGATGGTCTAGTAATCATCAAAGAAAATATAAGAAACGTGATGAAGCACTCTCCAATATTCACTTCGATCAGGTTGATAAAGAAGATATTGAGAAGATAATGCATGAAAGAAATAAATTGAGACAAGTTTTGTCAAATATGAAAAGCCTTTTGAACAAATATTTGTGAGTTCGGTTTCGTTAGGTTCCGTTGAGTTGCATTATGTTGCGTTGTGGTACGCTGTGTTGTGATACGTTGTGTTTAGATGAGTTTTGTTAAGTTTTGTTTTTATGATTGAATCAATACAAAGAAATAAATAAGAAATAAAATAAGGAAAGGAACACATGGGAAAACTTGAAGATCTAGAAGATCAACTCGAATTTTTTAAGAATGCCTCCAATAGACATGAATTACTCATTGGAGAGCTGAAAGAAGCTATTTCAACGATGAAAGTTAATCACGAAGTGCTTAGACAACATATTAGCAGATTGATTGACAGAAATCATAAATTTAATGACTTGCTCAACTCAATCACGGAATCACTTGCCGATATAAAAAAAATAGTGGAAGGTCAAATATTTGCTGTTGATAAGGATGATGAATCAGAAGAAGATGAGGGAATAGAGGAAACACTCACACCTACTGACGATCAATGGAAACAATTCATGAAAGCACTGTTAGACAGGGAATTCAGATTCTAATGCCCTACTTCTACGATTGCACGACAAAGGAAGAGGCTAGGAAGCGTTATCTTGAACTCTGTAAGAAACTCCACCCTGATAAAGGAGGGAATGCGACAGAGTTCAAGGATATGCAGGCGGAATATGATCGGTTTGATGAGCCACGGTATAGGTTTAATACGATAAATCCAAATCAATATAATGAGCAAGCCTTTACGGGATTCAATCCTTTCAGATCATACACAAACGTTAATCCTAATAATCCTAATGAGTTCTCCTATGAGAGTTATTTTAAGACTCAGAATGAAATTGAGCAATTAAAGAATCAATTAGCAGTCCTTAAAAGACAAATATGCGTATTAAATGGATACATAGATGATTATAAAAATTTAAATTACAAATTGAATGAAACTTACCAAGACCAAATAAGTTATATTGTAAAACTGAAAGAACATTGGCTGATCGGTAGATTAATCAAGTGGTTTAGAATGTCCGGCTCGGTTGATTCCTAAACGGATTGCGTGACACCTCAAAGGTATTGACGTCATAGAGAAAGTGACCGGGAAGCAAGCCGGATGAGTCACGGGAGGACTCTATTTTCTCTCTCTCAATTTCGGCCAGGGTTTTTCTTCCGGTGATGTAGTGGAGTCCAGTGGCGAGAGTTCGGAAAGCATCTGCTCCATGGCTTGCCCAGTTGTGCAACGGGGACGATCGCCAGCAGCCGTGTCTATCGTCCCACTCTTTTCTATAGTTTTCGAGAGCCTTAAGCCCTTTTTCGCATTTTTTTTCATCGAACCAACACCTTGATAATATGTTTCTAACAGCGTCAATACCCGGGACAACGTCACACTTAGTAACTGGAACCAGGCTCAATCCCATCTTACGGGCTGCACTTTGCCTTGTCATGCCTGAAGTGTACTCATGAACCATGATATCGTGAGGGGCTAAATGACGATCATAGACATATGGCTTAGACTTGACAACGCCTAGCCAATGTTGCAGGCTCTCACCTGAGCCCTCATCGTAATCGATTAATCTTATTTCCTTTCCGAAACATTGGAAATAAAATATTGTCGTACTGTCATTATAGCCTAGGTCCCACGCCGTATTAACAGGCAAGCTATCATCATAAGGCACATGACAAATACGCTTCTCAACTCTTGCCTGAATGATTGCCCTAGCATAGTATGAACCATCATTGCTGACTTCCCAACACTCCTCAGGGGTTGATGGAAACTCACGTTTCATGTCCTCCCCTTGGGATTTGTACTTGAGAGCGTAGAAGTTTCTCTGTTCAGGGTCTAGATCAATGCCTTGAGTCTTGAGTTTGAGGAAATACTCATGCATATCTGAGCTGATAGAAGGAGGCTGTCCCATTCTGTAGCTGGACTCCCGCCACCACGGGAAGAAGTGAAACTTAAAGTCTAGCTCACTCAGCTTAGCCTTTGAATCACGCAGCTTTTGGGCTTGTAGACACATATCATAAAAGTAGCCTTCTCTTCCCTCAGCTGTGGATTCAATGAAGCAATGCTGACCTACTCCTAGGGTATTGAGCGAGCCTGTCATTATCTCACGTGCTTTATCAGGATATTTGGCACATATCTTACCAAATTCTGATATATGTAAATATTGGAGAGTAGACGACCTGAGCGAAGTGCCTACACGGATTGAGCTACCATTACTAAACCGTAACATTTGGGAGGTATCATTGTCAGCCTTAATCAGCTTGCGAATGTCCTCAGGGAGATTATCATACGCGAACTTGATACGGTTGAACAAATGCTGTCCATCCTCCATCGTATGAGCAATGATACCAGCTGACACATTCTTGCCGAACAAACATTTATCGAGAAAATAAATGCAAATGTACGTCGACATACCTAGCTGACGGGCTTTGAGAATGAGATTGCAATAGTGTTCATCCTCGAACAGTTGCTTTTGCGCCCAATTCATTTTGAAATTGATTTGCTTACCGCGTTTGTCAACGATCGAATAGAGATTATTCAGGCGCCAAAACTGAGAGCTTAAACATTGCTCGACTAAGGCAATATCCTCTTTACTCGCTTTCTGCTTCGCCATCGCCATCTTTTGGTTTAGATGATATCCGATCAATTATGCAAGCCAGGGGATTATCCTTATCACCCGATATTTTATTCTCAGTCTTCTCAACCCAACCGTGATGATTAGTTAATGCTAATTTAACAATATTACTATTAAACTTACCAACTAGGCCACCTTTATATGTCTTTGATTCTTGTTTGCTTTTACCTATTAAATACGCACGGCGAAACCTTTCTGATCGTTCACACCAATCAATCATGTAATCAGGGTTTATGTTCTTCTCAAGTGTAAAATCTTTAATCCAAAAATTATCCTCATGATCAAGCCATAATAGGAATTCATCAGCAAACGCTTCAATCTCTTCATCTGTAAATCTGTATGGCCTTCCACCCTCACCCATTTTATTATATGGTGCATGTCCTTTTGGTGCTGGCATAATATATCTCCTTTTTTTCTTAACCCTAACAATTACAACACAATACGTCAAGATAAAAATAAATCACACAAATATGTTGATCTTATTTAAGATTATGTGATAGTATTTAAGATATCAAAGCAAGCTCTTCGGTGACTGTACCACCAAATACAGCGAATCGAGCGGTAATGATGAGTAAAAAGCGAAACTTAAACTTAGTGAGGATGTATGAATAAATACACAATTTTAAACACAAAAACATTAATGCCATTAAGCAAAATGAAACTTATTTCAATGTTTGTTGAACTTGAAACATGTATTTTCTTCTCATGGACAAAACAATAACCCAAGGGGGGCTATACTTTACCCCCCTGCAAACCACACATTAACAGAGACAAATTAAAATAGTAGTTTACAAACCAAAAAGCAAAATCGAGGAGAAAAATTATGAGAATTACACGATCAATATTAGAAAAAAAGCTTGAAATATTTAAAAATATGTGCAATGGAAAATTTAGCGACCTTACATTGGATTATTATGCAATAGGAGGAGGATATCGCCTAGATAATGGAAATGGCTCAAGTATCTGCAATGTTAGACAGTCAGCTTCTGAAATGGCAAGAAGTCTTGATATTTTAATTACCACTCTTTTTATCATGCAAGGAGAATAAAAATGAAACATGATAGACTAGTCAAGGAAATTGAGAAGTTAGGTATGACATGAGAAATCGCGCTAAATGCAAGCTCTGCTTAGATATAATCGAAAGTAAAGATGTACATGATTACGTATCGTGTTCCTGTAAACAAATATCAATAGGTGGCGGAGCTGAGAAGTTCCGCTGCCAAGCTATTGATTGGAATAATTTCATTCGAATAAGTGATGATGGTTGCGAGATACCAGTTAAATTTGAAGATACCAATAACCAGGAGGATAGCAAACACACAAAAAATAATGTTGAAAATCAACGGATGACTAGAAGCGAGCTTATGAATCATTTGGCCGACCATATTAGACATAGCGAGTCTTTGCCTCCTCATGTTAGGCAATCATTTTGTACATACTTGGACTTAGAGGCTATTACCTCTCTTCTGTATGCAATACTCAAAGAGACAGATTAATCCTTACCCTTACTTCATTCGGCTCACCTTCAAAGGATTTGAGGGTTTGAGCAATGCACATTGATATAACAGGGTCGTTAACATTGATTGAATAATCCTGATACACTAGGTATTTTGCATTCAGGGTTTTTTCATCGTCCTTAATAGTTACCGTGATTGTGCTAGCTGTTTCACCTGCTTGCTTGTGATACGTTTCATCCAGTATTTTTTCCAATGAATCAGGGTATGATACAGCATGACCTAAAATCTCTAGGCTATTAGTTTCTATCATCGCTTCCACCCTTAAATTTACAAATTACCCCGATCATAATAAAAAACCCACATAGCGCAACACACGAGTATATTAAAATAAATTTTATAGATTCGCACATTAGCAGCCCTTTTTCATAGCTTTTTTTCCCTTTTCGACAAGCTTGTCTCTAGATTTGTCCTTCTTTAGGACAGTCTTTGTATCCTTCTCAATTTTCTTGGCTTCTTTTCCAAGTTTTTTATAAGCCTTATCCATAATTTTCCTTATTTTTTTTCTTTCAAACTTTCCCTGAAACTATTCCAAATGAAGCAAACAATTATCCCTGTAAATATTCCGCAGAAAAACAAAAAAGTTAATGCGGTGTCATCTAATATTCCATTAAAAACCGAATCTTCCATGTGCCCTCATAGCATATTGTAGAGGCAAAATATTAGGATTGCAATAGGTGCTAAACTAAACTTTACCATAGCATTTATTCTTTAAAAAGTATATCCGAAAAAACATTTTCGTATTTCTCAAGCACGCCTGAAAGTGTTTCACTCATGATCATCAATCGTTTTTCTTCCTCAAAAGTTTCTTTGTCAATTAGCAGGTTGCTTTCTATTTCCTGTATTTCGATTTGTAGGTTCTGAGCAAAGTACTGGATTTTCTGGTTTACTTTTTCCATATAACAACCTATCCTCAATATAGTATAAAACTTCCATGGCTCCGGCTTCTAATGTGACAATTAAATTTCCATCGATTGAAACTTTTTTTTCAAAAATCAGGCACACAATATCCTGAGGAGTTAAATTAATTTTATTCATAAATCTCTACCTGTTTTTTGCATTTTCCTAGCATTTCAATGGCAAAATCCAAATACTCTTCGCGGTCAATCATGGTTAGCCATCCCTCGCCGCATGAGTATTCAAATTTTTTCTTATTTCGGAATCTTTTAAATTTATTCCATGCATTGATCATTTTCTGTATAGCTTTTTGCTCACCTGGGCTAATCATGTCAAACCTTTTTTACAATTTTTAATGATATTGGGTATAAATCTTCGACCATTTTACGTTTAGCAATTGATACCGCCGTATCTTTTCCTTTAGTATCAACAAATTCGACTGTGCCATCTTTAAGAAAAACTAAAAAATCCGCGACATACCGCACTTTCCCAGGCAGATCAAAGGACGGCTGTCGCAGGAAAAATAAAACATCGCCTGCATTTTGCCTATGTTTTAACTGATCATAGTAGTTTCGCTCGAGCATGGAGGGAAACTTAATTCCTTCTCTCTCACATCTGACAGCGCCAAATTTGTGTTTTATCGTTTTCATTTCTTCTATCTATCACATCAAAGATTTTCTTTGAATATAAATTTCATGTTGCGCATAAATTCGATAATTGGATAAAGTGATATTATCCACGCATGTTAAACCTCCTTGGTTTAGGTTTTTGTTTAAGGGGGGGGTTACGCTTCCCCCCCTGTTTTTCAGAATGGAAGTTCCCCGTCATCTTCAACTTTAGTTTCCTGTCGCACAACAGCGTGTTTGTCCATATAGGCATTAGCTTCTTTTAAGATCATTTCGCGGAACTTGTCATCAACGGCCCTATCTTCATACGCAAGATAGGAGAAGTACTTTTTCTTGCCTTCAACCTCATATGGCTTTGATGGAAGCGTAACCCACCTTTTTGACCCACTCTCGAACAAAGTACAATCACGAATGTGAAGCCCTCCCCATTTATGCATCTTAACGGTAAATCGCGCAACCAGGGCGCCCTTGTTGACCATTTCAAATTTTAATATTTCAATCATTTTTAAGTTTCTCCACTGTTTCTTGATAAATTCTTGATAAATATTTATTTAATATCTCGATATGAGCTTCCCCATCTTGTGAAGTTGTTGCCACTGAAATAGCACATATTTGCAGCAGAACGGATAAGCCTTCGTTTAAACTTAAGTGATGTTCATGGAACATTTTTGTTATTCCATGACGGACGATTCGAAGCTTTTCGTCTTGTTCGGGCTTTGCCATTTTGGTTAAATTTTCATTCATATTAATTTCCTTTATCTAATTTCAAATTTTCTTAATATATTTTCAAATTGGTCTTTGAATCCTGGATCTTTAAACTTCACAAACATGTGAGTAAATCCCCGTTGAAAGGCAACGCTTTCATCATTGATAAAACATTCAGCCCCGTTGTACATACCTCCATTTTTAAATTTTTCTAAAACTAATTCCTTATTGCTATTCTGCTTAGGCTTTTTTTCCTCCTCTAGGATTGATTTCACAACCCATTTCATAATTCTGTAATAATCCGTATGCAGATCATTTTTTTTGGGATCAGCCTCGGATTTGCTTTCCTTCCAACGATTTAAGTCATCGTAGGCCTTTTCTGTGAGAATCTGGCCATATTTCTTGAGAAGTTTGGAATGTTCTTCTTCGGATGTGAAAACAAATTGCCTCCGTTCGATTCTTTGAATGAAAGGTTTTCTTTGATTTTTTTTCGAAGAAGAAAAAGGCGCATGTATATTGCTTTCGTCATTTATTACTATATTATCATTTATTACTAGTGGCGGATTTCCCAAAAGAGGATTATCCACTTCTGGGTTTTCCGCTTGTGGATGTTTTTCATGGTCGGCTTGTTGAATATTAGGTACTTCCATTAAAATATAATCGACCGTTTTAATCTTTCCTTTCGTATCTCTAATCCTGGATCTGATGCAATATCCATACTTAATCAATTCTTTAAAAGCTGAATAAAGGGCATCCTTTTTTTCTTTTAAAACTGTGGTCATTTGCTCAACGTGAAATTCCCATCCATCGGGTTTGCACATGCAAAAAGCTAAAAGTCCCTTCGCTTTTAGAGATAGGTTTTGATCTTCAAGAAAGGTTTTATTGAGCATTACATAAGGGTGTTCTTTATCCTTTGATGTTCTAACTAGCATGATTCCCTCGAAAAAATATGATGTAAGTTGCTGATACTGTAGACATTTCGTGCTCCTTTTAAGTTAATGTTGCGCTTAACTCAAGGAACCCGTAAAATAATGATACGACCATGAGTTGATTTGCGCGTTTTTAATAAGTTTTTAAACGGCCTGAGTTGATTCTAGGTTTCTTTATTCATATGAAGTGTTCTTTGGGGAGTGATGTACCTAGAGATCATTTGTCCTTAAGTTAATGGTTGAATTCCTTGTGTTAATTGAGAAAGGCTCCACGGTTGGAGCCTTTTTCTTTTCCTGTCACAATATTAATTTCTTAAATAAAATTCTATTTAATTTTAAATATATTTTCATTGTCCCTATCCTTAGACACTTACAAAGCGGTTGACTTTAATCGTTTGTTGCAATATTTTTTTTCTGATCATCAATGTGACGATCCCCTGGAGTGTTGCTAGAAATAGATGTACTAGACAGCATTTCAGGGTATTTCTTATCGTCTCGCAGGTCGGCCAACTTTACCTGTCCTCCGGTAAACATTTCGATTTTCAAGCAAAGCTCAAAACCTGGCCGAGCTATTCCTCGTACGACCATCCGGAAATAATTTCCATTGATTCCAAGTTGTCTGGACATTTCAGCCGCACTCAAGTGATTTTTAAATAGGTATTCTCTTAAATTCATAGTTCCTCGATTTTTGGTTCTGGGATTTCCATGTAAATATGGGCTTTAACACATGTGCTGTT